>OGDF01000173.1_pt1 | contig 99698 bp, 73 predicted proteins | sample 1570141 | NCBI WGS metagenome assembly OGDF01 (sample SAMEA4370581, study PRJEB24528) | human gut metagenome | reverse complement strand
TCTTCATATACTCTGTACTGGCAGATACAAAATCGGACATCATTTTCCGAAATTTAGCTAATTATTTTAATTTCACAGTTTCCATATGTGTTATCGCTGAACCATGGAGTTTATATCATTAAAAAAGGGTATAAAAAAACAGTCTGCCCTGACGGAAAATATTTCCATCAAAACAAACTGTTCTTCATATTCACACTAATTATATTTTCTGAGCATAGTTACTTTTTGCGAAAATCTCAGATAACTCCGGAATGAAAACAACGAAAAAAAATATTTTTTAACTCCATTTGCACTCCATCGGAACATCCAGACAACCCACAAAGCCTTTATTTATGGGCTTTTTCGCAATTTTGTCCGCTACTCAAACTCAATCGTTCCCGGTGGCTTACTTGTCAAATCATAGAACACTCGATTGACTCCCTTAACCTCATTGATAATTCGGTTCATAACTTTATTAAGGACTTCGTATGGTAACTCAGCGGATTCTGCAGTCATGAAGTCGATTGTCTTTACTGCGCGGAGTGCTACTGCGTAGTCGTAGGTTCTCTCGTCGCCCATTACGCCAACGGAGCGCATGTTTGTGAGTGCTGCAAAGTACTGATTGATTTCTTGGTCGAGACCTGCATTCGCGATTTCTTCGCGGTAGATGGCATCGGCATCCTGGACGATGCGTACTTTTTCAGCGGTTACTTCGCCAATGATTCGGATTCCGAGTCCTGGGCCTGGGAATGGCTGACGGAATACTAACTTTTCAGGGATTCCGAGTTCGAGTCCGGCCTTTCTTACTTCGTCTTTGAAGAGGTCACGAAGTGGCTCGATGATTTCTTTGAAGTCAACGTAGTCTGGGAGTCCTCCTACGTTGTGGTGGGACTTGATGACTGCGGATTCTCCGCCAAGACCGCTCTCTACAACGTCTGGGTAAATGGTTCCCTGTGCGAGGAAGTCAACTGCACCAATCTTCTTGGCTTCTTCTTCGAAGATACGGATGAATTCTTCTCCGATAATCTTACGTTTTGCTTCTGGTTCTGTAACGCCTGCTAACTTATCGTAGTATCTCTGCTGTGCGTTGACACGTATGAAGTTCAAGTCAAACTGGCCTTCTGGACCGAATACACTTTCTACTTCGTCACCTTCGTCTTTACGAAGAAGGCCGTGGTCTACGAATACACAGGTTAACTGCTTTCCGATGGCTCTTGATAATAAGCCGGCTGCTACGGAGGAATCTACTCCACCAGATAAGGCAAGTAATACTCGTCCATCACCAACTTTTTCACGAATTTCTTTTACAGTGTTCTCTACAAAGGCATCCATCTTCCAGTCGCCTGCACATCCACATACGCCTAATACGAAGTTAGATAACATCTTTGTTCCTTCTACTGTATGAAGAACTTCTGGATGATACTGGATAGCATATAAACTTTTTTTTGCATTCTCTGCGGCTGCTACCGGACAGTCTGCTGTGTGTGCGCTGATTTCAAATCCTGGTGCTACTTTGGAAATGTAGTCAAAGTGACTCATCCAGCAAATAGTTTTCTCGGATACGTCTGCAAAGATTTTAGAATCTTTTTTATCTACTAATACTTCTGTTTTTCCGTACTCACGTACTGGAGCTGCCTCTACCTTACCACCAAGGATATGCATCATAAGCTGTGCGCCGTAGCATAAACCAAGAACAGGGATTCCCAGTTCAAAAAGTTCTTTTGTATAGGTTGGGGAATCTGCTTCGTAGCAGCTGTTTGGTCCACCTGTTAAGATGATTCCCTTTGGGTTCATTGCTTTGATTGTTTCAATGTTTGTTTTATAAGAATAAATCTCACAGTATACGTTACATTCGCGAACGCGGCGTGCAACAAGCTGATTATACTGTCCACCGAAATCTATTACTATAACGGTTTCTCTTTTCAAAGATGTTCCTCCTGTCTTTTATCATTCTGTACTTTATTCTATAACATTTTCCGTTTGCTTTCTACCCCTAATAGAAAAAAATTTTTTCTTTTGCTCAGATAATAGAAGTCCACCGAGTACTAACAGGATTCCCAAGCCGGATAAAAATGTTATTTTTTCATGTAGAATAATGACGGATGTTACCGCTGTTACTACCGGAGCGAGGTAGATATATACGCTTGTTTTGATTGCTCCAAGTATTCTTACTGCCATGTTCCATGTGACAAAGCAGATAGCGGATGCTCCAAGTCCCAAATAGAAAATGTTGAATAGATATGCCGATGTGGCGAAACGGGTCAGATTCCATTTAAAATCAAATATAAATAATGCCGGGATCATGAATAGTATTCCATAGAAAAAGGTTCTTCTTGTTGCCTGAACTACAGAATAACCAAAGCTTCCTATTTTTTTGGAAAGTACGGAATAAAATGACCAGATTATGGCTCCACCAACAGAAAGAAGGTCGCCAATCGGATTTAGGTGCATCGTTGTTCCGCTAAAACTGATCAGGGAAATTCCAATGAGGGCAATCACACACCCCATGAAAAATGCTGGTCGAAGTTTTCCTTCTTCTTTTAAGAAAATGCGTGCTGTTATTGCCGTAAACACTGGCGCAATCGAAACGATAACGCCAACATTTGATGCCTGTGAATAGGTCAGTGCGATATTTTCCATTAAATAGTACAAGGTCATTCCGGTAAGCCCTGCTGCTGCAAATGTCAGTTCCTGCTTCCAGCTTTTAAATGGCAGGCGGTGCGGATTCATAATCCACAGTAAAATAAATCCCATGACAAAACGGAAAAACAAAATCTCTACTGGCTGAAATGCCTGAAGCAAGATTTTTGTAGAAATGAACGTTGTTCCCCAGATAAAAATCGTAAAAATGGCAAGAGCATGACCAAATGCTTTTTTATTTTCCATATTTTCCTCCTCTTTAGTTTTTATAATCTTCTCTCATTTTAAATACACTCTCACCATTGTATCTCAAACTTGCAAAAAAGTCATGGGCGAAAAAATATTTTTATTTTGTGTTGACATTTTCTCGTCCTACATGTATTATTGTATTAATCACTTAGTACAATAATACATGATTTTATTGTAAGGAATTTATTACATTTTCCTGCAAAATAGAATTGTATCAGATGTGAGATGACGCGCAGCTTGCAGCAAAAATGCCGAGGCATTCTTGAATGTAAGTGTTGATAACTTAAAGGAGGTGTTATAAATGTCTTGGAATCTTGACTCCAGCCGTCCAATTTACGCTCAGATTATCGAGAAAGTATCGCTGGATATTGTATCAGGCAAATATCAGCCGGGCGACAAACTTCCTTCGGTCAGAGATTTAGCTGCTCAGGCGGGGGTAAATCCCAACACAATGCAGAAAGCTCTTTCCGAATTAGAAAGAGAGAACCTGGTTCATTCCGCAAGAACAAGCGGGCGATTTATTACAGAGGACAAAGCTATGATTGAAAAAATGAGAGAGGAACTGGCATCCACACAAATCAAAGAATTTCTTAATAAAATGTCACAGATGGGATTTGATTACGAAAAGACAATCACTTTACTTGAAAAACTCGGAAAGGAGAATCAGAAATGAGTACAATTCTGGAATGTAAAAATCTATCCAAAAAATATGGCCGCAAACAGGCACTCGACAATATTACTCTTTCCTTAGAATCCGGCAGAATTATCGGTCTTCTTGGGCCAAATGGCAGTGGAAAGACTACTTTAATCAAGTTAATCAACGGATTACTTGCTCCAACAGGCGGAAAACTTTTTATCAATGGAAATACCCCTGGAGTCGAATCGAAAAAAATCGTCTCCTATCTCCCAGAGCGTACCTACTTAGATGAAACCCAGAAAGTTTCAGAAGCAATTACATTATTTGAGGACTTTTATGAAGACTTCGACAGAAGCCGGGCAATTTCCATGTTAGAAAAGTTAAACATTGATTCAAATGCCCGAATCAAAACCCTTTCAAAAGGAACAAAAGAAAAAGTACAGCTAATCCTTGTCATGAGCCGCCGCGCTAAACTTTACTGTCTCGACGAGCCGATTGCCGGAGTGGACCCTGCTGCAAGAGATTACATTTTAAGTACGATTATCAACAATTACGAACCCGATTCCACCATCCTCATCTCCACGCATCTTATTTCTGACGTGGAAAATATTTTGGATGAAGTTGTTTTTATCAAAAACGGACATATCGTCCTGAAAAATGATGTGGAAGATATTCGTTTTAATCAGGGAAAATCAGTAGATGTATTATTCCGGGAGGTATTCAAATGTTAGGAAAATTATTTAAATATGAATGGCGTTCTATTTCAAAGCTTCTACTGCCAATTCATGGATTCGTGTTATTATTTGCCCTCTTATCTCGCTTTTATTTTACAATAAGCGGAGGAACAGACGCTTTATTAAACACCGATTCCACTATCATAGGCACGTTGACAATGCTTCTTATTTTTGCTCTTGTCATTGTCATTTCAAGTATTGCTATCTTTACTTATATATATAGCGGCTATCATTTTCATAAAAATGTATTTACCGACCAGGGCTACCTTACAAATACCCTGCCTGTAACACCATCACAGCTTTTGCTTTCAAAAGAACTTGCTGCTTTACTATGGCTTCTTATTGACGTTGTAGTTATCAGCATATCTATCTTTATTTTGGTAGGAAGTACAGAGCTTTTCTCTAACTTTAGTATTTTCTGGAGCACTCTGATACGTTATGCAAGCCAGACACCGCTCTTTACAACATTAATTATTATTGCCCTTGTTCTATCACCATTCCTGGCAATTGGTATACTGTTTTTCAGTATCACACTTGGAAATCTTGCCTCCAGCCACAAAGTACTTGCTTCCATTGGGGCATATGTTGGAATTTATGTTGTTCAGCAGATATTTGGATTAATCCAGCTTATAGTCTGGGGATACTTCGGCAGCACTACAATTATGCGGGTGAATATTTACAGCAATAACTACTCCTTTGGAACTTTCCTTAATCCAATTCTGATTACAGGACTTATATTTAATATTATTCTGATAGCCGTATGCTGGATGGGAAGTAAATACATCATGACAAAGAGACTGAATCTTCAATAGAGAAATTCTGAGTTGTGAGGTTACGGAGCAGACGAACTCCTGAAAGTCTCCCTCAAATCTTTCTCAAAACAATTTCTGAGTTTGCATAGGCAGCCAAAGACAGCACCCAAAGAGAGAGCATACCCTATATTTGTGGCCTCGGAGCAAGGTTTGGATACGAGCGTGTATAAGCGAGTATTCAAACCGCCGCGACTAAAGCCACAAATATAGGGTATGCTCTCTCTTTGGGTGCGTCTCTTTTGCCTGCGGCAATCAGAAATTGATCTATAGAATCACATATTCCTTATATTTTTTGAGGTCTTTAAGCAGACAGCTCATCGTTATTTTCGTTCCCTCTGCCTCATATTCCGTTTCTTTTACGGTTGCATTTTCATTGAAATAAGACACCAATGCCCCTTCCGTATACGGAATCAGCATCGTACATTCTACATAATCCTGATAAATATGGTTAGAAATAAGCTGTACGAGTTCTTCTAAACCAATATTCTGTCCGGCTGCCATATAGATGCAGTCTTTTCCGATATGCGGAAGTTCTGCTGGAACATCTTCTCTCCCATTTGCCTTTGCAATATCGCATTTATTAAAGACATGAATACATGGAATCTCATCTGCGCCAAGTTCTTTTAATGTCTGCCGAGTAACTTCCATATGATCCATATAATGTTCATCGGAATAGTCTACAACTTCTAACAGAAGATTGGCAAATTTTACTTCTTCTAATGTAGAATGGAATGCTTCTACTAGATTATGTGGAAGTTTGCTGATAAATCCTACGGTATCGGAAAGAAGAAATTCTCTTTTATCTGGCAAATGAATCTTGCGGACTGTAGTATCAAGTGTCGCAAAAAGCATATTTTTTGCCATTACTTTTCTGTCTTCTTTCTTTTCTTCGTTCTCCTCGTATTTATCAATAAATGCATTTAACAGTGTTGACTTTCCTGCATTAGTATAGCCTACTAAGGCAACCTGTGGGATTCCCTGCACTAAACGCCGCTTTCTCTGCGTCTCTCTGTTCTTCTCTACCTCACGAAGTTCTTTCTTTAACTCGCTGATTCTGTGGCGGATTTTTCGCTTATCTAATTCAAGTTTTTTCTCACCAGCTCCCTTATTAGATAATCCGCCGCTTCCGCCTCCCTGACGGCTCAATATTTCTCCCATACCGGTAAGTCTTGGCAGTTCATACTGAAGTCTCGCTGTCTCTACCTGAATCTGTGCTTCTCTTGTTCTCGCTCTTGATGAGAAAATTTGTAAAATCAGATGTGTACGGTCAAATACCGGCCTCTCGATAATATCCTTTAGATTGCGAAGCTGCATTGGAGATAACGTATTATCAAAAATAATCACCTCCGCCCCCATCATATGGGCAACAGCTTTAATCTCCTCCACACGTCCTGTTCCTACATAAACACCGGTATTAATCTGGCTTACATTCTGTGTCTCCACTCCGACAACTTCCATGTTACAGGCCTCTGCCAGACTTTCTAATTCTTTTAATGCTGTCTCAAATTCTGGATCATTATTTAAATTCACACCGACGAGCAGTGCTTTTGTTCTTTCTTCCAAGTATATACCCCTTTCACGGTCATTTTAATTTTAAAACAAAAACAGCTCCCTCCAAAAAAGAGAGGAGCCTTCTGAATTGTATAATACCTGTATCCACTTCATACGTCAACTGGTTTTGTTAAATTCTGATTGCTGCAGGCAAAGAGACGCTCTCAGAGAATGAAATAACCTATATTTGTGACTTTAGTCGCTGCGGTTTGAATACTCGCTTATACACGCTCGTATCCAAACCTTGCTCCGAGGCCACAAATATAGGTTATTTCATTCTCTGAGAGCTGTCTTTGGAAGTTGAAGAACAGTCAGAATTTATGTTTTGGTGAAATTTGAGGGAGATTTCAGACAGTTATGGCTTAAATAAATTCGTAAACACGCTCTTGTTAATAGAAAAAAGTAGGGGCCATAACTATACGATTATGGCACTGGGTCAAGTATCAATCCTATAGAATTTCATTTTCCGGAACTTCTACATCTCCTGTCCTCTTCCCCAAATCCCTCCAGCATGAATTCTGATTTTACTTCAGAAACCACTGTCAGAAACATCGAAATCCCATCGTCCATATTTGTGGTCTCGGAGCAAGTGTTGGATGCGAGCGCATAAGCGAACATTCAACGCGCAGCGACTAAAATCACAAATATGGACGATGGGATTTCGATGTTTCGTCAGTTTTGCCAATTCAACAAATCAGAATACATAAAATTGTATTAAACAGCCTATGCACTTTCCTACTGCGGCGGCTTTTACCATGTAAGGAAATCCTTTTCTCAGTTTGATTCTTCTGGAAAATATAGGAATGATATTTACTACCTCCGCAAGTGCACCGGCAAGACATCCAGCAAATATTCCTGTAAAAAGACCGACAATATTGATTATACTAAGAGCTGCCGTATAAGAAATCCACTGTAAGTCTGGTTGATATAATGATACGAGATTAAAAAAAATCAATCCTAATGCCATGCTATTTTCGTAGGTCGGGATTGCGTCTGCCGTTTTCGTGAGTCCTGCCAGCCTTGTTACAATTCCAATCAAACTGATAAATGCAATAAACCCACCTGCCACAGCAAATCCTGCACCAAAAGCAACCCAGCCTAAAATAACTTTATTTATTATTGGCACTGTCATTATTCCCAGACACATCCAGTTCTTCTCCTTTCCGTGAGGCTCCCAATAAAAAAGTTCTATTTACATCCTGCTCGTAAAGGCGCATCTGCACCTGAATTGGTGTTGGTTCATTTGTAACTTTTTTCCCCGGAACATGATTAAAAAACAGAAAAATTCCTAATGCCAGTCCCACAGAATAAAAGAGTTCCACAAATGTAGGATCGTCTGGCTTTGTTCCAAGAAATACTTTATAAAGCTGGCCAAATACTTTCACCATGTCTACATCATTATTGTATCCCATAACTGTAATGCCTGCTCCAAAAAAACAAGTCGCACAAATAAATAAAATCTTTATCACCTGTACCCATTTTTTGCTTTTTAGCTCTTCTGCTTTATAATAGATAACCATATCAGTCTCACCGGTATTTCGAACTTCACCATACGGAATCTGTTCCGAAATTTTCTCAATCAATAATAAGATTGATAGAAAAACCCTCCCTTCTTTTTCGTTTTTCTCATCAAACTCATATAAAACAATATTTTTGATTTTCTTCTCTATCTCCTTATCTTCACAAAAAACAGAAGCAATGTCCCCAATATGAATTTTTCCATGATTTACATAGGAGCTCTGCTCTGCCTTCAGATAAATAATTTTTTTCTCCATAACAAATTCCTCAAAGATTTCAGTTTTCCTTAGTATTGGCATTCTTCCTCAATTTATTCAGTATTTTTTTCTCCATCCTAGATACCTGTACCTGAGAAATTCCAATCTTTTTTGCAATCGCCGCCTGGGTCTGATTTTGGAAGTACCGCATATGGATAATCTGGCGTTCCTGCTCATTTAGTTTTTTTAATAATTCCTGTACATATATATTATCTACGGTCTGTTCTATCAAGTCAGCCTGCTGTTCGAGTTTATCTTCTAAATGAATTTCATCTCCCTCACTTTGATAAATGACCTGGTGTAGAGAACACACCTCCTGACCAGATTCCATTGCCATAAGGATATCGGACTCGTCCATATCTAAGGTGACCGAAATTTCTTTTAATGTTGGTTCTCTATTGTATAATTTTTGATAGTGTTCTTTTTCTCTTTTGATTTTATAAGAAGCCTCTTTTAGGCTTCGGCTTACTTTGACAATACCGTCATCTCTTAAAAATCTCTTGATTTCTCCCATAATTAATGGTACTGCATAGGTGGAGAACTTTACATTTCTTTCTAAATCAAAATTTTCAATGCATTTTAACAGTCCGATACTGCCGATCTGAAATAAATCTTCTTTATCATATCCCCGTCCCTGAAAACGTTTTACCACGCTCCAGATCAAACCGGAGTTTTCTTCTACTAATATTGACTGTGCTTCTTTATTTCCTTCTTTTGCCTGCTTAATTAATTCACAGGTTCTCTCCACACTCCTCCTCCTTCCCTATAATCTTTATAAGTTTTACTGTCGTTCCTTTTCCGGGTACACTTTTCACTTCTACCTCATCTGCGAATGCTTCCATAAAGGTAAAGCCCATCCCGGAACGTTCCTGTGTATGTAGGGTTGAATACAATGGCTGCATCGATTTTCCGACATCTTTTATACCTATACCATAGTCTGTTATAAGTACTGTTATCTTTTTATCTTCTCTTTTAAAATACGCCTCAATATCGCCTCCTGTTTTTGGATAGGCATGGATAATCGCATTAGTGACTGCCTCTGAAACAGCTGTTTTAAAATCAGATATTTCTTCTAATGTCGGATCTAATACCGAAGCAAATACCGCTGCTGTCGTCCTGACAATTTTTTCATTTTCCGGGCGATTACGAAATACCATTTTTAAACTGTTACTATTCTCCCCTGCCTGTTTCATTCGTATACCTCCTTTACTTTTTCAATACTGTCTAAAACTGTAACCAGGTTTAATATTCCTGCCATTTCCCACATCTTTTGAATTAATTCATTTCCTCCAAACAGATATACCTTTCCATTAATTGGATGTATCTTCCGCACTCGTCCTAATACCAGGCCAATTCCTGAACTGTCCATAAAGGAAGTATCGGAAAAGTCAAAAATAATATCACGGATAATAAATTTCATGAAACTTTGCTCACATTCCATTCTTACTTTTTCAGCCTGATAGTGATCAATTTCTTTCGGAAGTCTGATAACTAAACATTGATTTTTTACATGGCAGCATCCCATTTTTCCCTCTCCTTTTATTTTTATTGTAATATTTAACTCTGAATAACTATATTTTACCGAAAACAAAAAAATAAGTCCGACATATTTTGTCGAACTTATTTTTATTCGTAATAATTTTATAAAATTAGTTATTGCTATTTGATGTATCTGCACCGAAGTCTTCTTCTGTTGTACTCTTTGTACTACTCTTCTTAGATGTGGAAGAATCAGAACTGCTCGCAGTATCTGACTTAGAGTCTGTCGTTGTACTTCCGCCTTTTGCCTTCGCTGCTGCTTCTTTCGCAGAGTTAATTACCATATCAAGACCAAGATTTGCTGCCTTACGAATCAGCTCACTATCTCCTGAATTATTGATAATATCATAGAAATATTCCTGTGCCTTATCTGTATTCTTATTTAAGTACTTATAGCACATCGCAATATGATACTCTGTATTGTAGCTCTTATCATACTTATAGGACTGCTCAAGGTCATCTAATGCATCCTGATATTTATATGCATCAAAGGAAGCCTTTCCACTGTTATATAACTGTGCTGCAGCATTCTGGAAAGCTTTATCCTTCATGGATGTATATAAATTCTTGGCTGTTGTGGATGGCAGAGAGTCTTTGTCTACTTTTAAGAGATGCTTTGCACATTCCACATAATTTCCACTGGAGTATGCCTGACTGGCCTTTAAGATGCTGTCATACATGCTGTCTTCGCCTTTGGAGCCTTCGTAAACTTTAAGACGCTTAGTAAGCTTCTTATTCTTTTTCTGGAGGCTCTTCTTGTCATCTTTTAATGTGCTGATTTCTGCATCTTTTTTATTTGTAGTCTGGCTGTACTCTTTCTTTAAGTTATTATAGTCAACGCTTACGCTTGCCTTTACACTAGGAATAACAAGAACAAACATCGCAACTACACCGATAGCAAGACCAATCAGCATGTAAACAAACTGTTTCCATGTTTCCTTGTTCGGATCTTCATAATGGTCTACCGGACGTACATTTCTAAGGTTTTCATTATCCGGTTTTAAGGCATCTGCCGGACGCTTCTCCGGTACAGTGTCCGGGTTCTCGCCCATCTCATTCAGATATTTGCGCGCTGTTGTGTTATAGCGGTCAATTGCAAGTGCGTTATTCAAATCAGTCTGTGCGGAAACATTATCTCCTGCACGCATATGAAGAAGGGCAAATAACAGATGTGCATTCACAAAGTTTGGTGTGATGCTAAGTACCTTCTTTACCTGAATCATTGCAAGGTCATCGCTTCCCTGCTTCGCATAGGAAAGGGCGGTGTTATATTTCTTTGCTGTCTCGTTGATCTCCTCAAATACTGCAGGATGTTCTTCCATCTGACGGATGTAAAGATTCGCAACGTTCTCTTCTACAGAAGAAAGCTTTGCGCTGATCTTCCATTGGATATAGGCCTTTCCGCCTTCTCCCATCTCATTGTAGACAAGACCTAAAAGATTTCTCGCATTCTTGTGGGACTTATTATAGTTGAGAGCTTTCTTTAAATAAATCTCTGCGCCGCTTAAATCATGCATCTGCGCCTTTTCAAGGCCGATATTATAATAATAATCTGCGGTATTTAATGCTTTTGCTATGTGTTTATTGTCAAAACCACAGGCGTTGCAGTATCTGCTCGCGCCGACTGGCCGACCACATTTAATACACTTCATTATATTCCTCCTACTAAACTTACTTAGAAGCTTTCTTTCCCTCACGCTCTGCTACCAGTTCTTCTACAAGATCTGTTATATCCTTAATGTCATCACTAAACAGCTCATCCTCACCGATTTCTACGCCTACTGCTGGTTTAAACTTCTTTAACTCTAAATCATAATCAAACATGATATATCCTCACTTTCAAAACATTGTTGCTGCAAGTTCCTTTATCTCTCCCACTAAATACAGGGAGCCAAGACATAAAAGATTCTCTTCTTTTTCATCTCCTCTATCTCGTAAAGCTGCCTTAAATGCCTCACCGGCACTCTCAAATTCGCATATCGGACATCCTGCCGCTTCTTCAAAGCACTGTCTGACCGCATCAGTATCCGCTCCTCTTGCACTGTCTATCTTTGTAATGTATATTCTCTTCCACGGAATCTTTCCAAGTATACGAATCATCTCGGTATAATCTTTATCCGAGCAGACTGCAAACAATAAGAGCCACTCTTTATCAGAATCAGCTAAACTGTTATAAATCTGACGAACCGCTCCCGGATTATGTGCTCCATCCACATAAACATTCTCTGCAATCTCTTCCATCCTTCCAGCCCAGAACATCTCTAAAATGCCATTTCTGATAACATTCTCCGCCAAATCTGGCAAAAGGACATGTGCGGCAAGTGCGGCAAGCGCTGCATTCTGTACCTGATAGGAAGCATAACTCTTTACCTTTAAGTTACTTATCTTATAATAACGGCTATTGATAGAAAAATCAATCTTATTCTCGTATTTTTTTAAAATTGTAAGGTCTTGCGATTTCAGCCCGTAAACTGGGGATTTTTTTTCTTTCGCAGTTCTTTCGATAACAGGAAATGCCCCGTTTTCTTCATCAACAGCAACAACTGGTATCCCATTTTTTATAATTCCTGCTTTTTCTGCTGCAATCTTTTCAATCGTATCGCCGAGAATCTCCATATGGTCATAACTGATGGAAGTAATTATGGAAAGTACTGGATCTGAAAGTACTGTTGCATCAAGACGTCCGCCAAGTCCGGTCTCTAAAATACAATAGTCAATTTCTTTTTGTGAAAAAATAATCATTCCCATCAGAAAAAGAATCTCAAAAAATGTAAGAGGCTGCAATCCCTGCTTCTCACCCTTTTCCATAAAAGACTTCACCTGACACCACGCTAAAATCAATTCTTCATCAGAACACTCTTTAAAATTAATACGAAATCTCTCGTTAATCTTTACCAGATGAGGAGAGGTAAATAATGCTGTCGTATACCCTGCCTGTCTTAAAATCGAGTCAATATATGCGCTGACCGAACCTTTTCCATTTGTCCCTGCAATATGAATCACCCGGAGATTCCTTTCCGGGTGATTCGCTAATTCCAGATAATCGGAGAGATTGGACAGACTTGCTTTGGCACCGAACTTGGGTATCTCATTAATTTCCCGTTCCATTTCGCTGTAGGTCATCATTCCTCTATCCCTCTTATCTCTATTTATTTTTTAAGCTGAGAAAGACGCTCTGCAACCTGTGCTGCCATAGAAGTGTATTTCTCTAATTTTTCTTTTTCTGCCTCTACCTTTGCTGCTGGCGCTTTGCTTATGAACTTCTCGTTAGAGAGCATTCCTTTGGCACGTTTAATCTCGCCCTCAAGACGTTTTGCTTCTTTTTCAAGACGGGTGATTTCTTTTTCTACATCTACAAGCTCTGCAAATGGCATATAGATTACTGCGTCAGGGATAACGGTAGATACTGCATCGTCTGCAATACCAGCTTTATCTGCCTGTACATGTACTTCGCTTGCATAACCAAGTGTTGCAAAGAAAACTCTGGAGTCCTCAAATACTTTACGAACTTCCTCTTTTTCAGATACTACATATACGCTTGCTTTCTTGCTTGGTGGTACGTTCATATCTGCACGAAGGTTACGGATATTTCTTACTGCATTCTTAATGACTTCTACTTCATTCTCCTCTGCCTTAAAGTCAAATGCTTCCTCGAATACAGGCCAGTCAGATACCATGATGGACTCTTCTTCATCCTGTAAGCTGCAGAAGATTTCTTCTGTGATAAATGGCATATATGGGTGTAATAACTTTAAGGAAATTGTCAATACTTTCTTTAATGTAAAGAGTGCTGCTGCCTTTGTTGTATCCTCTTCGTTATAAAGTCTTGGTTTTACCATCTCGATGTACCAGTCACAGAATTCTTCCCAGATAAAATCATTTAACTTGGAAACAGCAACACCGAAGTCGTAATTCTCCATGTTGTCTGTCACTTCTTTTACAAGAGAGTTTGCCTTAGATAAGATCCACTTATCTGCTGGTGTTAAATCATCAAGAGATACGTTGCTGAGGTCTGCTTTTTCAATATTCATTAACATGAATCTGGAAGCATTCCATACTTTGTTGGCAAAGTTTCTGCTTGCAATAATCTTCTTCTCAGAGTAACGCATATCGTTACCAGGTGCGTTACCAGTTACTAAAGTAAGACGAAGGGCATCTGCACCATACTGGTCGATAATCTCTAATGGGTCAATACCATTACCAAGAGACTTACTCATCTTACGTCCCTGCTCATCACGAACAAGACCATGAATTAATACGTCACTGAATGGACATTTGCCAGTCTGCTCGTATCCGGAGAATACCATACGGATTACCCAGAAGAAAATGATATCGTATCCTGTTACAAGAACATTGGTAGGATAGAAGTAATCAAGGTCTTCTGTTTTATCTGGCCAGCCTAATGTAGAAAATGGCCATAATGCAGAACTAAACCATGTATCTAAGGTATCCTCATCCTGTGTGAAATGAGTGCATCCACACTTAGGACATACAGAAGGGGTCTCTTTTGCTACAACAATCTCACCGCAGTCATCACAGTAGTATGCTGGAATTCTGTGTCCCCACCATAACTGTCTGGAAATACACCAGTCACGGATGTTCTCTAACCAGTGAAGGTAAGTACGGTCAAAATGACCTGGTACGAAACGGAGGTCACCGTTCTTTACTGCCTCGATCGCTGGTTTTGCCATCTCATTCATCTTTACGAACCACTGTTTTTTAACCATTGGCTCTACCGTAGTGTGACAGCGGTCATGCGTTCCTACGTTATGCTCATGGTTCTCGATACGTACAAGGTAACCGCCTTCTTCTAACTCTTTTACGATAGCCTTTCTTGCCTCGTAACGGTCCATTCCCTCGAACTTGCCACCGTTCTCATTGATTGTTCCATCATCATTTAAAATGTTGATTTCTTCTAAGTTATGACGCTTTCCAACTTCGAAGTCGTTAGGGTCATGAGCTGGTGTGATCTTTACGGCACCAGTTCCAAATTCTTTATCTACATAAGAATCTGCAACAATTGGAATCTCTTTATTTACGATTGGAAGAAGAACCATCTTTCCAACTAAATCTTTATATCTCTCGTCATCTGGATGTACAGCGATTGCTGTATCTCCAAGCATGGTCTCAGGACGGGTTGTAGCGATTTCGATGCACTTATCTGTTCCAACGATCGGATAGTTGATGTGCCAGAAATGTCCTGCCTGATCCTCATATTCTACCTCTGCATCAGAAATAGATGTCTGGCACACTGGACACCAGTTGATAATACGGGACCCCTGGTAAATGTACCCTTTTTCGTAAAGACGGATAAATACTTCCTGTACTGCCTTAGAACATCCTTCATCCATTGTAAAACGTTCTCTGTCCCAGTCAGCGGAAGAACCGAGTTTCTTTAACTGGCTGACAATACGTCCGCCGTACTCTTCTCTCCACTCCCATGTACGCTTTAAGAATCCCTCACGTCCAAGTTCTTCTTTATCAATACCTTCTTCTCTTAACTTATTAGTAACCTTTACCTCTGTTGCAATGCTGGCGTGGTCTGTTCCTGGCTGCCATAACGCATTGTAACCCTGCATTCTCTTAAAACGGATAAGAATATCCTGTAATGTGTTATCTAACGCATGTCCCATGTGAAGCTGTCCTGTGATATTTGGCGGTGGCATCACGATAGTAAAAGGTTTCTTACTGCGGTCTACTTCAGCGTGGAAATACTTCTTATCCAGCCATTTTTTATAAAGTCTGTCCTCAATCTCGGAAGGATTGTAGGTCTTATTCATCTCTGTTGCCATGTTTCATTCCTCCTGGTTTTTATCCTGTAAATCATGCACTACAAAAAGCACATGATATTTTTACTGTTTTAACTTATTCTGCAAAAACAATACACCAGAGCAAAAAAAGCTCTGACTATCATAGTATAACTTATTTGCGAATTTGTCACTAATATTTTGCCCTAAATGTCAATTTCTTTTCGAAAATCTTTCTTTAAGGCACTTACCAGTCTCTGTTTTTTCGCCAGAGCCTCTTCCGGCTTTCCATTTTCATCTAAAAATACTATTTTTCTATATTTTTCAGCCATTGCACTGTAAGCAAAATCTTCTTCAAAAGCAGCGAACTGTTCTTCAAAAGCATCCAGCAGAAAATCAGAGTCTTCAAAGGTCTTTAATTCTTCTCCGGCTGCCTCAATTCCATCAGCCAGTGCCATGATGCAATAATAATAAAATAAGGAACTTTCTTCTCCCGTATACTGATATGCCTTTATAAAATTAATCTTGGCATTCTCAAACCGAAACAGCTTTGCCTCTGCCACTCCCATATTATGATAGAGCCGTCCGACTTCTTCTTCCTTTATCTCTTTTTGCCCTAATGCTTCCTGATAATACCGTATCGCCCTTGAAGCCCGTCCTGAACTCGTAAGCAGATCTCCCATCCACTTTTTTTGTAAATAGACAGGGGCATTCATCAATCCTCTGTATTCATCAAGAATATCCCTGATTTCGTCCTCATTAAAATAATGACCTTCGCGGAACAATGCCGCAAAATACTTCATCTGATCTTTTTCCGGATCAAGCAGCTTAGATAACTGTTTCGACAGCTTATCTAAATCAAGTTCATCCCGTATATAGGCCAGCAAATCTTCTCCTGGAAGTGTATGAATATAGCAGATCATATGCTGACTCATATAATAGCAAAGTTCTTCATAGGAGAAAATCTGTATTCCTGTATCCTCAAAATAATATCCTTTTTCTCCAATCTTTCCAATACAGATTAGTGATTCTCTCATCTTCTCTACCTCTTTCTTTTTACGAAAATTCTCTGGAGCGTGTCAAAAAGTCACTCCAGATCACGAAATCAATGTAAACGGAAAGACGATAATCTTTCCTGTCGCCGGGAACATCTCCCCAAATCCCATATCTTTGAGAAGAATCACTCCCTCTGTCTGCGAAGTAAAGCTGACTTCAATACGGATTCTTGTTGTCTTTGGCGGTCGTTTCGGAAGTCCTTTGATATCACAGGCGGCTCCCTCAATTTCATTCTCTTTCGTATTATGGTAAAAGAAATCCACTCTCTGACTTTTATCAAGAATAATATCCACACTTCCATGTGTATTATACCATTCTCTTCCAATTGAAGTAATCGGAACATACTGTGGCTTACCTGCTTCTGTTGTAACGACACCGACAGTATGGTAAACCATATCAGCCCCATCCATAAGAATCATTCCCTCATCCATCAGTTCAATCGAATGAATTCCCAAAAGACATGCTCCATTGGCATAAAGATTCTGCCCTAAAAATACTCTTCTTCCTGCACACAGATAGGTAAGTGTCTTTTTCATCCAGTTTCCCTCAAATCCACTTCCTGTAAGGAAAATGATATTCGCCGGATTCTTTACAAGGAACCGCTTCATCATCTGGCCAAAGTTCTGATCCTGCTCCGGTGTTCCTTCTGCTACGCGGTACTCATTTAAATCAATTCTTTGCTGCAATGCCCGGTATGCCTTCTGCTTTGAGCGTCTGATCTGGTCAATCAAAACATAACTAAGCTTATTATCATGATAATCTAACAAAAGCGTATTTCGGTCCCACATGATTCTTTCCTGATGAAATACATATTCTGCAAAGGCTCTGAAATGCGTGATAACCTTCACCCCATGCAGCTTCCGAAGCTCCTCACTTACTGCCGATTTGAGCTTACTCCGATTCTCCTCCGATGCATCCTCCATCGAAAAATGAACCGCCTGAAAATCAGGCCACCGAAGCCCTCCTGTCTCCATATATCTTTCAACCTGCCGCATCCCAGACTCTATATATTCTTTTTGTTCTTCTTCAGACAGGAGGAAACTTTCTTCTGTCATCTCCTCCTGTCCCTCACGGTATATGCTAAACTGTACAGAAGTACGGCCTAAGTCTATTCCGGCATATTTTTTTGTTTCCAGTTCTTCCATTGTAAACCTCTCATTCTGCTTTTTTAACTTATCTTTCTATTTACAGAAGCTTCATATACTGGTCTGCAAAAAAAGTTTTTAAAAGACAATCCTTTACCTCCGGCAAAGAAGACTCCTCAGAATCTAAATGATTCAATGTGAAGAAACGACTCTCTTCTCCGTCTCCATATTCAAAAGTTTCAAACTCTAAACCAGCCCCCTCATCTACCGGACTTCCATCCGATTCAAGACGGTATTTTACATGATCTTTCTGGAAGAAGTTCATGTGACACACATACATTCCCGGAAGTACTTCTTCTAAATGTAATTCTCTGAGAGAATATTCTTCTCCATCAATCTGGTAGCGGAGTATCACATTACTTCCCGCTCTTCCATGATAAGTAAGGAATGTCATCTCCTGATAATGAATCGGGAACGTAATCCACTGACTATATGCCTGATAAACTGGCAGATAAAATTCTTCCTGCAAAAATCCATTAATAATATAAACTGCCGTATCTTTTATCGTATCATACCAGTCTTCTCTTCCTGCAAAATAATACAGAAAATGAATTCTTGAATGTCTGTTTTCCATTCTGCCATTTACAATTTCCTGACCAATCGCCATGTGCATAAAATCATTCAGTTCCATTGAACTTTCCAGTTCTTTCATGGAAGCATATTCAAGATAACGATCAATCAGTTCGTCACCCTCATCGGTTGCATAAAATGATTCAAAGACAGGAAATACGCCCTCTGTATCATTACCAGTAAACATTACCTGCTCAAGTATTCTTCGTTCAAAGGCTGCTGTTTCAAGACCAAATCGCTTGCTTCTTTCCCAGATTTCCAACAAAGCTGCTGTCTCTCCCTTAAAATGCTTCATCAGATAGGTAAGCGTATCTTTATTGCATTTTTTACGGATAAATGCCGCATAAGCCAAAGAAAGGGTTGCTTCATCATCCTTTCCCTGATAGCACAGTGCTCCAAATGATGCCAGACGCAAAATCTTTGCCGCACCCATAATATCGCATCCATAAAGCTCGATTCCAAAGAAAGCATCTTCCATCATTCCTACTTCCATATAGTAATCCATCAATGTCTTTCTGAATTCTGTAGAAATATTCGAATAGTCAATCTTGCCAAGCCATCTTGCCAGATTCCGCTTATCCTGATGATTCTCATAATAGACAAGCATCTTTTCTACGGCTTCCACCTGCATCCACCGTGTAAAATCATCATTAAATACAATTCTCTGCAATACTGGAAGAGTCTGCTCTTTTATATTCTCTTCCATTTTGCCAGATTCCATAAGAAGAATCTTTCTATTGGATAAATTCCTGCGTATCCACTCTTCCTCAAACTGCTGTGGAGATAAAAACTCCCTTAACTGATAGTTAATATCCTTCACATAACGCTGCTCATTATTATCTACAAAATAAAGTACTGCCCTGTCGTTGTAAATCTCTACCCCGCCCGTTCCGCCGGAAAGTGGATAATACTTCTCCGTTCCAAGCTCTGGACAGGAAACATACACCCCAATAATATGTGGATTTGTGCAGATTAATTTATGGTAGAATAAAATATCACAGACAGCTTTCCAGTTATCTGGTTTCTCCAGTACTTCCTTTTGGAAACAGGTATATAAGTAAGCCAGGTGTTCATTAATTCTTCCTTTTAAAAGCTGTTCTTCTATAAACGGAAGCATCTTAGAATAGTAAGCTCCATATACTTCCTCATACTTTTCTTTATTGCGAAGCACGTTGCTATATAAATATGCCTTCTCTAAATAATCTAAACTGTTGCTGTATGTAAAATAGATCAAAACTCTCTGTGGAATAAGATCATACGTCTCAAAATCCATACTGCGGATAAAGAATTCATTCAAACCAATAATCTTTAAATTGGCCTCTACCGCAAGTCTGAAATATTCATGATATTCCTTACCTGTACGATTTCCCTTAATAAGAAGAGAACAGATTACCTGTAAAAACTGCTCATCTGGCTCTACTCCATACAGTTTCTCCGCAATATAATAAATAGACTTATTGTAGTATTTGGCCTTTAAGGCAAGACGCGCAAACTGGTAGGATAATGATAAAGAAATATATCCATACCGCACACCCCAGCGGAAAATACTTATCTCAAACTTCCCGAGTTCTTCCATATAATTCGGGTTCTCATTCAAAATATCACAGGCTTCAAAATATAAAAGACTGCTGTTATTCCCCTCTTCAAATAACTGACGGATCGTATCATATTGGAGACGCTTGTTATACACATACTCTCTATCAAGATAAATAAGCATCCACAAAGCTTCTGCCTTATATTCTGATAACTCATAAAACTCCCTTATCGTAGATACTGCTTTGCTGATCGCCTCCGGTGTTCTGTAATACATTGCCTTTAAATATAAAAAGTAATTCGCTTCTAATGGCGTAAATTCGTCTCTTTGAGAAATAGTTTCTAAGAGTTCTAACAGTTCCTTCCCCTCTTCTTTTCGCTCTTCCATTAAGAAGAAATGCATTCGGTAAAGCTTCCACTCATTATCCTCTGTATATCGTGACAATTCTTCTAATACATGCCCGGAATCTTCTGCAAAATCTTCAAATGCGATACTTCCTGTTCGGAAATACAGATAGTTATGCATTAACTGTGCTCTCTTTTTCTTAAGGTATAACTTCTTCTCCTTTTCCTTAGTCAAAGCTGTCTGCTTCGCCCACCATTCTACAGAAATCTCAATATCCTGACGAACGGTATCAATATGAATGATATCACTGCCATTTAAAAGGTTCTGCTTCTTCTCAACATTAAAAAGCAGCTTCCCATCTGTAAAATCATCACTGGAAAAACGTTCCCTTGAAATCTGAATCTGACCCTTTTCACTGTAGATACTTCCCTCAACATATCCTGGCTGTGTAAGAAGTAATTCAAGCTGTGCGCTGCTATCCTCTTCTTCTAAAACCAGCTTATCCTGTGATACATCAAGAAATGAAGTATTCTTATAACCGGCAGCGGTCAGAAATTCTTCCAGAATAAGGCTTTTAGAACGACTCTTCATCAGGCTGTGATACAGCTCCTTTTGTTCTGGCTTTCCCTGAAGAAACACTTCTTCAAAATTCGGCAGGAAAAATATATCTACTGCTTCTTTTCTATTATTCTCATAAATCTGTACAAACTCTTCCATTGTAGAGATACGTCCACCCGAACTTTCCACAAACTTATGAATTACCTTAACACAGTACGGAATATTATACTCTCCGCCGTTCGTTATTAAGACAATATCTCCCTCAAAAGTATTCCCCGCGGTAGCCAGTTTCCCTTTAAAATAAAAAGGAATCTCCTGCCGGGTTCCCTCTAACCGTTCAGCCTCTGTCTCCACCTTATCGCTGGTTGTACAGACATATCCTTCTATCGGAACTTTATTCTCACTCTCGATGAAAAAAGAGTCCTTATAAACTTTCCCTTCCTCCACCTCGATATCCAGATTCGTAACGGAAAGACTTACTATCGGCGTAGCTTCACTATTTATCTGTTTTATTGTACTAATTTCTTCTTTCACGTCCATGTCCTTCCCTTTTCCATGATATGACATATTATAGCAAACATCGTATTATTTTTAAACAGATAGAAAAGCTTTTTCTTAATTTATTTTACATAAAATTCTTGGTTTTTTTATAATTTTTTCCGCCATTTTAGACAAATCACTATCTTTGTCCTTTGACAAGAAAAAGTCTTCGTCTTAGTATGAGTTTAGTTATTTTATTATGTTGGTGAATTCTGCCTTCTGACTTTTGCCTATAATAAAAAAATACAAAACCAACATACGGGAGGTTTAACAAATGAAAAAACTATTAATCGGACTGTCGGCTTTTTTGCTGTTTAGTCCTCTGCATGTATTTGCTGCTGAAAGTGGTCTTTCCGATACTGCACTCGGAAACACCCTTCCTATATGGAGCTGTATTCCTTTTGCTGGTATGCTTTTAAGTATTGCGATTTTCCCTTTGATAAAGGAAGAATGGTGGGAAAAACATAAGCCCTGGGTCGTTGCCTTCTGGTCTTTGCTGTTCCTCATTCCTTTTGCCATCGCTTTTGGAGAGCATGTCGCTTTAGAACACCTGATAGAGGTTACACTGGGCGATTATCTCACTTTTATTGTCCTTTTATTTGGTCTTTTCTGTGTTGCAGGTAATATCAGTCTTCAGGGCGATTTGGCCGGCAATCCAAAGGTTAATGTTGTACTTCTCCTTATCGGAACGTTACTTTCAAGCTGGATTGGTACAACCGGAGCAAGTATGCTGATGATTCGTCCAATTATCCGAGCAAATAAATGGCGTCAGCGTAAAGTACAGATTATGGTATTTTTCATTTTCCTCATTTCAAATATTGGTGGCTGTCTTACCCCTGTAGGTGACCCGCCACTTTTGATGGGATTTATGAACGGTGTTGACTTTTTCTGGAGTCTCCATCTTCTCCCTGTAATGATTATTAATGTCATTATTTTACTGACCTTGTTCTTCCTTATTGATACAAGGGCATATAAAAAAGACATTGCTGCCGGTTTCCGCCCGGAAATGAAAACAGAAGAAAACAGAGTAAAGCTTCATTTAGACGGAGCACACAACATTCTCTTTCTTCTTATCATCGTTGCAGGTGTTATTTTAAGCGGAGTACTTCCAACAACCTTCCCTGTTTTCAGCGAAGGACTTACTATAATGGGTGTAACTTTATCCTATGCTTCCATTATCGAAATTGCGATGATTCTTGCTTCTGCTTATCTTTCCTTTAAGACAACCAAAAAGGAAGTTCGCAGCAGCAACCATTTTACCTGGGATGCGATTCAGGAAGTTGCCATTCTTTTCATCGGTATCTTTATTACGATGATTCCGGCACTCCTTATTTTAAAAGCCCGGGGTTCCAGTCTTGGACTGACTGAACCCTGGCAGTTCTTCTGGATAACCGGAGCATTATCAAGCTTCCTTGATAACACACCGACTTACCTGGTATTCTTCACAACTGCAGCCTCCTTAGGATTTAGCTCCGGTATACAGACACTGACCAGCTTTATACCACAGACAATTCTGATGGCGATTTCCTGCGGTGCCGTATTCATGGGCGCTAATACCTATATCGGTAACGCTCCGAACTTTATGGTACGCTCCATCGCAGAGGAGAACGGTATTAAAATGCCATCTTTCTTTGGATATATGCTCTGGTCACTAAGCTGCCTGATACCAGTATTTTTGATTGATATGCTGATTTTCTTCCTGTAAATAGAGAAAATTCAGGTGTTATATCAATTGCAAAGTGTACTGCAAAAAAGAACCTTTCGATACTATAATTTTTTCAATTGCGCTAAACATTCCATTTTGCCTGATAAAACAAGTCCTGCTCGAAAACGAGCTCGCAGGACTTACAGTCAAAATTCCATAGCGCAAAAGTCAAAAATTATAGTATCGAAAGGTTCTTTTTTCATTCAGTCTTTGAATAAACTCACACCTGAATTTTCCCCCACACATTTTATTTTACGAAAATCCTATATCAAAGGCAAAGAAAATAAATTTGGCTTTATTTTCTGTCTTTGGCTCCACAAATCAGGCACATATACTTATAAAGGGAAAACTCACATATCTTTTGATTGATTTGAAGTGAAGTCTCAATCTGTATGAAAATTGTTGAATAATTCAACCAACGCAATCCCATAGAAAGCTTCCATTCAATCTATCCATAGATAACGCACCCGAAAAATTTTTCATAACTGCAACACCATAGAAAAATCCCTTTCAATCCTGCCAAAGACAGAAACCGAGAACCCCAATAGCATCCTATCTGTGGCCTGGGAGCAAAGGCTGGATGCGAGCGTGTAAGCGAACATTCAGCCTGCAGCGACGAAAGTCACAGATAGGATGCTATTGGGGTTCTCGGTTTCGTCTCCTTGTCCATTGAACAGAATTATTCATCCCCCCTAATTGTTCCATTTTCTAAAAATGGTTTTACGAGTTTTTCCCATTCATATCTCCAAAGTGTTTCGGAGCCCTTTGGCGTATCTTCCTGTCGGCCCATAAACTGGCTTAGGCGTACTTGATGTTCTTTCCATGCCTTTCCGTCTGTGGCCGCATTCAAAATAACTGGCTGAAGGTTATCCATTGTGTGGGCAAAGCGGGATTCCGGTGTGTTTTTGGCCTCAAATTCTTCCCAGATAGCTTTTAATTTTGCTCCCTGGTCTTCTGGCAACAGGCCATAAAGTCTTTCTGCGGCTTTTTGTTCTCTTTGGGCCTGTGTCTTTTTCCCTTCTTCATCGTAAGCGTATGTGTCCCCCGCATCAATTTCTACTACATCATGAAATAACACCATAGTCATCGTTTTTAAGGTATCTATTTTTTCATTCGCGTATTCTGATAAAAGCAAGGTCATTAATGCCAGATGCCATGCGTGTTCGGCATCATTTTCTTTGCGCTTTCCATCGGATAAATATGTCTGTCTCCCGATAAACTTCTCCTTATCCATTTCGCGGATAAAGTTTATCTGCTTTTCTAAGCGCTCTGTCTGCCATTTTTCTTCTATTTCTTTTTGTTCTTTTTCCGTATTCATGGTTTGATTCTCTTTCTGTAATGTTTTCTATTTTTATTACATTTTTAATTCTAACGAATTTTTATTTTCTTCACCTTAGACCAGGCAGACCAGCTTTTTACACCGCCTTTTTTGTAGCTGTAACGAATCTGGAAATAGTATGTCTTTTTCTTTAACTTCTTTGTTGTTAAACGGCTGTTCTTTTTATTTGCCGAAACTTTTCTTGCCTTATTAAAAGACGGATTGGCTGCATATTTTACCTGATAAGTTGTTGCGTATGTCTTTTTCTTCCACAACACGGCTGCCCGTCTTCCAGAAGTATTTTTTACCCGGATATTCGTAAGCGTCTTTAATCGATATACCTTTTTTTCAGAACTGAACCTTCCGAATATTCCATTATTATAGGCCCGTACTTTATAAGTATACTTCTTTCCCTGTTTTACATTTCTATCTATGTAAGAATTAGAAGAAGCAGAGAGTACTGCTCTCCGTTTCCAGGCTCCATTATTCGTTCTTCGATACACATAATAAGATGCAGCTCCTGTAGCTTTCTTCCATGTAACCTTTATTCCACTGCCTTTATTTGATACAGAACTCAGCGTTGGCTTTAAGATTACGATATACTTTTTATTCGTAATGCCCTTTTTAAATAAATTCGTCAGAATCGGGCATCCCCTGCCATAGTACTTTTTGGCACCAAGATTCCTACAGTATAGTTCAAGTTCCCTGCAGACACCCTTCACTGATAAATTAGGCTGCATCATCTTTAAATATGCAATTGCCGCAGTAATATGCGGAGCTGCCATAGAAGTACCTGACATAGCACGCAAAGTCAAATTCCCCTTATAATCCGCACTGATAATTCCTGTTCCCGGAGCTGCAAAGTCTATTCCATTGCCTCTGTTTGAATAGTTCGCTAACCGTCCGCTGGAATCAATTGCAGACACAGCAATCGTCTTACTATAATTTGCCGGATAACAATAACGGACATCTATGCCGCCTGTTTCCTGATTACCTGCCGCACAGGAAATTGGAATTCCCTTCTCATACGCCTTATCAATCGTGGAATCAAGATAATTATATAAATCTGCATTCGCATCAATAAATCCCATGCTTAAATTAATTACATCAGACTTTTTGGCAATGGCATATTGCAGCGCTGTCTTTATCGTAAGCATAGAAGACTGCCCTTTACTGTTTGCAACCCGTAATACTAAAAGACTGACATTTGCAGGAGTGGCATCAACAATAATGCCGCTTACATGTGTACCATGTCCAAAAACATCTGTTACATTTTTATTTCCATTGAAAAAGTTATAACTTTGCGAAGAAATTGTCCGGCCTTTAAACATCCTGTTTGAAGTATTAATTCCGGTATCGACAATCGCAACGGTAACTTTGCGTGTATACCCATAAGATGCCGCTTCCTTTTTGAGCTTACTCATTCCCATATAGTCATTACCCCAGGAATAGCTATCCACACCATCCACAATCTCCTGAGAAAGAGGAAGTCCCATAGCTGTCTCATCTAAAGAAACAACCTTATCTAAATAACATTGTGACGGTCCATAGGTCTGCTTTAATGCTTCAAAGGCAGACTCTGTATCTTCTTCTGCATCATACTGCAAAATAGTCTCGCCATCCGCTTTATTTACATAAACATGGCTTGCGCCATATGTATCTTCTACATTATCATTCTCTACAATAATTCTCTTTGTCTGATACGGTGCTGTCACTTCCAGATCACCGTCATCATTCTTCTCTACTTCATAAATTCCATCCTGCCTGTCAAGATAGCTGTCCATAGAATTCTCGGTTTTCGTTATCTCCTTTGCCTTAGAGACACTGACGTTAAATTCATCTGAGACACTCTCCTGCTCTCCGTCCTTTTCCATCGAATCAGAACCTGGCGAAATAATCATCTTTTCAAAATAATCGCTTTCCCATGTATCGGATACCAGACTGGATATCTGCTTGTAATTTGTAACATCACTTGCTGTGCCTGATATTTCTGCTGCATTACTTACAGGAAAAGAAAAACTTATGCAAAGTATACAAATCATTAACACAGCGGTTGTTTTTTTCCACATATCATTCACCTCCGGGGATATTAAACTATCCCCTTTTCTCTAAAAAGTGTATCTACTATTCTCTGATATTCCTCAACTGTTTTTGCCTTCTTTATCTTTTTCCCATATTTCTCACTTTCAGGGAAAAATGTAATCATATAAGACCATACTTCTTTTAACTTAAACAGGACATTCCTTCCGCCGGACATGATATGTTCATATCCATAACACAATTCATCAAGAAATGCTTTCCAGCGCACATAATCAAGTCCCTGCCTGTTTTCAACACTGGTGCTATCTCCATGTGCTTCCCTTCCACAAAATACTTCCGTAAGCTGTGGATTTGCAATCATTCCGCGTCCAAGCATAACTGCTTTAATGTCTGGGAATTTTGCGGTCAAGTTCTCAATATCCTGTGCGGTAAATAAATCGCCATTATAACATACTGGATGTTTGCTTATAGCAAGGCACTGAGCAAATGCTTCCTGATTGACCGGCCTTTTGTAGTAATCTTCTCTGACCCTTGCATGAACGATTACCTCCGAAATCGGGAATGCATTATAAACGTTCATCAAATCTATAACCTCATCTGGATTCTCCACACCCAGTCTCGTCTTAACGGATACTTCTATATTTACCTGAGAGAACACTTCATCAAAAAAGTACTTCATTCCCTCTAAATCTGCAAGGAATCCACTTCCTTTTTTCTTAGAAACTACTGTCCCGGATGGACAGCCAAGATTGAGATTAACCTCTTTATATCCAAGCTCTTCCATCATCCCTGCTACCTTGATAAAATCTGCGGCCTTATTGGTAAGAATCTGTGGTATAACAGGAATATTTTTATTATGTTCCGGCGCAATATCGTTCTTCTCTCTTGTATTTAACCCTTTTTTCGGCTTTGGTGTAACAAACGGTGTAAAATATTTATCAACACCCTGAAAAATATGCTGATGAGCATTTCTGTAAATATAGCCGGTAATTCCTTCAAGAGGTGCAGCGTAACACTGCACCTTATGTTGCTTTTCCACTATTTAAGCCTCTTTAATACTTCTACTGTATATTCGTAAATTCTCTTAGTACTGGAAATGGAAAGACGTTCCTGCGGAGTATGGATATCAAAAATATCTGGTCCGTAAGACACGCAGTCAAGACCAGGCATCTTCTCAGAGAATAATCCACACTCAACACCTGCATGAATCACTTCCATTACAGGCTCTTTTTTGTACATTTCGCGGTAAGTATCTCCCATAAGAATGCGAAGTTTAGAATCTTCTACATACTCCCATGCAGGATAATCACTAGAACGATTTACCTTACCTCCAAGACTCTCTGTCAGGCACACCAGTCTTTCATAAAGTTCTTCCTTCTCACTTGCCACACTGCTTCGTACAGAGAAAGTAAGAGAAATCTCATCTTCCTTTGTTGCTAAAATACCTGGATTTAAAGAAGTCTGCACAAGTCCTTCCATGTCCTGGCTCATCTTCTGAACACCCCATGGGAATGTACGCAGCGCTGCGATCACTGCATTACCACAAGCTTCTGTCAGCGGCATCTTACCTGCCGCGCTTGCTTCATCTTCTTTAGAAACTTCTAAGAAACCTTCAATAGACATATTAGCATCTGTCTTATGATATTCCTTTGTAATAATCTCCTGCTGCTCTTTTATGATATCCATAAAAATCTCTTCTTCTCCTGGAGCGAGCATAAGAATTGCTCTGGAACTTCTTGTAATCGCATTATCCTTTAATCCGCCATCCACACAGATTACGTTAAAAGCAACCTTTTTCTTTAAGGCATATAATACTCTTCCAAGAATTACATTCGCATTCGCTCCCTGTTTCTGAATCTCCACACCAGAATGCCCGCCAGTAACTCCGTTCACATGAACAGAAACAACTTTGCCGCTCCAGCGTCTTCTCTCTACTGGAAATACACACTCTACCATCATTCCGCCAGCACAGCCTACAAGGAAGTGCCCTTCGTTCTCAGAGTCGAGATTCAGCATCAGACGTGACTTTAAAGAAGAACAGTCCATCGCTACCGCACCAAGCATACCGATTTCTTCATCTACAGTAAATACTGCCTCAATTGGCGGGTGATCTAATGTATCATCATCAAGAATCGCAAGTGCCATTGCCACCGCAATTCCATCATCACCGCCCAAAGTAGTTCCTTTGGCATAAATATAATCACCGTCAATCGCTAAATCAAGTCCATCTTTCTCAAAATCAATTGTACAATCTTTTTCTTTTTCACAGACCATATCAAGATGTCCCTGAATGATCACCGGCTTAGAATCTTCATATCCTTTAGAGCCATTCTTTAAAATAATAATATTGTTACTGGCATCCTGATGATAAGCTAATCCTCTTTCCTTTGCAAAATTAACACAATAATCACTGATCGCCTTTGTATTCTTTGAACCATGTGGAATATTACATAACTCCTCAAAATAATAAAAAACTTTTTCTGGTACTAAATTATCTAAAACTCCCATTTTCATCCTCCTATATTTGCTGTTACAGTCCTTGTTTTCTTTCCAAAAATTGAATAAGACTGCCCCGACATACTGCTTTTTATTATAACGCAAATCCTCGCTTTTCGCAATTTGTATCTTATGGTAAATTCACTTTTCTTCCTTGCCTGCGGCTCCCCAAAATGATATAGTACTATTTAATTCATTAAGAGACAGACGCCCGAGAAGAAAACCGATACCCTATATTTGTGACTTTAGTCGCTGCAGGTTGAATGTTCGCTTACCCGCTCGCATCCAACCTTTGCTCCGAGGCCACAAATATAGGGTATCGATTCTCTTCTCGGGCTGTCTTTGGATGGATTTTGTTTGAATTAAGATAATGGTTGTGGTATTTGAGGATAAAGACAAAAGTTATCTAACAATGTGAATTTCCTAGCTTCTGGCTGTGGCTACAATAGATGAATGAAATAGTGGGAGAGGATTTGAGGACGTAATGCCAGTCTTTCTGCTTATTCGAGAATAATCGTAAATAGCTAAATACGGAACTAAAAAATATAGAGAAAGCCTCTCTTTTTAACAATTATCACAGCAATTTATCAATAATTTCAGAGCAAGCAGAAAATTTCAGGACTCCCCCAATCCTCCACCTGCTGTTTCATTCATCTACTCCAGCCACAGAACAGAAGCCAGAAAACCAAATCCTCTATATTTGTGGCCTGGGAGCAAGTGTTGGATGCGAGCGAGTGAAGCGAACATTCAACACGCCGCGACGAAAGTCACAAATATAGAGGATTTGGTTTCCTGGCTTCGTCTGTTAGTTAGTCAATGAATTAAATAGTAAGGAGTTTATTTTATGAAATGCGAAAATACATCGGTTATGCTTTCTATAAAGCCGATTGCCTATATTCATTCAGATTTTTCAGAGAAGTTCGGTATTCCCCGCCAGAGTGGTCTTGTGGATAGTTTACAGGCAAAGATTATTTTTACGGAAGAATTTCGAAATGGTGATTGTATCCGTGGAATTGAGGAATTTTCTCATTTGTGGCTTATTTGGGAATTTTCGAAAAACCAAAGAGATAAATGGACACCGACTGTCCGCCCTCCAAGACTTGGTGGCAATAAACGAAAAGGTGTATTTGCCAGCCGTGCTCCTTTTCGCCCAAATCCGCTCGGATTATCCTGTGTCCGTCTTGAAAAGGCTGTTCCAAACTCTCCAGAAGGCCCCATTCTTTATGTTTCCGGTGCAGATTTATTAGATGGAACCCCGATTTATGATATTAAGCCGTATCTTTCTTTTGCAGATGCACACCCAGATGCTCTGGGAAGTTTTTCCACAAAGGCACTGGAACACCGCCTGAATGTCCACTGCGAAGATGCTTTGCTGCACCTTATCCCAAAAGAAAAAAGACAGTCTCTCTTAGACTGCCTCTCCTTAGACCCGCGCCCTTCCTACCAGCATGACCCAGAACGAATCTATGGTATGCAATACGCAGGTTTTGATATTCATTTTTCAGTAAATGCTAACGATCTTTTTGTTACAGAAGTTATTCCTTCTCACGAAAAACAATAAGCTTACTGATAATATAATTTAGGACAACGACAACAACCTGTGCCACAACTTTTACGACGATACTGTTAAAATGAAGCTTACTAATAAAAATTAACAGTATCGCTTCTTCTACAATAAGTGTAAATAAGCGCCCTGTAAAAAAGTGAAAAGCCTCTATAAACAGTTCATGCATTCCGTGTGTCTCCACACTAAACACCCATACCTTATTTGTCACATAAGCAAATGTCACCGCCAAGATCCATGAAATAATATTTGCAATAAGTGGATCAAATCCCAGTCCCACATCACAATAGCTGTAGGAACCGATACTGATTACCGCTGTCATTCCTCCAAAAAATAAATACAGGAGCATCTCTTTATATTTCTGGTAAAACCCTTCAAAAATATTAAGTCCCGGCAATGCCATAATCTTATCAAAAATATCTTTTTCTTTCTCTTTCATTCCTTTTCTCCCACCAGTATATTTCTGATTATCCTTCTTCTTTATGTTCAATACACTTGGGGAATCATAGCACAACAAGAGGAAATGTGCAAGAATTTAATTCATCTGGAAGGTAAACAGACGCAAGAGGAAGGATACTTCCTCTAATATTAGCGGCTTTGGATGCTGCGAGAAGGAGTATTCTAAGAAAAGCCTCTTGTTAAAGAATATTAATTTTGACTCAGTTGTAAAAAACACAAAGTCGTCAAAATTAATATTCTTTAACAAGGGGCTTTTCTAACCGAATACTATGTTCTCGCAGCTCCGGGCACAAATAAAGGAAGTATCTTTCCTCTTGCTGTCTTTGACTTAATTTGGGTGAATTAAATCCAGTGATAGAGTTGATTTGAGGATTCGTACAGGATTTTTTGCTTATTATAAATGTAATAAAGATATAGCGATACTCACATTCACGTTGGAAAAGACAATGTTTCTCTTCTCTGGAATCTGCGAAAGCCAAACAGTCATAGACAGAAAGAACTATTACTGAAAAATACAACTATTTCCTCTCCCCAACTCTTCTCCTATTAAATAAATAACTTCATCTCCATCCAAAGCACAGCCCTCTGAAAGATAAATAAACCATATTTGTGGCCTGGGAGCAAAGGTTGGATGTGAGCATTTAAGCGAACATTCAACCTTTAGCGACGAAAGTCACAAATATGGTTTATTTATCTTTCAGGCGGGCGTCTCCTTCTCTTTTGGGGAGCGTCTCCCTTGCCTGCGGCAATCTACTTTTTAATAGTCACCTTTCTGATCAAACTCCATCTTCCATATACTTTTGTCTTACCATCTAATTTGTAAGCTCTTGCTTTGATGTAGTAAGTCTTTTTCTTTTTGAGTTTCTTGATTGTTTTTGTAAGGTTCTTTGTAGAAATCTTTTTGGTTGTTTTCTTTGTGAAGTTTACATTTGTGGAGTAAACAATTTCATAACCTTTTGCTTCTGCAGTCTTTTTAAGGCTTACTTTTACTTTTTTGCCCTTTAATGCTTTTGCCCTTACCTGTACACGAGCTGGTGCGGATGGCTTAGCCGGTGTTACAGGCTTTGTGTCATCAGCTTTCTTTGCTGGTGCTGTTACCATTGATAAATCATATTCGATATCATCTGCGCTTAAGCTTGATGTCTCATATTTTGTTCCATTTGTTTTACATGTCTGGATGTCCATGTACATTGCCTTAGCAAAGTCCATAGTTTCATTGCCGATGGCAATACCAAGTTTTGTTGCATAATATTCTAAGTTCTTTTTGTCATTCTTATAAACATTAAGCATCTGTGCATTTACATTTTTCTGAAGTTCTTCCATCTTTGTCATGTAAGCTTTATAGAACTGCTTTACACCTTTACCATAGTTCTCTCTGTTTGGTCCGTCACCGTCATTTGTCTCTTCACATAAGTAACCAATGTTACGGAAGATCCAGTAAGCGGCACGAGAGTTCGGCTGCTGTGCCTCTGTTTTATAAGCCTTTGATACATCTGTTAATAATGCTCCATAGAATGGTACAAATGTTGAGTAGTCTGGGCTTGCCATAGAGAACCACTGTACGGTAGCAAGTTCTGTTGGCATAGAAGAATTAATCTGGAAAATATGAGCTTCTGCTGTTCTTCTGCTTCCAATTCTGTAAGAAATGTTTCTTCCAAAGTTCATGCCTTCGTAACGATATCCTGCTAATTCATACATTTTCTCTACAGTAACATTCTTACAGGTAAAGAAAGGATCCTGATAATCTGCATCATAAATACCTGTGTTATCCTGACCACTTAAAAGATACTGTCCACCACGAATTCTGTCGGCGTTATGGGCTGCATAACCCTTTCCCGAATAAGAAAGTTTTACGTTGATGTCACCCTTTCCATCCTGAGCCGCTACATAAAATCCATTATTCTTAGCCAGTTTTACAAGATTAGGAGATGCTACCACATTCGCTTTATCGCTTAAGTCTACATCACCGATCACAAAACAGTTTGGAATGATTGCTGCTTTGTCAGAAGGCATCTTAATGGCACAGTAGTTATGACCAGTAAGGATTTCAAAATACCATACTTCGTTCTGGTCTGCGATGAAAAGGCCATCACCTTCACCAGCACCAACTGTATCAATAACATCTGCAAGGAGTTCTACACCTTCTCTTGCAGAAGAAGCCTGGCAAAGTACATAATCTGCAAGGTTTTCTTCTGTAATTCCGCCAACTTTAGATTCATATGCATCTATATATGGATCAAGCTTTCCAACCGTCTTGGCTACAGATGAAGATGTAGTAGCAGACATAGAAACACCTTTTGTATTGGTTCCAAATTCACCGAAATATCCGTCTTCTGCCCCTTCACTGTCACGGCAGATTGTGTAACGATACGTTGTCTCTACTTTAATTGGAGCCTGAAATGTTGTTGCACCAGTCTCATCTTTAAAAGTCGCATTCTTCCCAACCTTTTTCGGCTGAATAACCTTATAAACCTTATCCTTTTTTGGAGAATAGTCCTCTGTACGGCCATACATTGTTGTTCCATCTTTTGTACAATCCTTACCTACATAGTAGGATGTACACGCTTTCGCTGGCAATGCTACAAAGAGCATCATACCTACAACAGAAAGCATTGTTAACATTAGTTTCTTCATCTTTCTTTCTCCTCTGATTCAATTAAATCCCACAAAACCTTCTTAAAAATGAAAAAATCACCATGACCTTCTGCATTTTTATTCATTTTTTGCGGTCTTTTCTCTATATGATAATACTATTTGAAAGATTCGTCAATGTTTTTTGCATAATTATTAATTTTTTAATTATTTAAAGTGATAAAAATATTATTTCTGCATTTTGTAAAATAATTGACATTTAAGAGTCTATTATTAAAAAAAATAATCTGACAACTCATAATTATATAATGCACGATAAAACTTTATACTTAATCCCAAATAGCTAAATTATCTCATGATTACGCAGCGCTTAATAAAACTTATAAATGATATACCAAACCTAATTTCAAAAAACAGCAGCCAGAAATTAAGTGTTTCTCTTTTTCTGACTGCTATTTTTTATTGCATATTATTCTGTTGTTTCTTTACTTTCTATTCTTCTGCAGAATCTGATGCACTATTAGAATTATTAGTTAATGTTGTATCGGCTGTGGCACTGTTTTGCTCCGCACTACTCGAATCACTGGCTGCTGTGGTGGCACTGCCTGCTGCTGTGCTGGCACTCGTGTTCGCAGCTGCATTATTGCCTGTACTTGTACTACTTTCATCCACGGCGCGCTCTAAAGTAAACTCTGATACAGATTCTCCATCTGCCATTGCAGCTTTGATTGTATCGTCCTTTATCTTCTTGCTTGTGTAAGTATATATTCCATCTGCATCTTTCTTAAATCCGGCGGCCTTTAATTCTTTTTCTGTACTGTCAAAACCCAGGCTGCCTGGAAGTGTGATCTGTCCGTCAAACATTTCCTTACTAAAAGAAAGCTTTGTGACAATACAGTCACTTACTTTCTGGTTCTTATCGCTTAAATTACGGATAATAACACCGATTTTCCTGCCATCTTTATTCGTAAGAAATGCATCCTTTTCAAGTTTACCGCCTGGTACGAGGGTGGCATTTTCATTTCTAAGTGCTTCTAACTTCCATCCGTCTTTTGTAAAGTCAGATACTTTAGCAAGTAGTTTATATTCTTTATCACCGACACCAACAGAAGCAAACATCTTATCTGTATTCTCTACAACACCGTCCTCATTCTTTGTCTGTAATGCCTGTTCTTCCGAAGCCTGTTCTGCCTGCTTCTTCTCTTTTTTAAGAGTGCTGATTTCTGTCTTTAACTTCTGGTTCTGCTTTTGCAAAGACTGGGTCTGATAACCAAGTCCTGCAATAATAAGAACGAGAAGAACTCCAACTCCGCCGACAAGCATCTTACTGATTCCGCTGCTTTTATCGGATTTATTTCCATTGTCCTTTGTCAATTCTGCTGCATTCTCCACTTCTGATGCCATTGATTCCTTCTCCCTTGTCGTATCGGACATCGATTCATCCGCACTTTCTGATACAAACCTTTCTTCTGATTCTATTGATTCTCTTGCTTCTCCCTTTTCAAATTTTCCCTTCTTATTCTGGTGTCTCTTTCTTCTCTTTCTTGGAACAGAGTCCACTTCTGGATCTACTACTTCCTCTCCAGCTTCCTTTATCAGCTGATCAACCTGCTCTTCCCGGCTTAACTTTCTTTCAAAACCGTTCTCTTCATCTGAAAATGTCTCTGTACCGGCATCACTCACCTGTGACTCATACTTCGCTGACCCGACATTGCCGCTGCCGCTTTCCGCTTCGGAAAAACTGTTATCCTTTTCCTGCTGGTCTTGCTGCTCCTGTTCCTGCATATATACCTGCGTATCATCCAGTTCTTTTTCCGATAACATAATCCAGCTCTTCATCGTTGACTTTATCGACTTATCCTTCATTCTCTTATCCTTTCATGCATTATTTCTCTTATTTCCAGAGTGCATTAAAAAAATGCCCGATACCCTGTCCACAACAAAATCATGTGTATTTCCATGTGTATTCATACATATTAATGATGTTATCTGACTTTAGTCCTCTGTTCCACCTATATTAAAATACTGGTCAAGACCATCTGCTATTCCCTGGACAATCTCATCCTGATAATCATCTCTATTAAGCTTCTCATCTTCTTCCGGATTCGACATATAACCCATCTCTATAATCGTAGTAGGCACCTTTGCCCAGTTAATGCCGCTCATCGTATCCGTCTCCCAGACACGTTCCCTGTTTGCTCCTGTTGCCTCAACCATAGAATCTAATATCTTCTCCGATAAGGCATAACTTTTTTCATGCAGCTCGCCATTATATGGATTCTCTGCTGTCTGGCAGATCGTCATCATCCCTGCATCTGTGCTGTTATCTGCACCATTCGCATGAATCCTTAAAAATGCATCTGCATTATTATCATTCGCAACTTTAGCCCGTTCAGAATTTGAAATATCAACATCATTCTTATCTCGAATCATAATCACCTGATATCCGCGGTCTTCCAGTTCTGCCTGCAGCTTGATGGCAACTTCAAGGTTCAGCTCATATTCTTCTACTCCTGTAGATACCCCCGTTGTCCCTGAAGCTACCTTCGGCTTCGTCTCAGAAGCCCCCGGTCCCACCGGTTCTTCTTCATAATTTCCATGAGCCTGATGTCTAGCATCAATCACAATAACATAATCAGCTCTATGGCTTGCATCTGAGTCAAGTTCCGACTCGGTTGCTGCCTCCTGCGCTGTGCTCTCCTTCACCTGCACACCTTCCGTTGCAGATTCGGCTGCCCCTTTCGTTGATTCCTCTGAAGCATTAACTGCTCCATCTGTCTTCTGTCCACTCCCCTGTTTTACCGTCTTATCTGCCTCTGCATGGCTATTCCCGCAGCCAGCCAGAGCAAAAACAAGCACCACACAAAGAAAAATCGTCTTAAAAACCTTCATCTTTTCACTTCCTAACTTAAATAATGAGAACATGCATTCTTATCTCATTATACCAAGCTATTCATTTTTTCGCCACTCATTTATAAGAGAAAATTCATAATTACAACAATAATTTCTCTACTGTCATTTTCCTGTTGTCCTGCTATAATTTATCTCTTACTTTCTTAGCTTTTACTTTAAACTATCCATTAACTAAAGCTAATGGGATTGCTGCAGCCTTATTTCAAAACTTTAATTTACCACTATTTTTTGCTTCCCATGTTATCATCTAAAAACTGCTGGTAGGACCGTGGCTGATACGTTCCACCGCTAAAAGAACAAAAACGGTACACACAATCGACCACATAATCTATCTCATTATAATCATTCGTCATATCAGGGTCTGGATAAGTAAACTTCAAAATATAATCCCTTTTCCCGTCATTTGCTGCTATAATATATACCCCTGTTTTCTCTGACGAATCGGCAGAAGCGCCAATCAGGGTCCTTGCCATACCCGAGCTGTCTACTCTTGATGGATACATCTTAAAATACTTCTTATAAACTTCCGAAGAAAAATTTTGATAAAGCTCCCTTGCATTCTGTAAAGGATCGCCCTCATTTTCTTGTGTATATACACTAAGTTCTGCCTCATTTGAATCAGAAGCAGAGTTTCCTTTATAAGAAAATGTATAGGAAGTTCCTTCCTCATTCACCTCACTATGATTAAATAAATACTTTGGATAAGCAAAACTAAAGCTATCATCCTTCGCAGTCACTGTATTATAATCCTCCGGACTAAGACACGCACCTACATTCATACTGGAATTATCTATATAAGCGAGTGTGCTTTCTGTGGATTCTAAAGTTTTTTTATTTTCATTCTTATCTTTTTTCTTTTCTGTTGTTGACTTTCCTGTCTTTTTCTCATTATTTTTCTTCTTATCGCTCTTCTGCGAAATCTCTTTCTTCGAATCTGGTACCGAAGACTGCTTACTTAACATCTCCACAACTTTCTCAGGAAATCCCATCCTGTAAAGACAAAAACCACCTGTCAAAACAACGATCAAATAGACAATAATGAATCTCACAGATATTTTTTTATGTCTTCTTTTTCTTTTAGAATTCTTTTTGTTTGTATTAGTATAATACGCATCTTCTGGTATGTTGCTGGCTTCTCTGCTCTCGTGTCGTTCCCTATCATTATCTATCTCTTTTCCGCAGCCTGGACAAAACTTTGCATGATCCGGCAGCGTTGTTCCACAAAATTTGCATCTCATGCGATACCACCTCTCTCATCTCACATATATCTGCATTTCGAGACTCTATTATAGCAGGAAACAAATTAGAATAATAGTCCGAAAAAGTCAGTAAATTCTGATTGCCGCAGGCAGGGAGACGCTCTCAGAGAATGAAATAACCTATATTTGTGACTTTAGTCGCGGCGGTTTGAATACTCGCTTATACACGCTCGTATCCAAACCTTGCTCCGAGGCCACAAATATAGGTTATTTCATTCTCTGAGAGCTGTCTTTGGCTGCCTATGCAAACTCAGAATTTATTTTGAAGAGATTTGAGGAAGGCTTCAGACGTCTATGGCTTTTTGAGAGATTAAAAAACTGGAGAACTGACACTTATCTTGCCATTTCAAATTATTTAACATTATAACTATCTTTAGAAGATTTACAGAGTTTATCCATCTTTTTCTTGTTTTTTTTATTTCCTTTAGCATTTTTACTATAAGACATCTTTCTTTTTCGAAAAATAAATCCATAAACGGTTTCAAACTTCCAGAGCGTGTTTGAAAAAAGTAGTGACCATAACTATACAATTATGGAACTGGTTCAAATGTCAATCCTATAGAATTTCATTTCCCGGAACTTCTACATCTCCTGTCCTCTTCCCCAAATCTCTCCAACATGAATTCTGATTTCACTTCAGAAAACACTGTCAGAAACAACGAAATCCCATCGTCCATATTTGTGGTCTCGGAGCAAGTGTTGGATGCGAGCGCATAAGCGAACATTCAACGCGCAGCGACTAAAATCACAAATATGGACGATGGGATTTCGTTGTTTCGTCAGTTTTGCCAATTCAACAGAATTTACTAACTTTTTCAAGTTCCTGAACTTTACATGCATGTACTTTGTTCTTTTTATCATAGCTAATTCCAACCGCAAGAATTCTTCCTGTATACAACGGTTTTTGTCCAATTTTCCCTTGAAACTTCATTGCGTACTTTTTTTCAATAATCTGTTTGATGGCTTCTTCTGGTGTATGATCTACTTTTAATTCCAGTATAAGGCAATCTGCTGTTTTATCATATGGATAGAAAATGAAATCAACATATCCAATGCCTGCTTTTTCCTCACGTTCAACTTGGTATAGATCCCGTGCTGCAAGATAAATCAAATTTACAATAGCAGAAAGTTCTGTTTCGTAATTATATGATAGTAGTGGAATTTCTGTATTGTGGACATATTCGAGAATCTCATTCATTGTTTTCGTATCACCATGCAAAGTGGCATAAAGCATTCTTTCAGATTCGTGTGCAAGACGATACACATATCCCAAAGAAGGTTCTTTTCGTAACATTGCAGCAAATTTATCCATCAGTTCTTTATTTGGAATGCTGACCTTTCCATTCTCGAAATTCAAAAATCCATAAACTACCATCGCAGAAAAAATTTCATCTCTTGTAGTAAGTTTCATAGAAGTTGCCGCGTATTCCTGAATTTTGGCCGGAACAGCTTCTCCTGATACCATCAATGCCAGATCATCCCGCACATCATCTATATTATGTTCAATATAATAATAAATCTCATCATATGGCCCTGAACTTGTCCAGTAAGATGCAAGATTATTATTCGTAAGTGCAAATACAACTGATCTTGGATTATACACGCTTTCTCCCCGAAAAGTATGATAGCCATTGTACCAGATGCGTAATCCTTCACGACTCACATTTTTGTGCTTTGTATTTTTTTCATACCGTTTGTATAATTCATCTGTTTCCGAGTCTGTGAATCCAAAAGCATCACTAAATTTTTCTTCTGAAATCATCGTATATTCCATAAACATATTAAGTTCTGAACCGCTTGAATATTTTGCGATTGGAAGAATTCCTGTAATATATGCAAGCAATACATATGGTCTATCTTTCAGTAAATTACGCAAAAAAAGTAAATAATCTTTTTTGTCCTGCTCTGTGATAAAATCCTGATGGAAAATAAAATCCCATTCATCAAATACAAATATAAATCTCGCATTAATATCATAAGCGTATATTTCATTTAAAACATCCCATACCGCCTCGTCCTCTGAGATTTCGACATCTGGATATTCCAGCCGGAGATCTTTGATTAATCTGTTTTCAATCCTATCAATATATTTTTCATAGGAAGTACATCTTTTGGGAAGATCATTAAATGAAATATGGATCACCGAATACTGGTTTTGATATTTCGTACATATCGGATTTGCTGATATTTTGCATTTATCAAATATATCCTCCGCATTTTTTGCTTTAGAAAAAAATGCCGCTATCATATTTGCTGTAACTGTTTTTCCAAATCTTCGAGGCCTGGTAATGCAAATATAATTATTTCCTTCATTTACTAAAGGAAATAATTGCTCTAGCATCGATGTTTTATCTATAAAATATGGCTTTACTGTTTCGCTTTTGTACAGGGTATAGGCAGTTGTTCCATTTAAATAGATTCCCATTTTATTTCCTCCTGACTTTTCAATGTTTTAAAGCTGATGCTTTTATAAATTATATCAGACATTGCACTTATTTCCCAGAGTGAAATTTAATAACTTCTGATTTGCCACAGGCAAAAAGACGCACCCAAAGAGAGAAGATATCCTATATTTGTGACTCTATCACTGTGGGTTGAATGTTCGCTTACACGCTCGCATTCAATCCTCGTTCTAAGGCCACAAATATAGGTTATCTTCTCTCTTCGGGTGCTGTGCTTTGGATGGAGAAGCAAAATCAGAATTAATATTGTAAGATTTGGGGATGGGAACAAGAAAAATAGAAATTGGGGAAGATTACTTTTCAAAAAGATTAACACTTGAAGCAATTTATCAATCCCTTTGAATTAACAGAAATATGCTAATTTTTAGCTACACTATTATATCGATCTTGACATTAGCCACTTATAAACTAGCGTTTTTGAAAAATCATTCCTACAACCTGTATGCCCTAATTTACAGAAAGCATTTTTCAAACACACTCTAACTTATTGTCTTAAAATTGCTGTGATATTGTAATAATAGCTTGTGTGCAAAACTTTAATATCTGATTTCTCGGAAAGCAACAATCTGCTAATAAATACTCAAATCTTATAACAGTAAGATTCTGATTTTACTTCTACAGCCAAAGACAGCCACCAGAAAGAGAAATAATCTATATTTGTGGCCTGGGAGCAAAGGTTGGATGCGAGCGATTAAGCGAACATTCAGCCTGCAGCGACGAAAGTCACAAATATAGGTTATTTCTCTTTCTGGTGGCGTCTCCCTTGCCTGTGGCAAATCAAAGTTTTACTAAGTTGTATAAGTTTGCATCAAGATATTTTTTGAGCAGTTCATCTTCATTATAGAACCCAGTCCACCCATAGTATTCTTCTGCTACGGCTCCGCCGATTGCTGCGAGGGTGTCGCTATCACATTTTAAGCGGAATACATTGCGGAGGAAGCTCTCGTAGGAGTCGCTTTCGTAAAAGCAGCGCATTGCTGCTGGTACACTTCCCATACAAGTCTCGTTCCACTGATATATTTTCTCCAATTCATCAAGAGGGACAGCAATGCTGTATTCATATTTTTCTGCTGGATATTGTTCTAATACATACTGGAAAATATCTTCTTTTGTTTTTCCGTGACGGGCCATCCAGATACAGACAGCCGTTACTACGGCACCTTTGATTCCTTCTGGATGATTATGCGTCACTTCCGCAGATTTTTCTGCCATAGATATTACATCTTCTAATGCATCAAAATGTTCTCCAACAAAAGAAACTCTCATTGCTGAGCCGTTTCCAAAGCTATTATATGGCTTCGGATTTTCACCGTACATCCACTCATAAAATCTTCCGCCATATCCTGAGTAAGGATAAGGTTGTCCGATTTCCCGCATTGTTTTTGTAAAATCTGCATTTTCTAAAATTGCTTTTTTCACCGCCAGAGTCATTATCGTGTCATCAGTATAAGAGCATCTGTTTGTAAATAACTCGCAATGTTTGTAATCCAGATTCTCTGGTCTGTTGAATTCAAATTGTGAACCTGCAATATCTCCAAGAACCGCGCCAATTACTGCCATAAGTTTCGCTCCTTTCATGGCTACTCTGTTTATCCTCCAAATAAATTATGTGCAAACAAATGATAGCCAAAATAGATTACTGATTGTTCTCAATTGGATTATACTATATCATTTTATAAAATTTTTTTAATGTCAATTGCCTTTTTCAAACACACTCTAGTTTTGAACAAGTTTGGTTTTCGTATTATAAGGAACTGCATCCTCGGTTCCTTCTGAGGATATAGTTCCGGCGTAGGAGAAAAGATCAGATGATGAAAGATTCAGGTACAAGGCCGGACGAATGCCACCAGCAGGTTCTTGAACATCATAACCATATCCAAAGACCCATCCATAATAATATACTCCTGCTGCATCATGACTGCTATTGCCCGGGGAACGAAGCCACCAAAAATATGTCTCTTCAGAAAAGTTATCATTTTTACATTTTCTTGTTTTCTTATCCCAGAATCCATATTCTTTGCTTTCTTCTGTCTCATCTACTTCTGATAATGACAATAAAAACAGTTTATCAGAAGTATTTTTTCCTCCTTGAGTTCCATATTTAGAATTATCTTTATTGATTAGTTCTACTGTATTGATTGCTTTATTTTCCTCATTAGAAAAAGCTTTATTTATAAATTCATTATTTAGCCATGCCCTTATTGAACTTTTCTTCCAATCGATTTCTTCATTCTCGCTATGATATGGCTGGCTATCTAAAATAGCATCTGCCAGTAAAAAAGCTTCGCTATTCTCATAATGTAGTACGCGCCATTTAATTGGTTCATACTTAAAATAATTATTTTCTGTTTTATGATATTTACTGCCATTTATTATAACATCATTATTTAAATCCCAATTTATTTCATTTTTTAAAACAGAGTAAATCGCCCCGTCTTCCTGTGTAATTTGCTTTTGTGGATATTTTCCAAACCACAGACAATCCCAGATTACCTTTTTCCCTGATTTCACAAATGGATCATTTTCTATTTTCGGATTATGAAGTACATATTTTTTCTCTTCCTCTGCTTCTTGAGAAAAAGTTTTCATATCTTCTTCTATCAAAGTTTCCTCGACTTTACTTTCTTCCTCTTCAAGTGTAAGTGTTTCTTCAGACAACGCATACAAATCTTCACAAAATTCTTCTATATTCTGATACCTGTTTCTGGCAGAAATACTCATTCCCTTTATTATCGTTTCCTCCATCTGTTTTGAAACAGGGATACCAAATTCGGATATTTCTTTTAAATTATCATCCATAACTCGCTCTATCGCATCAGGCGGATTTTCTCCTGTAAGACATTTATACATAGTGGCACAAAGGGCATAAATATCTGTCCACGGTCCTTGTACTCCATGTGTCTGATATTGTTCCGGCGGCGCATATCCCGGTTTTAAAATAAGGGAAAGACTTTTTTCTCCAAAGTCTGTGTAATCTCTGGCTGCCCCAAAATCCATTAACTTTATTTTCCCGCCAAGAAGTACCATGATATTATCCGGACTGATATCCCGATGAATTAATCCCTGGCTATGTATTTCATCAAGGGATTCAATCAATGGTACAAACAATTCCAATAATTCTTCCGGTTCTATTCTTTCATTTTCCCTTAAATACTGCTTTAAAGTAATACCTTCCAGATATTCCATAACAATGTAAGCGGTATTATTTATCTCAAAAAAATCCTGTGCTTTGACAATTCCCTCATCCTTACTGAACCTCGCCATGATTCGGGCCTCTTTTAAGAATTTTTCTTTTCCTTTATTATAATTATCTTTTTCCCCGACAAAAGTTACTGTTACAGCATCTTCATACTCGATATTTCTCGTTACAATTCCCTGTGGAAAAAATTCCTTGATGGCGACTTTTTTCTCATGCAGTTCGTCTATGCCAAGATAAGTGATTCCAAATCCACCCTGACCTAATACTCTCTCAATCATATATCGACCTATGAGTCTGGTTCCCTTTCGCAGGCAGTGTAAGTTCTCTTCCATGCCTTTCTCCTCCAAAAAAATGTTATGTAACTATAATTTTATTCTATATTTAAATGTATTTCCAGTAAAATGAATTAAAAATTTTTTTATTACCAACATTGTATAAATAATAACACCATCCAGAAAATACTGCTATTAATCACGCCCTGCATTAGAAAAGACCACTAATGCAGGGCGTATCTATTCGCTTGCTATATCATTTTTTAATAAACAAAATGCAAATTATATGTTCCCTTAAAATATAATTGCTTTGCCATTTTCGGCATACTGTTTTGTTTTTTACCGAAGCTATAAGTATGTACTTTTTTGTCTGGGCCGATATATCTATAACATTTGCCGCCCATATAATAAGCCCGTATTCTTTTACTTTTCTTACTGAATCCTGTTTTAGAACATGTTTGCAAGGTTAACGCAGTTCGATGAAAAAATATACGCTTTGTTTTTAAAACTTATATCTTTCTTCTGTTCGCACTGGTATTTTTCACAAACTTTACTGTACTTCTATATCGATAGCTGTTTTTTGCTGTGTTATACTGTTTGGCATCCATATAGCCATAATTTTTAATGACTTTTCCACCTTTTTTAATGACGCATTTTTCGTATTTATCATCCGGGTCGATTTTCCAATCGTGGCTGTTGTAATATGCACATAAATAGGACTTTCCATCCTTTACACATAAATAAAGTGCTTCATCGGAAAGACCACTGTTGATATAATTCTGGCCTTTCTTTATATAAAGCGCAATGTTTCTTCCGTCGCTCAGGCTGCCTACTTTTTTTACTTTTCCACTCTTATAATAGTAAACATTACAGCCTGTGTAAGTGCCTTTTCCGAAACCTTTATAAGTTCCGATCAATAGAACTGGCTTATTTCGGTCACCGATATTTACTACTTTGTAATACTTTTTTCCGCTTACGCTTTTGGTAAGATACTTTTTATAGGCCTTCTTCATGGAAGATGTGGAGGCTGCCTGTACGGTTCCGGCTGGAAGATTGGCGGAGTTTATAAAGCATATTGCGGCGATTAACAGGGTTAAAGTTGCAATGAGTCGTTTTGGTTTTTTCATGGGTTTCTCCTTTCTTGGTTGGGTTGTTTGTTGTTATGTGATAGATGTTTATATTTTGGCTGTTGCCTTCTTTATTTTTGAACGAGTTTGGTTTTGGTGTTGTAAGGGACTTCGTTTTCGTTTCCATCGGATGAGACGGTTCCGGCGTAGGAGAAGAGGTTGGAGGATGAAAGATTCAGATGCAGAGCGGGGCGCACACCATCATTCCTATAGTAGACACGTATACCATACCAGGTAACCTGACCCTCATTATTATTCACTTCGGCCGCAAAACTACTATCATCGCTCTCTTCAGGTGATCGGAGCCACCAGAACCCCACCTTCGTTTTCAAAAAACTATTTGTCTTACATTGTTTTGTCTCTGGATTCAGCAGAAATCCGTATTTTTTACCGTCCAGCGTATCTTCTACTTCTGCTGCAGATAACAAAAATATTTTATCAGAAGTATTATTCCCCTGATTTACTAGTTCTGTTATATTAATTTTTTCTTTTTCTTCATCAGAAAAAGCTCTATTCATAAATTTCTCATTTAGCCACGCCCTTAATGAACTTTCTTCCCATGTAATATATCCTTGCTTATCCTCATTCTCACCATAAGCTTGCTTATCCAAAATAACATCGGATAATAAAAAAGCTTCTTCATTTTCAGATTGTATTACTCTCCACTTAATTGGTTCATACTTAAAATAACTTTTTTTTGTCTTATGATATTTGATATTATTTATTATCACATCTCCATTTTTATCCCAATTATCTGTATTTTTTAATGTAGTGTAAATTTCTCCATCTTTTTCTGTAATCTCACTTTGTGGGTAACTTCCAAACCATAGGCAATCCCAAGTTACTTTAGAAGAATCCTCTTCCACTTTAGGATTATGAAGTATATATTCCCAATTTTTCACTTCTTGTTGCTTTTTTAATGTTTCTTTCTTCTGCCTAGCCTCTTGCTGTTTTTTTAACATTTCTTTCTTCTTTTTAGCTTCTTGCTGTTTTTTTAACGCTACCTGTTCCGCTATTTGCTGTTCTCTTTTATCAGAATAAAACTTGACACCACCACCCACCAATAAAATACACAGAATTACTGCTAACACTGCTTTACCAGAGAACTTTTTTGATTGACTCTGTTTTTTATTATCTGGTTCTGATTTCACATTTTGTGCCGAAGTTTCTTCCTTGTTCTCACATTGTTCAAGGCTCTTCCTGTCAATCTTCTTTTGAGAAATCGACTCCATATTTTCTTTAGTTGATACCTTCTCCGATTCTACATCTTCTTCACTTGCTAAAGATTTCCTTTCTGGAGTTTCTTCTGCTGATGTATCCACCTTATCTTCTGCATTTTCTTTTATTAAATCTGGCTTTACTTCGCTCTCTTTATTCTCAGACGCAGGTCTTTCTTCATAAGCACCGTATAAATCTTCACAAAAATCCTTGATATCCTGATACCTGTCTTTCGCAGACACGCTCATTCCCTTTATAATAGCCGCCTCTTCCTGCGGTGGAATGACGATGCCAAATTCGGATATCTTTTTCAGAGAATCATCCATTACTCGCTCTATCGCATCGGGCGGATTCTCTCCTGTGATACATTTGTACATGGTGGCGCAGAGGGCATAGATATCGGTCCACGGGCCTTGTATTCCATGTGTCTGATATTGTTCCGGCGGTGCATAGCCTGGTTTTAGAACGATGGAAAGGCTTTTTTCTCCAAATTCTGTATAGTCTCTTGCCGCTCCAAAGTCCATTAATTTTATTCTTCCATCTGGAAGTACCATGATATTGTCTGGGCTGATATCTCGGTGAATCATTCCCTGGCTATGTATTTCGTCAAGGGATTCAATTAATGGTACAAGCAGTTCTATCAAGTCTTCTGGTGCTATTCTTTGGTTTTCTCTTAAATACTGCTTTAAAGTAATGCCCTCTAAATATTCCATGACGATATAGGCAGTATTGTTTATCTCAAAGAAGTCTAAAGCTTTGACGATTCCCTCATCTTTACTGAATTTTGCCATCGTGCGGGCTTCTTTTAAGAATCGCTCTTTTCCTTTTTCGTAGTTATCTTTTTCCCCGACAAAAGTTACCGTTACGGTATCTTGATACTCGATATTTCTCGTTACGATTCCCTGTGGGAAAAATTCCTTAATGGCAACTTTTTTCTCGTGCAGTTCATCGATGCCTAGATAGGTGATACCAAAGCCGCCCTGACCTAATACGCTCTCAATGATGTATCGGCCTATGAGCCTGGTTCCTTTTCGCAGGCAGTGTAAGTTTTCTTCCATACTTTCTACCTTTTTCCTCTTAAATGACACTTCATATTCCTATAGCCAATCTGATATGCTATTTATTTTCAATTGGTTCATTCGCTTCGTACGCCAACTCAATATTACGCCTTCCTTTATAATATAATTTCTTTGCCATTCCTGACATACGTTCATAACTCTTTCCCGAACCATAGGTATGCACTTTTTTATCCGATCCAATGTATCGGTAACATTTACCGCCCATATAATAAGCACGATACTCTTTTACCTTTCTGCCCTTCTTCCGGTAAGCAAATGCAAATACCAGTTTGCTTTTTGAATAGTAATACTCACAAACTGTATTTTTTATAGAAAGGAAATCCCTTTTATCAGGTTTAATCTCTGAAAATACCAGTTTATTTTTACTCCAGTAATCTGTACTGGTGCTTCCATTCCTTACTTTTTTATATCTTCGCAGATTTTTCCTTGCGGAATAATAGCATTTTCTTGCATTCTTTACTGCTTTATCCGACTTTGCAGAAGCTTCTGCTTCTATAGTTGTTTTACTGGTAATCGGGCTTATCGCGGGGGAACCGGCAAAGATAAGTGCTAATAATAAGATGGCTGTTGTTTTCATTACTTTTTTTACAGATTTTTTCATAAATATTACTTCTCCTCTCTTTATCGTGTGCATGTTTTAAGCGTACACGGCATAGTCGTTCTCTGTTTTCTGGAAGAAAGATGTCGTTCTCGGACAGTCTTTACAAGAATTTGTTTTATTTTTTCATAGTTTGCTCCCTTCCCATAATTTTCTGTAACCGTGTTATATAAAATAAAAGTTTTGGCTAAAATATATCACAAAATGGAAAAATATGGAGTTTGAGATTAAAACTTTAAATATAAAGCGGGCCGCACACCGCCACTATTATCGTAGACAATATTGCCATCCCTGCTGACCCAGCCATAACTACGCACTCCGGCCGCACCATAGCTATCGCTGCCCGGCGAGCGGAGCCACCACATTGCTGATTTTTCTTTATTAACACAAACTCCTGATTTTTCGGCATATCCTGTTGCTTTTGCTATTCTTTCATCGTCATTTGAGAATAATGTTTCTGCTTCCTTCTCGCTTAATAAAAATACCTTATCCTCTGTGTCGTTTCCTCCGCTTGTTCCATGCTCCGAGTTATCTTCGTTTTTTATCAAAGACGTCTGTATTTTTACTTTTTCTGCCTTATTAAAAGCAGTTGTATAAAACTCATTATTTAACCATTGCCGAATATCACTTGTCTCCCATGTGACCTTTTCCAATTCTTTATTATATGGTTTTGTATCTAATACATACTTACTAAGAAGGAGGACCTGGTTTCCTTCATTTTTCATTACGATCCATTTGATTGGCTTTTCTGTTCCGTCTTTGTCCTGTGGATAATTTCCAAATTTTATTACTTCTCCCATTTTATATTCTGGTTTTTTATCTTTCTTTTGCGAAATTTTCTTAATTATAACAAAATCTGCTATCAAACACAATAATGTCCCTATCGCTACAATATAATAAGGTATTCCAAAATACCAGTCTATTCCCATGATATACAGCTTCCCGGCAAATGTTATCACTTCAAATCTTTCTATTTTTAATATACTCCATATCAAAAGTTTTCTAGAATTATTGTCCAAAGCCAAAACTATCAACATACCCATAATACTAGTAGCAAATAAACTGATAACCAGTAAAATTCTTAACACTACTACATTATCACTAACTTTCTTTTCTGGAGATTTCTTTCTATTGACAAGCTCTTCTTTCGCTACCTCAGATGTTATTGAAGTCTTCTCTTTTTCCAGAATTTGTTTCTGCACTTTATTACCTGAATTATTCGTTTTTGACTCTATTCTAGCCTCCGTTTCATTTTCTTCAGATGTTAAGCCTGCATTTTCTGAAAGTTCCTTAGATATTAATTTCTCTTTTTCCTGAACTGCTTCTGTTGTAGGGTATTTACTTTGTGGGGTTTCTTCGGTCAGCATATCCATCTTAGTTTCAACATTTGCCTCTGCTACTACGGGGTCTGCCTGACTTTCTTCCGCTTCTGGTTCACTGTTTTCCTCATATCCACCATACAAGTCCTCACAGAAGTCCCCGACATTCTGATATCTGTCTTTTGCCGCAACGCTCATTCCTTTTATAATCGCTTCTTCTATCTGCGGTAAAACAGGAATTCCGAATGCGGAGATTTTTTTCAGGTGATCGTCCACTAAGCGATCTATCGCATCTGGTGGATTCTCGCCAGTAATACACTTATACATGGTGGCGCAGAGGGCGTAGATATCGGTCCACGGTCCCTGTACGCCATGGGTCTGATATTGTTCCGGTGGGGCATATCCCGGTTTTAGTACGATGGAAAGGCTTTTTTCTCCGAATTCGGTGTAGTCTCTTGCCGCTCCAAAGTCCATTAACTTTATTCTGCCATCCGGCAGTACCATGATGTTATCTGGGCTGATGTCACGGTGGATTAAGCCCTGACTGTGGATCTCGTCAAGTGCTTCAATTAATGGTACGAGCAACTCCACTAAATCTTCAGCAGCGATTCTTTTATTTTCTCTTAAATACTGCTTTAAAGTAACTCCCTCTAAGTACTCCATGACAATGTAGGCTGTGTTGTTTATTTCAAAAAAGTCTAACGCCTTAACGATTCCCTTATCTTTGCTGAACATTGCCATTGTTTGTGCTTCTTTTAAGAATCTCTCTTTTCCTTTATCATAGTTCTCTTTTTCCCCAACTAAGGTGACTGTTACGGTATCTTCATACTCGATATTCCTCGTCACGATTCCCTGTGGAAAGAATTCTTTGATGGCGACTTTCTTCTTATGCAGTTCATCCATGCCAAGATAGGTGATGCCAAATCCTCCCTGGCCTAATACGTCTTCAATGGTATATCGGCCTATGAGCCTGGTTCCTTTTCGCAGGCAATATAAGTTTTCTTCCATACTTTCTACCTTTTCACTTTCTACCTTTCCCTCTCAATGACTGATAGTGTTCCCGTAAATTTTCGATATAGTTATCTCCCTCCTCCATGGAGATTTTCTCTCCATTATAAATGTAGCCTTCTTCATCATGCTTTCCGTTGTGAAATACTAATGTTTCTATCTTGTTTAATTCTCCGTCTGTATATTCATGGGTGTCAAATTCCCCGCCACCGGTATCTGCTGTTACGAAAACAACCTGATGCTTTTCTTTTGAATAATACATTACGCTGGCTCGGCCTAATTGATAGCTGTGAAGCTTTTTCACTTTGTCCTTTTTGGCGTTATATCTGTACATGGCGGCACTACTGTTCGGATTTAAAACAAAGAATTCAGGGATTCCGTCTCCGTCAATGTCTGCGATATCATAGTACTTTGCATAATTATCTTGTAAAAATCTTATATAACATTGTACTGCTTTCTCACCTTCCGGAGATGTCTTGCCTGCGTCTTTCACTAATTCTTTTACTGCATTTTCTATCTGTACTTCTTCTTCGGTGTCTTCCTCAAAATAGGCTTCTTCGGTATCTGCCTGCGTTGTTGTCTGCGTTGTCGTCTCTGTCTGGTATGCTGTCGTACTCGTCGTGCTGCTTTCCTCTGATGACACAGTCTCTTCCTGCTTTGAAGAATTATGAAGTATGTTGGCTCCCCATATACATAATATAATACCACAGATAAGCACTGCTGCCACTATTAGTTTTTGTTTTTTCATTTTTCCCTATTCTCCTTATTTTTTCTGTATATCCTTTTATTCCCATTATTTCATCACTATACAAGCGCAGACAGGATTTAGGCCACGGCATTTTCTCTATTTAATTTTTACGCTCTTTATTTTGCTCCATTTTCCATAATATTTTTTTGAATCATTTTTAATATATGGACGTATTCTGACATAATATCTCTTCTTTTTCTTTAAAGGCATAACCTTTGTTGTTGTAACTTTTTGCTTAAATGTACGTTGGATTGTTCCTTTTTTTAAATTACTCTTTAAGCTGATCTGAACCTGATATCCGGTTACTTTATTTAATTTCTTCCATTTAATCGCTAACGTATTCTTCGCAGGAGATTTTACAGACTTTAAAACGCCTGACAAAGAAGCTATCGGATTGGAAGGTTTCTTCTTAGTGGAACTTGCTGCAGGTTTTGGCTTGGATGGTGAAGTAGTGGTATTTTTGTTCGTATTCTTATCAGTGTTTTTATTTGTATTTTCCGTACTACTACTGTTACCCTTATTCGTATTTTCTCCCGAAGGAATAGGATTCTCATATTTTAAATCGGGTGCTGCCACTTCATTCTTCGTTCCATCGGAACATACTGTGCCTGCGTAGGAATACGTATCAGAAGATGCAAGATTCAGATGCATAGCAGGTCGCACACCGTTCGTATCCTCACGAACATAACTACCACCAGACCCCCAAGAACCGCCCTTATAATCTACACTGATTGCAAGGCTACTATCACTGCCTGGCGACCGAAGCCACCAATCAATATTCTCATTATATTTTGTATCAACTACATTAATATATCTATCGGTTCCCATTGCATGCGCATAAGTACTACAGTGGCTTCTTTTGGCTTCATCGTCTGTAAGATCATATGTTACAAAACCATACTTTGTTGCAGTATCCGTATTACAAATCTCAGATTCAGAAAGCAGGAATATCTTATCCGAAGTATTACTGCCACCTGCCGTTCCATAACTAACATTGTTATTATTTATAACATTCGTCGTATAGATTGCATTTTTTTGTGAAACTGTGAATGCTGTATTGATAAAATTTTTCCCGCTGTAGTCTGTTCCCGGCTGATTCACTGATGAGCCGTAGCCATTTAACCAGCTCCGGATACTGCTTGTCGCCCAGGTCACCGCTGTATATTCTGCATTATATTTCTGGTCATCTAATGCAACATCTGCAAGAAGAAAGGCATCATTTCCGCTTTCGTTTAATACCCGCCACTTAATCGGTTCATATTTGAAATAATGATACGTTTCATCGTCGTCCCAATTATAAGTACCCACACCACTACTATATGTACACGTTGCATCCTTCCTTCTTAAACGACGATATTTACTCCCGTTTATCACAATATCATTATTCTTATCCCAGCCTGTCGCATTCTTCAATGCAGTATAGATGGTCCCATCTGTCACTTCATTTTGTGGATAAGCTCCAAACCACACACAATCCCATGTTACTTTCTGTCCTGCTTCCATAGAAGAATCTGATACAATTTTGGGATTGTTTAAGGTTGTGGCTGCGGATACTGTTTTTAGATTTCTGGCTGTTCCTGTCGAAAACAGTTCAAAAATAAATATCACAACAAGCAAAATATTTAATGTTTTTAATAATTTCCATGTTTTTTTCATCTTCTCTCCTCCATATATGCTACTTTCTTTTGGGAATCACTCACTCTGTTTCGTGTTCAATAGCAAAAGTAAGACCTGTTCCCTCATTGTCTACAGCGTAAGCGGAAAATACAAAAAAGTTTTTGCTGCCGCGAAAGCAATATAAGAGCATGCCTGAAAAATCTTTCTGCAAATTAACAGGTAACTTGCAGAAATGATTTCTCAAACACACTCTATTCTTTACCTCTTTTTCCACTTCACAACTGCCTGATTCCCGTATGTCTGCAGGTCCTGAATTAATGCGCCTAATTCGTTAATCATGCGGTCTGTATCTACTGTCGGACGGCTTTTCAATGTATAAAGGGCACCATTTCCAATCATATTTTGTGGTGCGCTTCCAATAGAAATACTACATCCAATCGTCTTAGAAGAATAGATACTTAAGATAAAACAGTTCTGAAATGCTAATACTAACTGTAAGATTCCAAGTCCTAAGAACAGTAACCCGATAATCAGGGAGATTCCTGAGCCGGAACCACCTCCCATGCCATCATAGGATGCACTTGACGAACCTGCCATCATTACGATTAAACCGATGATCATCAGGACAATGCTTCGGATTATCTTTGATGTGTTAATATCCTTTCCATAAAAAGCATCAATGCCGGAAACTCCATCTAACCATGTTTCCTGATTTACTCTGCTTCCAGAGGACATTCCCTGAAAAATCACTCTTTTGTTTGTGACTGTCAGATAGCCCTTGCTGGATGGACTATAAATGTCACTGCAAAGATACGTCCGTACTTCTACCTCTCCCTCTGCATATTTCAGTCCGGCAAATTTTTGCGCTTCCATATGATTTTCCTGTCTGGCATTGTAATCTTGCGCTGCCTGCTTTGGCTCTACTTTCGGCGGAACATATCCCTCGTTTACCGCACCACAATAATGACAATTCTTTTCAGTATTTGGAATCTGATTCCCACACTGTGTACAAAATCCCATCTTCTTTTCCTCCTCTTGTCACAAAATTGATATCGTAATTATTTTTTAATAGTTATTCCTTCATTGGAAAAATAGTTACTCCTGTCTCTCCATCCTCATTTTCCCATCTGTCTACAATATATTCTCCGCAAACCTCCCATTCATCTGAATACTCCGTGTCTCTGCTCCGTATAAATGTCAATTTATTATCTTTTAAGTTTAAACAATACATTTTTTGTCCGCCAGCACCATCCGAATCACTTCTGACAACATAAAGATTATCCCCAACACAGTTTTCGATATAAAATGAATCCCCGGAATATGGAAACATATCTTCCCTGAGAATTTCCCGTTCCTTCTTTGTATCCATATTGTATTCATACCAGTTCCGATAGCCATACTCACCCCCATCTTGTGATGCATCTGTATAATAAATTTTATTTCCACTTACCATATAATCATCTACAATGTTTTCAGCTACTTCTTTTTTTACTGCCACTTCCTTAACACATTTTTGTTTTGTAACATCAATTCGGGTAATTTCATCGCCATCCGGACTGTACAAATACTTTCCATACCACCTCATATACATATTCATATACTCTTCTGGTACATCAAACATTTTGGTAGCTTCCCCTTTTGTTGTTACTTTTTCTATGTAATAATTTCCTTCATCCGGTTCTACAAGACAATATAAATTCTCTCCATACATTCGCATCGTTGCATAATTCTGTGCATGATATAGAATCTCTGAATCATCCCCATTACAATTTACTGTATATATATCACATTCATATTCTGATGAATCTTCAGACTCCCCGTAGCAGTTACAAGCGAAGTAAATCTTATCATTATATATATAAAAGCTTCTAATCTCTGAGTATGGGTCATACCACACTTCTTCTTCATCACCAACAAGTTCTCCCCCATCTACCTTTTGACGATACAGTTCATTCTCATCTAAAGCCAGTTGTTTTATATAGTAAACATATCCTTTATAATATTGACTGAACTCATTCCATGCGCCATTGATCTCTTCTTCCTTTTTTTCTCCTTTTATTTTACTTATCACTGAATTTCCACCATCCGAAAATGCTGTTTCTTTTTTCCGACCAATGATAAATCCTGTAATGGCAACACAGATACATAGGATAATCAGCAGAGCAACAATTCCTCCTTTTGATTTTTTCCCAGTATTTTGATTTTTTTCTACTTTAACGTTCTTCTTTTCTTCCTGTTGTGGTTGTACAACTTCTTTTTCGACCTTTTTTCCACATACTCCACAGAACTTGGCATTCTCAGAAATCTCTGCTCCACATTGTCTACATCTCATAAGCAACTTCCTCCCATACTCACTCTATTTCTTCTCCCCCATATCATCCTTCACAAACAGCTCATAGCTTCTTGGCTTATAGCTGCCTCCTGCAAAAGAGCAGCGGACAATACCAAGCATTACTACGCTGGAAAATACGTCAAACATCGCTACGAAAAAACTGTCTTCATTTCTTGTAAATATGGACATCACCGTAGAAACGATATTGAAAAATAATGCAATCATTTCGATAAACACACAAATCCCGGAAATTGCTGTATTGCCAAGAACTACAAGAAGACACCGGTCTGTATCTTTATGTGCAAGATGTCCAAATTCATGTCCCAGAGTCGCTTTTATTGCTTCATCCGAAAGATTTAAAAGTCCTCTTGTCACACAGATGGTTCTTCGTCCTGTCGCAAATGCATTCTCTGACTCATCCTCATTCATGTATAATCTTACAGAATCAGAAATCAGTGGTTCCTGCATCTTCGCTTTCTGATATACCTCATAGAATAACGGTTCTAAACGTTTCATAACTTCCGGGTCTTTTATCTTTTTACAGCCGGTCTGGAATCTTACGATAAATTCCCCGATTGGAGACAAGGCAATCGAAATCGTTGCCAGATAAACAAAAAATCCGGATAACATTCCCCACTGTAAAGATAAGTTAAACATTGCTGACATTATGCCGCCGATAATCACCATATTTATCACCAGATAAATACATAATGGAATATTTTCTTTCGAAAATAACCGGCACAAAAAATCAATAAAATACACATTCCGGATGCCGCCCGGCTTTGATGACATGTTCGCTGGTGCCGAGGTGCTCTGATTCCCTGGCCACTGATTATTCACCGATGTTTGGATGTTATGATTTCCTGACCATTGATGGTTTACCGGTACTGGCTTCCTCCCGTTTGTCTCTCTGTTTATTCTGGCTCCACAGCGCATACAATAGATATCTTTATCTGTTATCGGATTCCCACAATTCTCACAAAACATAATTCTGTCCTCCCGTCCTCTCTCATTAACTTCATTATATGGTTTCTGTCCTCTATTGCAATATCACCTCCGAAAATAGACATTTCCCGACTGGTTTTAGTTTCAAATCTACATCTTTAGATATATACTGGCAAAAAATTCAGGAAAGAAATGGTATGAATTAATTTCTTTCCTGAATTATATGACACCTTATTCTATTATTTTTTTTGAGCGTTTTCATATCTCATCAACCTTGTGTGAACTACCCGATATCGGAATTACCGAAAATTGCTTCTTATATTTCTGGATCGGGGCTGTCGGGCTATTGTTCCAAGATAAAATAAAAATAAAACACAGAGAGACCCAATATATAAAATCTGCACCAATTACACAGCAGATGATTACTACTGCTATTATCAGTTTTTTCTTTTTTCATATTTCCTCCAAATACACTAATCATGCCGCTTCATCGTCAATTCCGCTTACTGATCTTCCATATACTCCTCATAGCTTCTCGGATCGCCGACTCTCCTGCTGAAACTACAATACCGATACATACAGTCTATATAATATTCTACCCACGTTGATTTCGTAGAATCGTGCTGAAAACTGGTGCATACCTCCATGATATATACATAGTCATCATTTGCTGCGATAGATGCATATACATTCTGGTTGTCTGTGATTCCACTTAATACGCCTCGGGCAAATCCACGTTCGTCCGTTTCCTCTCGGAATAAAATCTTTTCTTTTTGAGACAGATTCGTATAGGAATTATATAGATTTTCCATTCCCTGTGCCGGGCTTCCCGATGTATTATCTTTACGGATAAACTTCACCGTGTCATTTTCATCATCAGAGGTAAAAATACAACTGTCTCCGTCATAATATGCGTAATTATAAACATTTTGCGGATAATAGAATGTATAATCTCCATCAGGACTTTCCAAGTATGTATAATTATCAAGGCTGAGACATTCGCTGTAATCCGCAGAAGCATCGGTATCTTCAAATATTTCCTCATTGCCATCCGCTCCGACAGCCTGCGTATCCACAGTATCTTCTGTTGTGCTCGCTGCCTGTGTCGCAGCCGCCTGCTGCTCGGTTGTACTTTGCTGCGTATCTTGTGATTTACTTTCTGTTGTACTCTGTGTTGCCGCAGTAGTATTTTCTGCCACTTTTTCCGCTTCTTTCCCCGATTCTGCTCTCGCTGTATTCCCGGCCGTCTGGCTATTCCTTGAATTTGTAAATAATACAACACCTATCCCAATCATAATCACAGCAGTTAATGTACAGCAAAGAGCTACGATAAGCGGGGTAGAATTCTTTGTCTTTACCGGCGGCTGCGGCGGAGTGTATGGCGGCACATCCGGATATCCTTGTTGCCTGCTCTGACTGGACGTTCCCGAAGGACTTCCCCAGTCATAACTCCCTGCTGGCTGGGTAAATGTATTCATATTAACAGATACAGTATTGTCAGATACCACGCTATATAAATCTTCGCAAAATTCCCCGAGATTCCGATAGCGGTCAGCAGGCCGAATCTGTAACGCTCTCATAATGGCATATTCTACAGGCGGGGCAATGCGTACGCCAAGCATTGACGGACTAACCAGTGTGTCCTCCAAGCTTCTTTTCGTTGCATCATCCGGCTTTCTTCCTGTAAGGCATTGGTACATTGTCGCTCCCAGTGCATAAATATCCGTCCACGGCCCCTGTTTTCCATGAGAATCGTATTGCTCAATCGGGGCAAATCCCATCTTTAAAATGACAGACAAGCCTTCCTCACTATAATCCGTATAATCTCTCGCCGCTCCAAAGTCCATCAGCTTCGCTTCGCCTTCTGGCAGACACATAATATTGTCCGGGCTAATATCCCTGTGAATCACTCCATTTTGGTGAATCTTATCTAACGCCTCCAATATAGGAGCAAATATATTCTGCATCTCTTCAACACTAATCGGTCCATACGTCTGCAAATACTGCTTTAAAGTAATTCCCTCCAAATACTCCATTACAATATATGCCGTTCCATTTTCCCGGAAGAAATCCTGCACCCGCACAACTCCGGCTACATTGTTAAACTGTGCAAGCGTCCGGGCCTCCTGAAGGAACTTCTCCTCTCCCTGATGGAAATTCGCGGCTTTCGTTCCGTAAACGGATACTACCTCGTTGGTCTGCTGATTATTCCTCGTAATCGCTCCCCTCGGAAAGAATTCTTTGACGGCTACCTTCTGGCACAATACCTCGTCCATGCCGACATAAGTAATGCCAAAGCCTCCTTCTCCAAGAACTCCTTGAATAAGATATCTGTTGTTTAGTCTGGTGCCCATCCTGAGGTGATGGGGTTCGGTTTGTATCATGGTGTGCCTCCTGTCTGATTTTATCTAGTAAAATATACTCTGAAAAAACATAATACTTTATAGTTTAATAAGCTAGGACTTTCTGAATAGTTGCTTATTTTTATTATAGCTTTATTGGGATTTAATTCAATACTTTGGGGCTAGATGGTTCATTTTTTGGCACTTTTGGTAAGAGGAATTGAGTTTTCTTTGTTGCAAAATTTTCCAACATTTAATTAGTATGCTTTCTAAATACAGCAAGAAGCCAGGAAATTCCTGACTTCTTCCTTATCTTTTTATATTTTTTACTTGATGGTTACCTTTTTCCCAGCTCCTTTGGCTTTTAACAGTTTCTGATATGCTTTCTTCTGCTTCTTTGGAACTTTGATTTTTGCTTTGGCGTGGATTCCTTTAAATGCTTTTGCGCCTACTGTTTTCTTAGAAAGATATGGGGTTTTTATTGTTATCTTTTTCAGATTTTTACACTTAAAAAATGCCTGACTACCTATCGTTCTTATGCTAGATGGGATAACAATACTTCTTAAATTTTTATTTCCACTAAATGCTTTCGTTTTAATCGAAGTAATTTGATATGTTACTCCCATATACTTTAACGAAGGGGGAATAGTTACTGAATTTTTTTTGCCTACATACCCTATACATTCTGCTGTATTTTTTCCTGTAATAGCACATCTCACTCCAACTGAATTCTGCAATTTCTGTCCAATTTTTATTTTAGGACTCTGTGATGGATTAGTCTTTTTGCTTCCCTTGTCCACAACAGTATTTTTAGTTCCACATCCATTATCACATCTTGCTGTCTTGGTTCCATCTTTAGTAGTTGTCGCATTATTATCTGATACATATTTTGTAAACTTATGACCTAATGCTTTAATTACCTTTCCATCTTTTATCTTTGTTCCACAAGACTTGCAGTAAGTATCTCCAGTATTTCCATCTTCTGTACATGTTGCTTTCTTGACATTTCGGAGTTCTGTTTCCCCTTCGTGGTTTGTTGGATCTACTTCTCCATATTCCTTTCCGCAGACAGTACATACGGCTTTCTTGATGCAGGTTGCCTTGCCTCCTTTATGGCCATTTACTGCACAGCTATCTTCCTGAATCGTTACAGTTCCTTCTGTAAATACTGCTGGTACTGTCATTCCGTTCTCATCAGAGATATTGTTTGCCTTTCCGTCTTTGACATTGACTTTGATTTTTCCTGTCTTTGCATTTTCTCCTGCTTTAACCTCTAATGTCATCAGGATTCCGTCTGTCTTGATATTATCCGTTGTGTACCAAGTACAGTTATTCTCACTTACTGTAAAGGTTCCTTCACTTGTCACTTCTCCTTTTTTCATGGATACAAGGCTGTAGCCTTCCGGCAGTTCTACACTAAAAGCGATTCCAGCGATTCCCTGATTATTACTGATCCTTACCGGGATACTTATTGTCTCTCCCGCTTTTGTACTTACATTATCAACACTGATCTTCATCTCCTCGCTTGCCCTTGCGGCTGCTTTCTTTCTACTCTTTTTCGGGGCAAGCTTCACGGTTGCCGGAGTATCCTTTCCCAGTACCTGGCGGTTCAGCAATACGACATCCCCGATCGTGACATCCCCGTCACTGTTGATATCAGCAAGTTCCTTTTTATCACTGTTCAGACTTGCCTTTCCTAATACATAGCGGTTCAGCAATACAACGTCTGCGATCGTGATATCTTTATCCCCATTGATATCTCCGAGGATTCCGCTGACAACTTCTACTTCTCCTGCTTTATAAGCTGCCTTTACATAGCTGCCCTCTTCATTTACCAGATTCTTCTTTCCGTCATGCAGAGAGATGCTCACCGGATACTTTCCATCGGCTGTATCTTTCAGGATTGTAAATGTAATATTCAGGATCGTTCCGTTTGCTGTGATATTATCTGTCGTATACCAGTTTACTACGTTTCCATTTGTTGTGAATGTTCCCTCTTTCGTTACGGTTCCTGCTGTCATCTTCTTTAACTGAAGCTTGCTGCTGTCATAGTTAACGTCATAGGAAAATCCTGCGATCCCGCTGTTTTGTTTGATGGTTACCGGGATTGTCACTTCATCTCCTGCATAACCCTGTACGGATTCTGCCTGGATGATCGGTGCATCCTTATCTACTGTCTCCTCTAACTTCGGAATAGGCTTTCCTTTTTCAAGCAAGGTATTACAATCTTTGCAATAAATATCTCCTGTGTATCCTTCCGTAGTTTCGGTTGCTTCTTTTTTATTTCTTGTCTCCTTATGAAGATGTCCTGTTGCTTTTATCGTTTCCTCATAAGCATCTCCACAGGCACATTTGAATGTCTTTGTTCCGTTGGTTGTACAGGTTGCTTTTTTCGTGATGGTTTCGGTGTAGCTGTGTACATGAGAAGCATCTTTTTCCCAATGTGCATATACTGTTAAATTTCCTGTACATAAAGTACTTGCCGTAATCTGACTGCCTCCTGTTTTAGCAGTAAACCATCCTAAGAATGTATAACCATCTTTTTTAGCTTCTGGCAATTTCCCATAGACTGTATTATAAAGACCTTCCTGTTTTGTATTTCCCTCTATTGTTCCACCATTTGCATCAAACTCAAGTTCATATGATAATGGAACCCATTGTGCATACAGAGTATGGTTTTTTGCGATATTTACTATGCTCTTGGCATCTACTTTATTTCCACCACTCTTTTCTGTATACCATCCTTTAAATGTATAGCCAGGTCGTTCTACATCAGGAAATGTTCCATATACCTCATCATACGTTACTGTCTTACTAACCGCATTTGTCTTACCTCCATTTGCATCAAGATTCACCGTATAAACACTCTTTTTCCAGTGAGCATATAACATACCGGTATCCTGACAAATGGTTGTGCTATCTACTTTCTTTCCATTTTCTGATGCTGTATACCACCCTAAAAAAGTATGTCCTGTTCTTGTAGCTGTTGGAAGTGTTCCATACGCAGTACCATAAACAACTTCTTTTGTACTACTTCCTGAAATGGTTCCCCCATTTCCATTAAAAGTAACCTGTTCTTTTTGGGCCTCCCAACGTGCATATAACTCTAAATTTCCGCTATACTTTTTATTGGATTCATATTTTTCCCCGCCATTTTCTGCTGTGTACCAGCCTTTAAATATATAGTGTTCCTTTGTAGGATTTTTAATTAAAGTACTGCCTGAAACGGCGGTATTTCCAAATACAATATTATTATCTGCTATATATGTCGTTGGATTATCGGAAGCATTTTTTCCTCCATTTAAATGATAATTAATTGAAAATTCATTAATATCGGTTTCACAGATAAAAGATTTTACTTCCGTTCCTGAAATATCAGCCATACTATTGAAATCATCCCAGGCTCCATCCTGTCCAATTCTCAAATAATCCTGCCCTCCTTCATAGGCTTTATAGTCATCAGGCTGATTTGCTCCCCAGTTACTATAGCTCCAAGATTCACCGGATTCCCATTTCCACTCCCCTTCTTTTTCTCTATCACTTCCCCCTATAAAAGCAGTACTATAATTAAACTCTTTTAATAATCCAGTAACAAATTCATTCTCTTCTTTTGATGTAATGGAGACAAGATAACCGCCGAAAACATTTTTGCAATACTGTTTTGCATCATTCCAGCCTATCAAAGCACTATTATCAATCAGGTAATATTTATGACCATTAAATGACCTTATCGCAACTGCCTCGTTCTTTTCACCAATTAATATACCTGCATTATCTGTCGCACAATTTCCTAACTTATCGTAAGCATAAATGTGCGTAATATAATAGCCATCTTCATTATTATGGTCGCTTTGATTTACATGATAAGTTATCTTTTTTTCCTCTCCCCCACCGGAATCTACCTTTATATCTTTCTTGGAAATATCATCCTGTCCATTCTTTGCTGTCCAGGTAAAGAATGAAACTTTATCAACACCCGTTTCATCCGACACCTTACAGGTTACTTCAAAACCAGTATTATCCTTGCTGACCTTTACATCCTTTATTACTGGAGGAGTTTCCTCAAAGGAATAACCAGTTCTTCCTGTTACAACATTTCCACTTGTATCATATACATAAATATCTGTTACATATGCTCCCAGTTCATTATTATGGTCGCTTCGATTTACACGATAAGTCACATGCCCATTCACTATTTTTCCACGGCATTTTTCAGATGTCTGCCAGTCACCAACTAAATCATCCTGTCCGTCTTTCCATGGGGTCCAGGTAGGAAACTGTACCCTGTCAATACCTACATTATCACTAACATCACACTCTACGGTATAACCAGTCAAATCAGGTGTAACTTTTATATTTTTAAGCGTTGGCTTTTCATCATCTTTTGCAATATTAACCGTTGCATTTCCAACCACTGGATTTGCAGAGCCTGCTCCGATATTAAGTGCATAAATCCAAATCTGTTGCGAACCTGTCGAACTAACATGAATGACATCATCAAATCCATGATATTCTCCAACACCATATACATTATTTACATCCGGTCGACTTTTATTTGCAACGATTGAATATCCTGGAGCACCAGAACCTGCCGGACCACCCACATACACATGTAATGTAATTGATTGCGATAAATTATCTCTGTCAAAAGCCCATCCACGCACATGAACAGTTCCTCTTCCACCCTCAATAACATCTGTTACACCTTCTGGATTGTATCCTGGTGTTGGCGTTGAGCCACCTTTGTATGCCTGTACCTGCACAAAAGTTCCGTATCGACTTGTTAAAGTAATATCCGCTCTGTTACCACTTTTAAAAGAATCCATTATATAAATTTGTCCAGTAGAAATAGATTTTGCTTCGTCTACAGCAATATAATGTCCTCCATTATTGACTCTAAGGATAAGATGGTATCCCTGTTTCACCCATGTGAGTAATTGCGAATTATATTGCGAAGATGAGTAGGAGCCGTATGATTTCAACTCACCAGCATAAGTAAATCCTGAAACACAAGATGATGGTTTACCCCAATACATTAAGCCATCCTTTGTAAATCCTCCACAGGCATTCATTGCATTTACAAATGTCCCCACATTATAGTTATCTGCATTTCTCAAACCACACTGTATTATCAGCTTTGTTACTGACGTTGCTAAACAGCCATATCCCGAAACAGTTCCTCCTGATGCACTACCTCCTAAATATAAACCACCCCATCTAGAATCACTTTGTGCCCACGCCCTGTAATCCTCTGCAGCTTGGACATCTACCGTACTCATTGGTGCTAAGCCTATAATCATACATAGCACCAGCATCCATGATAAAAGTCTTTTTTTCATCTCATCACTTTCCCCTCTTTTTTATTTTTTGTTTTTTACTACCTACTTACATTATATCTACTTCCTACTGTAATTCAATAAGTTATGTCCAAGTGGTCGTTTTTTCGACACTTTTGGTAGCTGTACGACAAAAAGCCGGAAATATTCCGGCTTTTTGCAATCATTTTTTATTGTTTTCTTTTACTTAACAGTGACTTTCTTACCGACTCCTCTTGCCTTTAACAGCTTCTGATATGCCTTCTTCTGTTTCTTTGGAACTTTGATAGTTGCTTTTGCGTGGATTCCTTTAAATGCATTCGCTCCTACCTTTTTGCTGGAAAGATATGTTGTTTTTATTGTGATTTTCTTTAGGTTTTTACATTTTGCAAATGCTTCTTTTCCTATCTTTCGTACTGTTGATGGAATCACTACTGCCTTTATCTTTGGATCTCCTTTGAATGCTTTTGTTGCAATCGATGTTACCTGACATTTGATTCCTTTTAACTTCACTGTAGATGGAATTGTTCGGGAAGCTTTTTTAGAAGTTGCTTTCACATATTCCACTGTGTTCTTTCCTGTTACTTTATATACTGCCCCGGTGAATTTATCTGTGATTTTCTCTCCTGTTTTTAATTTTGGTTTATTACTATTTCCGATTGGCTTAGTATTGTTTCCAAGTGCTTTGATGACTTCTGTTCTTGTTATTTTACATACTGTACAGGTATATGTTTTTATTCCTGTCTGTGTCGCTGTAGCTGCCTTTATAATCACACCGTTATCCCACTGATGTCCGATGGCTTTCGTTACACTACCAGCTTCAATGAGATTTCCACAGTTTGTACAATATATATCTCCTGAATAGCCATCTAAAGTACAAGTTGCAGCTTTTGCATTCCTTACTTCTCTCTTTGTAGTATCTGTATGTTTACATTCCTCTTCTACTTTTTCGGTAATAACATCTACTTTAAATCCCCATGCATTTCCTGCATCATCTGATACTAACTGTATTTTAACAGTATCTCCTGAAACGGTGATTGTCTTCCCTGCTAATTGTGTACCAGTGTATTTTCCAACCTGTTTATTCTCTTTATCAAAAACATACAGATAGTCGAAATCTTCTTCCAATGCAGTTTTACTGTTAAATGTAATATTTAATGCCGAAGCTCCTGCTTTTGTATATACCCAGAAATCAGAACAGTTATTTTCATAGTTATGTGTGCTCTCTAACTTTGAAATATCCGTAACTACATAGGCTGTATTTTTAACGGTAACTTTACAGCTTCTGCTTACTTCACTGCCATCTTTTGCCTTTGCTGTAATTACTGCTGTTCCTTTTTCCTTTGCCTGTACCAAACCATTTTCATCTACTGTTGCCACTTTTTCATCGGAAGACTCCCAGCTAACCTCTTTATTATTGGCTTCGGAAGGATATACGCTTGCCTGTAACTGGTAAGTATCTAATGCAGTCATTTCTAGGGCTGTTTTATTCAAATAGATAGATGTCACCGGCTGTACAACATTTACTTTACAAGTTGCACTCACATCACCAACCGTCACTTTGATTGTTGCCTGTCCTGCTTCCTTCGCCGTTACTGTTCCATCTTCTGCGATTGCTGCTACATTCACATTGGTAGATTTCCATGACACTTCATCTGTAAAGGTTGCAGGAGTAACTGTCATTGTAAGGGAATATTTCATTCCTCTATTTAAAGTCAGTTCTGTTTTGTCTAATACAACATTGGTTGCTTTTACTGCCTTATTAACAAACTTCATTCCCTGCTGATTTGCAAAAGTTTCTGCATATGTACCAGAAATTCCATATACCGTCATCTTAGCCGGATAACTGAATGCGGAAGTTGAAATAGTGGTTGTTGCACGTGGAATCGTTATCTCTGTTAATGCTACACAATTCTTAAATGCATTATCCCCTACTTTAGAAATTCTGTATGGTAATACAACAGATGGTAGTACATCACAATGTTCAAAACAAGAAGTTGGAATCTGCGTAATTCCTGTTCCTAACTTAACATCTGTAAGAGCATCGCAATCATAAAAAGCTTTTTCTCCCATACTGGTTACTGAATCTGAAATACTAACTTTGGCAAGAGCATCACAATTCTCAAAAGCTCTGGAGCCAAGACTCTTTACGCTATTTGGCACTGCAATATCTGTAAAGCCTCCGCATTCATAAAATGCACCTGTTCCAATATTTGTTACAGTATTTGGAATATCAAGCTTTGTTAACGCATCACAATTTTCGAAAGCGTAAGATTGAATGTCTGTAATGGATTTGCTCCAATTTATAGTCTTTAATGCGGTACAGTTTTTAAAAGCGTGGTCCTGGATTGTTGTAACTGTGTCTGGTAAAGTAATTTCTGTTAAACTCGTACAGCCTTCAAATGTTGATGACATAATATTCACACGTTTATTAGGTAACTTCACTGATGAAAGACTTGTACAACCTGAGAATATCTCCGTTCCCATACCTGTTATTGAGTCCGGGAGAGATACTGATTTTAGACTGGTACAGCCTGCAAATGCTCTTCCATTAATTTCATCTATACTATTATACATTTTAACATTTTCTAACGATGTACAAAGTTTAAAAGCATTTTCACCTATAGTCGTTACTGTATCCGGTATGTCAATATTCTCCAATCCATAACATCTCATAAACAGGTTACCTGCTATCTGTGTTAATCCTTTCTCCAATTTAACTGTCTTTAGATTTGTACAACCACAAAATGGACCATAATCATACATTCCAAATCCATACTCTCTTCCTGCTTCTTCCAATGATTTTGGAATGGTTATTTCTGTCAAGCTTGTACAATTCCCAAAGGCTCCACTTTCCATTCTTTTAATGTTTGATGACAATTTTACATTTACTAACTCCTTATCAGACTCAAAGCACTGGCTTCCTATATATGTTACTGTGTCTGGTATAGTTACTGATCTTATGGATGTACAAAGTTTAAAGGCATTTTCACCTATAGTCGTTACCGTATCCGGTATGTCAATATCCTCCAATCCATAACATCTCATAAACAGGTTACCTGCTATCTGTGTTAATCCCTTCTCCAATTTAACTGTCTTTAGATTTGTGCAACCACAAAATGGACCATAATCATACATTCCAAATCCATACTCTCTTCCTGCTTCTTCCAATGATTTTGGAATGGTTATTTCTGTCAAGCTTGTACAATTCCCAAAGGCTCCACTTTCCATTCTTTTAATGTTTGATGACAATTTTACATTTGCTAACTCCTTATCAGACTCAAAGCACTGGCTTCCTATATACGTTACTGTATTGGCAATTTCTACATATTCTAATAATTTTTTCCCTTTAAAAGCATTATCTCCTAGTGCTATTACCTTATGCCCATCAATCTCCTCCGGTATCACCAATGCCGACACATTTCCCGTATATCCTGTAATTGTAGCATTTCCATCATCGTCTAATGAGTAAGTGAATACTGGTTTTGGAGTACCGTTCTCATCTAAACCGTAGCCACCCCAGGAGCTTCCATAACGGGAATTCCATTTTGTAAAGTATCCTTTTGCGGATGCCAGTCCTCTGCTGCAAGGATATATTAAGCGTCCATCTTCAAAATGGTATACTAATCGTACCGGACTATTGTTTTCATTGAATATATCATAAGTTTTGCTGAAGGACTTTTTCGTTACATAAAAATCCAGACTGGCATTTGCTCCTGCAGATGCATATAACCAGGAGGATACTGTTGTACACATTTTCGGAGACTTACCATCATCAAATGTTTCTGATTCTATAACCGTCTGTGCTCCCATTTTGGCATAAATCTTTCCGCTGATTACTGGAAGTTTTACTAATCCGATGGATGCTGTCACTCCGGCACTTAATTTTGTTTTAGAGTGAAGGGTAAAGCTTTTCTTCTGAAAATCTTTTGTCAGTCTGAAGCCATCTTGCGGAGAATACTGTAAGCCTGTCTGAAAGCCTGTCGTATAGGTTAAAGTGACTTCTCCATTCATGCTATATTCTGCGGTAACTGTAATCACGCCAACATATGCCACAGGAATTTTCACCAGTTCTATCGAACCAGATTTTCCTGCCGCTGCAACGGCATCCCATTCACCTTTTCCTGTAATAATAGCCGTTCCATTTGCCTTGACATAGGCTTCTCTTTTTCCACTGTTTATTTTGTAATCTACACTTACATTAGAAAGCGTACAATTAATAGTAAATGATTTGCCTGCACCTAATTCTAATTTTTTTGAAGCTTTTACTGCACTGATCTTTTTATTTCCACTAATTCGTCTGCGGCTTCTATAAGCTCTTCCATTTTCATATGCCTGTCCTTCGGTTCCGCCTTCTATGTAGGTAATCTGTGCATCGCCAACTGCTTCTGCCTGTTTTAAATCTCCCTCTTCGGTTCCCTGTGCATCGACACTTTCTGTTACTTTATCAATGTCTACATCGTTCGTTATAATGACTGTATCTGAACCGTCTACAGTAATTTCTTTTGCTGTATAAACCTGTGCTACTCCATTTTCATAAACTGCAAAAGTATCCCCAACTGTAATTTTTTTCGGACAGTTAACAATCGTTACATTTTTATCTTTATCTACATATACACTGACATCCTGCGGGATTTCTATTACATTTGACGTAAATTCATAACTATTTTTATAATTTTCATCAATTTGAGTAGAGTCTTGCACCGTCTTTGCATCCGATACCATGTTTTCAATTTCCGCTTTTGTTATCGTCTTTTCCGGATTAAACTTTCCAGCTTCTAATAAAAACCATCCTCTATTGATAGCAATCTGTGTATCATCTGGATATTTTATTCCTGTCGTATCTTTATAGGTATATGTCTTGTCTTCTAATTTATATCCCAGACAATAATTCAATGTATGTGCTGCAAATTCTCTGGTTGCTGCTTCATCTGGTTTTACTTCCTGTCCTGCTTCTATGTCAATCACACCAAATTCTGCCGCCATCATAATATCTTTATAATAGGTATGCGCACTTGTTACATCACTGAAATAATCATCTGGCATATTATCTTTCTCTACAGTCATATCAAACATAACTGTTAAATCATGCAGCCATTCTGCTCTCGTTATTGTTCCATCGCCATATAAGATTGACGTATCTCTTGCCTCAACTTGCTGCCCTGTTATTCCAAAACAAAAAGCAACTGACACTATTACTAATAACAACACTTTACTGATTTTTTTCATTTGACTTTCCACCTCTTTTTAACGTATACTTCCTTCTCTTTTTCTCTCATAAAAATATTTTTTATTTTGTAATTTTTTTCTTTTATTCCCCCTCGTATTCGTTTTATCATTTAATTTGCATCAATTTAATTCATAACCTACCTGCATTATATCGACTTCCGACCGTAATTCAATAGATTATGTCCAACTGGTCGTTTTTACGACACTTTTGGTAATACATCTTGATTTTTCGCCCTAAAATTAAGAAAAGCGGATTGCAACTTATTGTTCGTTACAATCCACTTTTCTTTTTAATTAAAATCCCAGACTTTCATTCGCCGCTCCATATAATGCTTCGCAAAATTCTTCCATGTTCTGGTATCTATCTTTTATATCGACACTCATACCTTTTAAAATGACATTTTCCAATTCAGGAAAAACCGATGTATTATATTCTGAAAGGTTTTTCAGCTTTTTCCCGGAGATACGTTCTATTACTTCTACTGGATTATCTCCGCTGAGGTAATAATATATTGTCGCACACAAGGCATAAATATCTATCCAGGGACCCAATTCACCTTTTGTGGAATATACTTCCAGAGGTGCATAATGTTGATCAAATATTACTGGAAGTGATGTGTCTTTTATTGAAAATTTTCTTAGCGTTCCCGTATCTAGCAGTAATTTCATCGTACTATCATTCAATATGATAACCCTATCTGGTTTTATACCACAATGAATAATTCCTGCTCTATGCAATGCAGCGATTCCATTCATAACTGGCAAAAGACACTGTAGAAACTTCAACACTTCAAACTGTTCAGTGCTTCCCACTGTTTTTTGAAACTCCTTTAGTGTTATTATTTCTCCCAATTGCTTCATAATGATATACACTGTATTATTTGCTTCAAAAAAATCTATCGGTGTTACTAGTCCATCCACCTGACTGAATTTTTCTAATAATTCGGCTTCTTTAAGAAAACTTTCTCGTCGTATATAGAACTTTTCTTCGTAATTTCTATCCAAAATATCTACTCTTAATCTTTCATATCGATGAACTAAGGCGGCAGGATAAAATTCTTGTATAATCACTTCTATCCTCAAAATTCTATCTTTCCCCTCGTAAATAATTCGGTCACCCGTCTGGTTTAATTCATTACAAATTTCATATCTCTCTTTTAACAAAGTTCTCTCAGGGAGGTAATCTGATGAATAAAAAGTTTTTTCCACTGTATGCTCCTTATTTACCTATCCTTTTACTGATATATTTTCTCCACTTCATTATCTATATTTAAATAATAGTCCCAACGTCTCTACTTATAGCCAACTTTTATATTAGGATTTTTAGTACAAATATACATGATTAATTGGCGGACTGTTTGCTCTCCTGCTCCGTTACGAGGCAACTGACAAATATCCTTTGTTCCATCATTAGTATAAGCTCTTAAGGATCTGTAATCCTCAAAATGATTTGTTTTATGTATATATTGATAAATCTGTTTAATATCTTTATAAGATATAATACAGTTTGTCCCTTTTCCTATAATATATTTGTTTCCCACTCTTACTGCATCTCCAAAAAGTTTCTCTCCTTCCTGAAAGTCCATAATAACGTTACTTAATTCTCCCTCTTCCTCTAATCTTCGAATAATTCTTTTTGGTGCCGATACGACAAGACAATAATGTACAATACCAAAAACTGGAAACAATACTATCACACAAAATATTATCTTACCCAGCATATCCCCTTCACTTCTAATCATCTCTAGTATACCTGATATATTCGTGATAAATATAACAAGTAATATTATTAATATTATTAATCCTCCAATTTCTCTTATAAACTCTCCAATCGAACTGAAAAAAATATATTTCTTTAATTCTTTTACTACACTTTCATTCATAAGTACTTTCCCCTTGCTATTTATCCACCTGATTCACTGTTCCATCTGAAGCCATCTTTCCCGCATAGGAATAATCATCTGTTGCCAAAAGATTTAAATGCAGAACTGGACGAATTCCTAACTCCATATCACTCTCGCCCCCACCGACATAAGCCTCGCCGGACATATCGACAGCCGCTGCTGAAATATTTTTTTCTCCCGGTGTTCGAAGCCACCAATATTGATAATCACATAAATCAGCATAATTACTATATTTAATTGTCATACCATAGCTGTCTGTAAATCCATATTCTTTTTCTTCATCTGTTTCTGACAAAGATAACAGATATATCTTATCTAATGTATCGTTTCCTCCATCTGTTTTATAATAATAATTATCTTCATTTATAACTTTTGTTGTACGAATTGCCTCCTGCTCTGAGCTTGAAAATGCTCTATTCATAAATTTTTTATTGAGCCATTTTCTCAGTGTACTTTTCTCCCAGGTCACCTTCTTAAGCCGCTTATTATATTTTTGCTTATCCAGGACAATATCAGATAGTAAAAGAGCTTCTCCATTCTCACATTTTATAACCCGCCATTTGATTGGTTCGTATTTAAAATAACATTTTTTAGCTCTATGATATTTTTCCTTTCCAATTATAATATCATTATTTTTATCCCACCCATTAGATTTTTCTAGTGTACTATATAAGTCGTTTTCTTTACTGCTTGATACAATTTTTGTTTGTGGATAACTTCCAAACCAAATGCAGTCCCATGTTACTTTTTTCCCTCCTTCTACAGAGGTATCCTTTACTATTTTGGGATTCTCAACTAAATCTTTTTTTGCTGTAGAAATCTCTTGCTCGTTTCCTGTCGAATAATATTTTATACCACCAGCCAATAGAAGGCACACTATAATTACCAAAACTTTCTTTACAGGACTTTTTCGTTTTTCCTTTTTTGGTATTGATGTTTTCTTTACTGCTCCTTCTATTTTGTCGTCTTTTAATACTGATTCATTATCTTTATCTGGCGAATCTAAGTCCTCATCAATATTTTTTTCATTATCTAAATCTAACTTTTTGTTTTCTTCTGGCGTAAACAGAGCATCATATACGTCCTCACCAAACTCTACTATATCCTGATATCTTTCTTCTGGAAAAATATTCATTCCTTTCCAAAGTATTTTTTTTATGTCTGGTGACAATTTACCATCTAGTTGATCTGGTTCTTTGAATTTGTCATCCATCACCCTTGCTATGGCATCTGGCGGAGTTATTCCTGTAAGGCATTTATAAATAGTAGCGCAAAGTGCATAAATATCTGTCCACGGCCCCTGTACCCCATGTGTTTGATACTGCTCTGGCGGAGCATATCCAGGTTTTAGAATAACTGTAAGGCTTTTATTTCCAGATTCTGTATAATCCCTGGCTGCTCCAAAGTCCATTAGCTTTAATTTGCCATTGTGCTGTACCATAATATTATCTGGACTGATATCTCTGTGAATCAACCCCTGACTATGGATTTCGATAAGGGCTTCACGCAATGGGAGCATCATTTCAATTAAATTTCTAAATTGTAGCACTCCATATTTCCCCAAATATTGTTTTAAAGTAATTCCCTCTAAATACTCCATAACAATATATGCAGTGTTATTTGCTTCAAAAAAATCAAGTATTTTAACAATTCCTTCATTTTTATTGAATCTCGCCATTACCTGCGCTTCATCCAGAAAGCGCTTTTTGCCCTTATTATAATTATTTTTTTCTTCAATAGAAGTTACTGTTACTACATCTTCATACTGGGCTTTTCTCATTGCAATTTTCTGTGGATAATATTCTTTGATGGCTACTTTATTCCCGTACAGTTTATCTATCCCAAGATAAGTAATTCCAAATCCTCCCTGCCCCAGTACTTCTTGAATGACATAACGTCCTATCAATCCGGTATTTCTTTGTAAGCTATATGAATTTTTTTCCATTTTCCCTCGTTTGCTTCTTACTTCATCCCCATAAAAAACATATTTTCCTTTGATCCAAGATAAAATACTCCCTGATCTGGCAGTTCATAATATTTGTTTGGTTCCAGGCGTGTTCCCTCATTAAGCCATGTACCATATGTTGAACCAAGGTCTTTTATCAGAACTTTTCCGTTATACCATTTGATTTCACAGTGAAGACTACTGATTCCTTTTGTCTCATTTTTGAAAAGGACGTTGCATTTTTCTGTTCTTCGTCCAAAAATAAGTGGTGTTCCTGCCGTGAGCATATATGTCTTTCCGTTCAATAATCCAGATACTCCCTGAATAACTGCCTCTACTCTGTATTCAGATTCCTCATGAATTGGCTGCTGTTCTTTTTGTGCTGATTGATGTAGCGGCTGTTCTTGTTTCTGCTCTGGATGCTGTTCTTTTGGTTCTGGACGATGGACTGGCTGTTCCTGTTCCTGCTCTTTTTTCTTTTGTCTTTTTGCTGCCGCTTCTTTGTATTCTGCGCTGTTGGCTGCATTATGATACATTTCATCGACGCTGACCATCTGACGGATTGACTTTTTCATAATGTAGAAAAGTAAGAGCCAGGCAAGTATGATCAATACGATATATTTTACCCACTGTGTTACTGTTCCTGCTTCAAACTTTACTAAAGATGCCACAAGGGAATCTGGCAGCTTGCCTGCAAGATAGGAAGCACTGAAGTTCCAGGCGGTATGTAAGAGAAATGCGGCACTGAATGTCAGCCAGAATAAACTATTGGCAAAACATTTCGGTGACATTTTTCCTTTTCCCTTAATCAGAGCCAGAGCGCCGCCATAGAGAGCTGCCCATACAACGTGGCCTCCGATGGCAAGAACTCCTCTTCGCACTAAAATGTCTGCCATGGAGCGAATAATGATATTTGTGCCCATCGCATTTTGGATTCCAATATCAAAAATCTGTAATGCGTAACCAGCGGATTCCATAGCGGAGAAGCCCACGCCAACTGCGCCGCCAATTAAAATCCCCTGCAGTCCGTAATTATATTTTTTCCGGCAGAGGAATATTGTCACGATCAGGCATTTTGCCAGTTCTTCTGGAAGTGGACCCGCAAGGAAAGCAATTTCTGAGATTCCCGGAAAGACGGTTCTCATAATGCCGGTTACTGTAAGTGACAGACAGCCTCCTAAAAGTGTTAATAATAATGCTTCATAGATAGAAATGTTCCCCGGAATATTCATTTCCCAGTAAAATAACATTACAGATAATGGCACTACAAAAGCAGGAAGCAGACATAACATGAGAAGCATTCCATAGCCCGGAAAGATAACGCAGCTTATTCCAATTAATACAGATAATACCAGGCCTGCGATTAATACACGGGCAAACAGCCATGGTTTTTGCCAGTCGGAAAGCATTCGGTTTGGCGCTGGAATATGTGACCCCATTCCTTTCGTGAGGAGTGCTGTTCTCTGATCTTTTCGATGTTTCTTCCAGACATCAGAAAAAATATCTGCCCAACTGATACTCCTTTTATTTTCTGAAGCTTTCTGAAAAAAAGTCGTATTCATTTCTTTTCACCTCTTTCCTTCTGATTTAAACAATACGAAATGTGTTTGCCGGATCTACTAAATAGAAAGATTGTCCATAATTTAGATAATACGGCTTATTTGGTTCTAATTTCGTACCATCCGAAAGAAATGTTCCATAGGTAGAACCTAAATCCATCAGAAGAACTTTTCCATTCTTTATTTCCACACTGCAATGTAAACGGCTGATTCCTTTCACTTCTTTTGGATACACCGCTGAACATTGTGCGGAGTCTCTTCCAAAAATAATCTTACCCTCTAATGGGAACTTTATGTCATTAAAATGACCGCCGATTCCTCGAAGCTGTAAGCCGCTCTCTCCTCCAAGAACAAGAACATTGGCAAATTCTTTTTTGCCTGCCGCGATTCTCTTCTTTTCAGAAGAAGAATATAATATCGCTGATAAAAGAAATACGACTGCAAATACTGGTATCATGTACAGGAAAATCTTACTGTCATCCATCGGAGTCCCGCCGATTTCTCCATCGCTGTTTTCCTGTAAAATATCTACGACTTCATCCATTGTCAGAAACCAGTAATATCCATCATCCATGTTTACCTGGATTCCTGCTACCCGGCCATCATCAAGGACAATCGGACCGCCGATCAGGTTTCCACTAGGTTCCTCTTCCAGTTTTACAAATCTTCGATCATTTACCATGCTGTATTCGGAACCAATCATAGTCGTCTCACTGCTTACTTTATCTGACATGGAATCTGACTCTATACTTAAATCAATTCCCTCTGCTGAGGCAAGCTGATATGGGCTTAAATTATCGTACCCTGCTATCTCGGAACTTTCACAGCCTCCCTTACTTAAATTTGTCTGAAAGACGGAAACTCCTGCCTCTGCTTTATTTCCCTTAAAATTAATTTCCTGCTGCTCTACTGCCGGACCTTCTACATAATATTTGTCCATCTGCTCCCAATGGCTTGAGGCAGCTGCGACTACATATGGATTCCCCTTGCTGCTTGAAATCAGCAATCCATTGCTCGCCATTTCTGCCTCGCCTTGTGCATTGACACCATAAATGATAACGAGATTATCCTCCTGGGCAGTGGAGGCTTTCGCCTCCACTTGTCCAAGATTCCATAGTAAGATCACGGCAAATACACAGGCAAGCCATACTTGTATCTTTCTTGCTCTTTTTTTCATATATTTCCCCGTTCTTTTTACTGTTTATCTGCTAAATTATTTAGATGGCCATGTCTCTCTTTTCACCATTATATCGTCAACTGTTTTTTTACAACTAATATTTATATAGCCATTATCTTCATTACCATAATAATAATATGATTCACTACTTTTCGTCTTAGTATAATCAAATTTATCACCAGTCCATTTTTTCACATCAGCAGATGTACTCTTCATTGTAATTCCACCAGGAAGTTTTACTTCGGGAGTTTTTGTATCATCTGCATAAAAATATAAAGAACTAATCGCACAATTTTCCGGTTTTGTCTGGTAATCTGCAAAGTTCGTTACAGATGCCTCTAATTCTTTTCCATCTTTTTGTAACTTAATGGCAAAAGACAAACTTCGTCCACTTGGTACAGAATCTTCCTGAGAAGCAATTTCCCAGCCATTATCAGTAAAAGCGGATACTGGCGCTGGCAATGTGTATACCTGATTTTCAATCTCGATATTATAGGAAAACGGATCTGTTCCTAATTCTGTTGGAGCTACATAAGTAGATAAATATTCTGGTACTTCATCAGAAGTTTCTGTTTTTTTATCCTCTTCTGTTGCAACAAAATTCTTGATTTCGATAGAATCATAGTTATAGTCATCCTCTTCATTTTTGTCACAAGCAATCCTTGTCGTGCTATTATCTTCTCCATAACATAAAAGATCATAATCATCATGGTTACCAACATTAGTCGGAGAACCAAAAGCCTCTTTTACTTTATCTTCCTTATCTCCAACTTTAATGCCTTTTGCAATGGAGAATTCTGGTGCACTTTTATTATTTCCATGTACCTGAATTTCTCCGATATTACAGTCTTTTAATTCTTTTGTATTTCCGCTGGCATTAATAATAGATACCTCTATTGTTTTCTCATCTTTTTGCAAAGTAACACTCTCATAAGAACTTCCGCTGATTTTTGTATCGTCATAATATCCGCTGCTGTAAATTCTCCATCCTTTATCTGCAAGTACGCTGTATGCAAATGGAAGCTGATATACATCGCCCTCTAACAGAAAGGTATAATCTTCTAATTTATCTGATAACTGTGTAGCTGTTGCTGCTGCCGCCTCTGTTGTCGCTTCAGCCGCCTCACTGCTATCTGTCTGTGCGTTAGAAGTGTCTGCTCCTACCGCCTGACTGCTCTTTTCCGCATAATCAGAATTCACTTTACATTTTTCTAAATTCCAGGCATTATCTTTTACTTCATAACTTAAATCAAACTCATCTACATACTGCATAGTGTCATTAGCATAAGTTACGATACAGTTTGCCTCGTATGTGTCATTCTTACCTTCTCCGCTGTCTTCTACACGGAAGTTTGAAATCTTGGCAGATTCGTCTACTACTTCTGTGATATATTCCTGTACATCCTTTTTTAAGTCTGCATCAGATGGAGCATCTGGTGTTTTTCCTCCGCCACAGGCGGTAACAGATACCGTCATCATTGCTGCCAGTAATAACGCTGCTCTTTTCTTCATGTTTTTTCTCATAACTTTTCTCCTCGTATAATATATAAATTTTCGGGTTACCATGTTAAGCATTTAGTTTTGCTTTTCGCATTTTACAAAGACCCACTCGTCATCCTGAAGTTTATAAGTAATCTTTGCTTTACTTGTCGTTCCGCTTCCGCCCTGACGTTTTGATTCTATCTCGCAATCTGCTGTGTACACTTCATATTGTCTGTTAATATCATCGTCTATGATACTTAAGTTTAAAATAGTGCCTTCCCACTGCGAATTCTTTACAACATCGGATACCATCTCACGTTCTGTCGGAAGATTAGATGTACTGCTATTTTGCTTCTTTCCACCAGATAAACTCGTTCCCGCAAATATAAGAAGCACTACCAGGATAACGGCCGCTCCTGCGATCATCTTCTGCTTTTTTGTGAGATTCTGTAGTTTTTCCATTCCTGTACCAAGCGCATTTTGGCCTGATTTTGCTTTTTCCTTCTCTTCATTTACAGATTTTAAAGTCCCATCTGATTTTGAAACAGGCTTTTTCTTTTCTTCTCCTGCATCTTCAAAATCACTGTACAGTGCCTCACAAAATTCTTTAAGATTCTGATACCGATTCTTTTGGAGTGCCGCCATTCCTTTCATAATCGCATTTTCCATTCCCTTCGGAATATCTTTGCAGTATTTTGACGGCTTTTCTAAGCTATCTTCTATGACTCTTTGCATAGATTCTTCCGGGGTAATTCCTGTAATACATTTATAAATCGTAGCACTTAGTGCATAGATATCTGTCCACGGTCCCTGAATCCCTCTGCTTCTATATTGTTCTTCCGGGGCATATCCTGGCTTTAAAACAATAGAAAGACTTTTTTCTCCAAAGTCTGTATAATCCCTCGCTGCACCAAAGTCCATCAGCTTTACTTTTCCATTTTTCAAAAGCATAATGTTATCCGGACTGATATCGCGGTGAATCAATCCCTGCTTATGTACTTCATCAAGAGATTCTAATACCGGTGCCATTAATTCTAAAATATCTTCCGGTGAAAGAATTCCATTTTCTGCAATGTACTCTTTTAAAGTAATTCCATCCAGGTATTCCATAACAATATAAGCTGTATTATTGGCCTCAAAAAAATCCGTAACATTAACGATCCCTTCCTGATCATTAAATTTGGCAATCACCCTCGCTTCTTCTAAAAACTTTGTTTTTCCTTTATTAAAAACATCTTTTTGTTTTGCGTAAGTGACTGTTACGACATCGTCCACACTATTATTTCTAACAACAATTCCCTGTGGATAATATTCTTTCACTGCCACTTTCACACCAAGCAGTTCATCCCTGCCGGCATAAGTAATTCCAAAACCACCTTCGCCAAGAACATCTTCTATAATATAACGTCCGTTCAGTTTTGTTCCTTTTTGGAGTGAATGATAGTCTCTTTCTTCCATCTTCCTTCTTTCCTCTTCTCTCCTCGTACTTTTCTTCTTTCTTATAAATTACTTTCTTATAATACTTCTTCTGTAAAATCACATCTCCCCTCTGCACTTATAACAATCCAGAAATGTATCCATTTCTGTGTATTTCATATATTCATCAAAATACATTCTTACAAAGTCCTGATTCTGAAACCAGACCATATTTTGCAGATCAAGTTCATATGAAACAAACTCTGTTTTATCAATCTTAAAAATCTGCCCATGCTCGGTCATATAGTACTTTGTATGTTCTTCTGTATGTACCGGGAGAGTAATTCCCTCCGCTTGTTGTTCCCGAATATACATTTCTACTTTTACTATTGTTTTAAACATTCTTGAATTACAAAAATGCATCCCCCAATATAATTTCTGTTCTTCCATTATATTATTTTTGTTCCCCCTTCCCTTGACTTTTATACAACAGATGTTCTCACTCTCCTTTCTTTTTATGACACACGTTTTTCTACTTGAATTATAAATCTTATTTCCTTTAATTCAATAGTTTGTGTCCAAGTGGTCGTTTTTACGACACTTTTGGTAATACATCTTGATTTTTCGCCCTGAAATTAATAAAAGAGCACTGCAACTTATTGTACTGTCGCAATGCTCTTTACTTTTCATTTTATATTTTTCTGTTCTTTTTTAAAATCTGTCCATGCTCGATCATATGGTACTTTGTATGTTCTTCTGTATGCATCAAAAATCTCTACACAAACAATGACGACCATTTTAAAAAATCCTTTCTTGTTTTTTGTACATATCGCCTGCTAATCTGCACAATCTGCTCTTGGCCGGCTCCACCGTAAAGTATATACATATCTTTTTGTAACTCTTTCACATGACGAAAGTTTACAACATAACTGTTATGGCACTGGGAAAAATCCAGTTCTGACAATTGAGGAACGATATCTCTCATACGTTCCTTTACATGATATTCATTCCATACAGTTACAATCCTGGTCCCTCTTTTTTCGCGTTCTAAATAATAAATATCTGATGGCACAATGGAAATAACTTCATTCTTTAGTGTTGTTAAAACAATCCGAAAAGTATTTCCTTCAAAGTCCCGTAATATCCTGCTGATTATCTCTCCTACCTTATCCTGAAAATGTTTTTTTACAACAAACCATATATGTTCTGTATTGTATATCTCTGTCGCATAATGAAGATAGTTGCTCATATAAATAATCTGGCAGCTTGGCCAGGTTTTATTTAGCTTCTTTGCAACAAAAATCCCATTTTCTCTTCCTAATTCTATATCCAGAAAAACTGCGTCTAACGGTGTGCCCTTATATTCCAATAATTCCCCCGCTGTTGCAAAACATTTAATCTCTATAGTGAGCTCAATCATCAAAGAAAATCCTTCCAATGTTCTTTTACACGACTCTCTCCATTGTTTATCATCGTCACAGATTCCTATAACCATTTCCCCATCCTGCTTTCTATTTTTACAATTTTATTGCTCATTCGAGTTATAATGTATATTTCTTTAATAGGAGGACTACCTGCTTACTCTTATCCTACTTCTTCTCCCCCATATCATCCCTCATAAACAGCTCATGACTTCTTGGCTTATAGGTACCTCCGGCGAAAGAACAGTAGCGGTATACACAGTCTATGATATAATTCACGTCATCGTAGTCATATTCTGGTGCGGAATCTGGATAATATAATTCCATGATATAATCTTTTTGTCCGTCATTTGCTGCTACTATGTAAACACAAGTACCCTCATCATCATATGTTCCGGCCACGATTCCTCTTGCCATTCCATCAGCACCTACCTGATCTTTTGGTTCAACCTGATAAAGAACTTCACTTGGTTCACCGCTAATACTGTAAAATAGTTCTTTTGCATTTTGTACCGCATCCCCCGGATCATCCTCACTATAGAATTTCATTTCTATTGTGCGGTTTCCATTATCGTCTTCGTAATAGTAATCGTAATAATTTTCTTCCTCATTTATATCCGCATCATTGAAAACATATTTCGGATAAGCAAAACTAAAACTTCCATCGGCGCTGTCTCTCTGATAGTAATCATCAACAGACAGACAATCACTGATGTTCATGCTCCAGTTATCGGTATATGGCTCATACGCTTCATCAGATTCACTGTCATCTGAAGATTCGCTGTCATCGTCATATGTATTTTCGCCATCATCCGTATCATCTGCATCATCGTAGTCAGTATCATCGTAATCTTCGGTATCCTCTGTACCGTCTCCTACATATCCACCGCCGCTACTGCCATCATTATTACTGTATCCACCATTTCCTGAGCTATTTCCTGAACCATAATAGCTGCCACTTGAAAGACTTCCTGAAAAATGACTTATGATCACGCCTGCAAGAAGTAAGGAAATGACTGCAATCGCTAAGGCAATAATTATTTCCTGGGCTGTATTTTCTCCCCTGTTTTCATACATAGAACTTTTATAATATGTGTTATTATTTCCTGTCATCGATTTCTCCCATATTTCTTATGTACTATATAAATCGTTTTGTCTCCTGCCTGTTCTAATAAGCAACACCCTGATTTAAAATGTGATTGATTCTGTCCGCATTCTCTGGATGACTGCTTGCAAGACTGGCAAATAAGCCTTTTGGATGGTCATCTCCAAAATGCTGAAGCAACAGGCACAATGAATCCCTATATCCTAATCTGCAGGAAAAGGCATCTGCCATGTATTCATTATTTCTACTTGTTTTCATGACTAAAAGAATACCAATCCATGTCCATAATTTAGTAAAACAACGAACAATACCAAGCATTACTACACTGGAAAATACTCCAAACATTGCCACGATAAAACTATTTTCATTTCTTGTAAATGCTGCCATCACACTGGCAACAATATTGAAAAATAATGCACCCAGTTCAATCAGTGTACAAATCCCTGCGATTGCCGTATTACCGAGTACTACTAAAAGGCATCTATCTGTATCTTTATGAGCAAGATGTCCAAATTCATGGCCTAATGTCGCTTTTATCACTTCATCTGGCATATTCAAAAGGCCTCTTGTTACACAGATCGTTCTTCTTCCTATTGCAAATGCATTCTCTGACTCGTCATCGTTCATATATAATCTTACAGAATCTGAAATTAATGGCTCCTGCATTTTAGCTTTTTGATATACTTCATAAAATAATGGTTCTAAACGGCTCATAATTTCCGGATCTTTTATCTTTTTACATCCTGTCTGGAATCTTACGATAAATTCGCCAATTGGAGATAAAGCAATCACGATCGTTGCCAGATAAACAAAAAATCCAGATAACATTCCCCATTGTAATGGCAGAACAAACAATACGGACATTATGCCGCCTATGATTACCATATTTATTACCAGATAAATACATAATGGAATATTTTCTTTAGAAAATAACCGGCATAAAAAATCAACAAAATAAACATTTCGGATACCGCTCGAAGCAGCCGCTTTATTCGCAGGCATCGGCGCAGGCTGATTCATTCTAACTGGATTAGCCTGATTCGATGGCCATTGATCATTTGGGGGTATCTGTTCCCATTCTGGTGTTACATAGTTTTGATCCTGTGAAGGCCCGGCATATCTTTTGTTTATCTTTGCTCCACAGCATGCGCAATACATATCTTTATCAGATATCTGATTTCCACAATTTTCGCAAAACATCTTTCTTTCCTCCCGTCTTTTCATTCGTTAGTTTCATTATATTGTTTCTATTATCTATTTCAATATCACCTCCGAAAATGGATATTTTCTGACTACTTTTGGTTTTAAATCGAACTTTTTAGATATATTCTGACAAAAAATTCAGAAAAGAAAAAGTATTAATTGATTTCTTTTCTGAATTATATAACGCCTTATTCCATTATTTTTTTTGAACTACATACTACAGCATATCAAGGGAAGCCCAGACCATATCCCGGTCTAATGACTTATAATCGCGTTCTTTGTAAAAATCAAGTACGGGCTGCATTGCTCTTTTAACACAATTTAAATCCATATTTAACTTCGCATCTTTTACATAGTCGCTCATTTTTTCAAAAGCGGATTTCCACCGCTCTGCATCACAATTTGCGGGAATGATTTTTCAAGCTATATATTTCCATATCTTATATTTGCATTATAATATCAATATTTTTAAATTCAATACTCTTTCCATAAGTGGTTCATTTTAGAGCGGTTTTGGTTTGGTATCTATTTTCTTAGATATATATGTATAAAAAACAGTCTTGTCAATCTTAGATATTAACAGGACCGTTTCACAAAATTACATTTTTATATTTGTAACCCTACGACTACAGAAATTTTTTCATCTTCTCTTTCTAAATATATTCCACCCTCATATTGCGTAATGTAACGTTTAAAATCTTTTTTATTAAACTTTATTGATTTATGTTCTGTTTTTAATTCTAATAAAATTACAAGCTGATTTTTTATTACAGTGCCGTGAAGTTTCACCGCATCTGCCTGCTTTCCATATTCCATCAATTGAAGAAGAATTTCCATCACATCTTCTTCAGAAATTCTACCCCTATGATAATTTTGAAAAAGAATATCTGTTTCTATACCTTTTTGATTACATATCTGTACAAAATCTGAAAGTATTCCATCGACAAGATAATCTTTACAGAAAAAATATTGATTTAAATGATTATATCTTTCCTTTAATTCTTCAATATAATATCTATATTTCTGCTTTTTTTCTTTTTTACTTGATACAGAAAGATTAGATAACTCATCTAACTTTACAGCCATTTCATTTTGAATCTCTTCCAATTCTCCTGCCTGATTTTGAATTTGGCTATAATATTCTTCCATTCTTTTTCTATTTACTTCCAATTGCTCTTTTCTTTTAAAAATTTTTATTGTATAGATAGAAAATGCAATAATTAACGCACCTCCACCTCCAATAATAAAACTGTCTGCTACCATCTGCATCGGTCTTTCCCGAAGACTCGCCGAGGTATTATACAAAAAATTACTGAACCATCCAATACCAAAAAACCCCAAAACTCCAGTCAGGCAGACTACTTCATGTTTTAACTGATAAGAACGATATCTTTTCATTAACGGTCTTAAAATAAAATATAAAATAGTAAATACAATGAATACTCCCATGTATTCTAATATCGGTAAAATATTCAATGAGATTGCCTGATAGACTATTCCATCATTAACACATTCTGCTGCCAAAATACCCGTCAAAGTCTTGGCCAATGATTCCTGCCATAAAACTGCCGTTGCAATCCCTACCCCCAGTGCAGTGACTGTTGCAAACGTAGACATTGTAATCTTATACCATGTTTCATTCCCATATATAGCATTTCCGATTGCTAAGAATCCAATATTATATATAATAAAACGAACAGAACAAATTACCGGGAAAAACCAATCATACTTTCTTTTTCCAAAAAGTGTTCCTACCACAATACTATTCAGCAGTATTCCCACCATTCCCATCCATAACTGTGGTATATTCTCAATCAAAACTTCTCCTATATTCATTTTATATCCTCCGCAATTCCACAGCTATCCTGCTATATTCCAGATTATTCTCCTGCCACATTATCAGCCGCCTTTTTCACTGAAATGGTAGAAAAACAATTACTTTTAATCGGTTATTCTGCTCTTTTATATATTGAATCGTTCCCTGCGCTTCATCCACAATTTCTTTTATTATTTTAACGCCCCAGCCATGCAATTCTTTCTCTTCTTTCTTTGTTTCAAAATCAATTTTATCAATATCTAAGCATGCATTCTTTATCTGCATTTTCAAACCAAAATCCGCTTGAAGTATTGTCCATTTTATCTCCCGTTCTTCTAAATCAGTAATTCTGCAATTTTCTTCAATAGCGTTATCCAGAAGATTTTGAATCAATCCGGATACCTTTATTGCGGATAAATTAATTTTTTCTATCGCATCTTTTTCCAATTTAAAATCTATTTTTATTGAAATATTCTTTTGCCGGCATTCTGCTTCTTTTATTTTGGCAACTGCGTTAAGAAGCTCATTATCACAGAATCTTTTTTCCATAATATCTCTATCTATTGTCTCTTCCATCATATGGATATGTTTAGGAATGTCATGCCTGTATTTTCTTATTATATCAATTTGTTTTTGAAGTTCACCATCTGTTGATATTATAGATAATAAACCTTCTTTCCTTTTTTCGTTATTTTCTTCTTCCCTAAGCACTTCCTTTACCCACATATGAATAAAAAGTAAAAGAACTGCCCCCAGAGCTACCTTATACACTTACTTTCCCCTTGATATTATCTATACATACATCATCGACCACCGCAGGAAATCTGCTTTTGTTTCTTCTAAATGGCTCTTGCTTATATATACAATTTGCCCATCATAAAGCGTATATAAATTTCTTTTTGCCTCTCGAACATGTCTGAAATTGACTATGTAACTATTATGACATCTTGAAAAATCAATACCTGATAATACTTCTGCTATTTCATCAAACTTTCTCTTAATCGTATAGACTCCCCATACAGTTACGCATTTCGTATACTTTCCATCTCTTTCTATATATAAAATATCTGGAAATGCAATAGAAACTTTTTTTCTTTCTTTAGTTTCAGCAACAATTTTCCTTTCTTGATCTTTCATATCAGAAACAATCTTTCCAATAATATCTCCTATCTTATCTGTAAATTTACTTTTAATGACAAACCATATATGCTCCGTATTATAGATTTCTGTTGCATAATGGAGATAATTAGTCATATAAATAATTTTACAATTAGGACGAACCTTATTTAACTTTTTCGCAACAAAAATCCCATTGGCTCTTCCTAATTCTATATCTAAAAAAACAGCATCTAATGGGGTTTCTTTATATTCTAAGAGTTCTTCTGCCGTTGAAAAACACATGACCTCCATGCCCATATCAATCATCGTAGAGAATCCTATTAAGGTTCTTTTACATGATTCTCTCCACTTTTTATCATCATCACAAATTCCTATAACCATTTTTCTCCCTGCCTTATATTCTATCATTTTGTCACTCATTTGAGTTATAATGTATATTTCCTTTTAAATCTACTCTTAATAGGCCTTATGTTTTAAAATAATAGGATAAGTAATTATAAACTTTATATTTTCATATACTACTCACGTTTATTAATCTGAAAGGAGTCCATTGTGTTAAATCAAAATCCAGATGAATTTGTTTTAAAACAAATTAAAAATCTTTGTAATGAGAGAAACTGGTCTCTTTACAGACTTTCTATGGAATCCTCTATTCCATATTCAACACTGAACAATCTGTTTCGACGTGGAAATGTCCCGTCTATCAGTACTTTATGTAAGATTTGTGATGCTTTTCGTATCTCTTTATCTGAATTTTTCTCTGGAAACAATGATGCACTGTCCTCCCTCAATCCAGAACAGCAAAATCTGATTGGCTGCTGGAATCTTCTTAGTAAAGAAGATAAAAACCTTGTAAAAGCCTATATTGCCGGACTTTTAAAGAAGCTGCCAGAATAGCAGTATATGCGCCTCTATTCTTATATTCATTAATATAAATGTAATTATAACCCTTATGTAACATATTTTCAATAGATGCTTAGTTGGTATTTTTATAAATATCTTTTATGATCCACGAAGCTGCTGTATTTCCTTTTTGAACTGCCTCGTTAATCATCTTTTTCCCCTTGGGTTTATCCATTTCCAAGCCAACACCATAAAAATAGAGGAGTCCTAAAATTGTGAGTGCATCTGTATCTTTCTGGTATATTTTTGTTTCCAGATATTCTTTTACTTCGTCTGTTTTTCCATCATCAATACGTCGTAATACTTCATATTGCAGCCGGTAATATGATTCCACATTTCTCTCCCCTGTCTTTATTTCTATTTCTTTTAGTATATACCTCCATTTCATAAAATTTGTTTTAAAAAATCACTGCTTACTTATAATCGTAATTGTCTATCTGCATAAATATTCCGTTCTCCTCATTCCTGTCACATCCAATGTTGCAGTCTGAAACTCCTATCCATCTATAATAATGACCATTTTTATTTTTTATATCCTCTTCATTCTTTTTTACTATCCGTTTTACTTTTCTCTTTGTAACTTTTATCGGACAGTTCCAATCGTCTGATAAAAACAGAAATGACCTTGATGCTGCTTCAATCATTCTTTTTTTATTCTGGTTTTCATCCTTTCGATAGACTACTACTTTTGAAATCTTATGGGTTGCAATATCATATACAAGCTGTATATAAGTATTTTGTCCTATCGCATACGTTTCTTTATATGTAAAATAAGTCGATAGTGTTCCTCCACACGGCTCCATATAAACATCTCCACGGTATTTTTTATCTTTTAATTTTAGTTGAAACCCTTCCTTTCGTATATAGGATAGATACTCTTCTTTATATTTTTCAAAAACATAAATATCGCACTGCTTATTTATGTTTAAAACGCTGGATTGGGGAAGTTCATAGATTTTTTCTTCTTCCTGTTTTCCTTTATATTTCCCATATTTTACAAGTAAATTCAGCAATTTTTTATGTTCTTTAGAATCTCTTGCATATTCACCTAATGTCAACTGTTTTTTTGCTTCAGCTAATGCCTCTTTTTTATCATGATTCTGCTTCCCTAATATTGCTCCAGTTAAAAGCAGGATACATACAGTGCATATAAGAATCCCGTATTTTTTGTTTTTCTTTTGTCTTTCTTGTTTTTCTGGAAAAAAACTATTTTTTAGCTCTGCAATATCCTTATATCGTTTTTTATAATCTAAAGCCAGTCCTTTCATCAAAATTTTTTCTTGTAATGGCGTTATGTCACAACCATAAGATGAAGGTAAATACAGCTTATCTGCTTTCAACCTTTCCATTGCCGGCTGTGGGATAACCCCTGTAATCATCTCATAAAGTGTTGCACAGATAGAATATATATCTGTCCATGGACCCTGTTTTCCTTTTCTGCTATACTGCTCTGGCGGCGCATATCCTTTTTTTACGAGGACTGTCATTGTTTTTTCTTCTGCATATTCCCTTGCTGAACCAAAATCAAGTAACTTAATCGAACCATCTTCTTTTATAATAAAGTTATCTGGGGAAATATCTCTGTGAATCAATTTATTCTGATGCACTTTTTCTAATGCCTCCATTACGGGGAGAAGAAAATTCCATGCCTCCGTAAAGCTCATTGGCTGATTACGGCTTTCTAAATATTGTCTAAGAGAAATTCCCTGCACAAACTCCATAACAATGTAAGCATTTTCCCTTTCTTCAAAATAATCAAGTACTTTGACTACTTCTTTAATATCAAAAAGGGATGACAAGATTCTCGCCTCATTCAAAAATGCTTTTCTTTGCTTTTTGTAGTAATCTCTTTTATTTATTACTTCGTTATCCAAACTTCCATGTTCCCAACGATACTTTTTTAGTACTACTTCCTGGCAAAGTTCCTCATCATAGGCAAGATAGGTTACTCCAAATCCTCCCTGCCCCAAAACTTTTTCAATTTTATACCGTTGTTTTATCCTTATTTCTTCTTTTTCCACAACTCTTCCTCTTAATAAATATTTGATATAAACTGATCTCCCTGTATAGAAACTTCATAGTCTTTATATTCTGTTTCTTCTTCATCTGTCGCGTCTAACATAATTTTATATTGTCTTCCAAGCTTATAAGATACATAGTCTGATTTACCCGATTTGTAATGATCTAAAATATAGTTATAATCCTCTGTTGTAAGATAATTTTGGGGGCAAAGAATCGAATTCATCTTCTTCATAAACAGTTTTACTCTCTCATAACTTCCCTGAAATGCCACTTTGTATACCCCCTTATCTATTGGATCATATATAATTTTAATTTGTTCATGATCCATACAGGTAACTAATTTTTGTTTCTGAAAACCTACTGTCAAAGATTTCAATTTTCCCTGCTGTCTCTGATAAACCTGCCCTTCTGATGCATATGCTGTAGATTCCAAATCTCTTTTCTTTATATTCATACAAAGTAGTATTGCCTTTTCTATTTCTGTTTCAGAAAGAGCAAATTTAAAATATTCATTACTTACAAGATTTAACTTTTTTACTTCCTGTTCTGATATGCTGTAGCATGCCAGCACTCCCCAGTTTTCTTTTTTATAAGAATACTTTTTTATTTTTTTCATTAAAGAGTCATATCCTGACATTTGCGTTGTATATTCTTTATCTCTTGGATGGAGTATATAGTAATCATTTTTTTGTTTTGCTTTATATGTAAAATATTGTTGTGGATAACTTCTTATGTAATATTCTCTACCGCTAATTCCGCATAAAAATAAAAGCAACACGATTCCTACTGCATATATTCCCTTTCTTATTTTTCTCCTTGATAGCCATTTCTTTTCCTGAGAAATATTTCTTTCATTAATATCTGTTGTAATCTGAAGCCAGAGCGTTCCCCAAACGAACCGGGTGTCCTTCATATACTGTTTTGTTATTTCTTCTTTACTTTCCATATTACTCTTTATATCACAAGAAAGATTGAGCACTGAAAAATATCGCTTTTGTATTTCTAGAGAAAGCCCTTTTTTTAGAATATTGTTCGTTTGCTCTGACACTTCAGATGCCATCGTCATGTTTTTTAATCGGTCTTTTTGTAACCGTTCTACTGCTGGTGGCACTTTTATTCCTGTAAGCATTTCATACCAGACAGCGCACAAAGAATATACATCGCTCCACGGACCAACGAATTCTTTCTCTAAATATTGCTCTGGTGCAGTATATCCTCCCTTACAATATTGTTCTTCTTTTTCTTTTTTCTTATTTTTCGCGGCTCCAAAGTCAATTAATTTGAGGTGTCCTTCCTTATTAAAAATCAAATTATCCGGACTGATATCACAATGTACAATGCCAATGCTGTGAATATACGCAAGTGCATTTATAACTGGTTCTAGTAATATCTCAGCCTGCTTCTCACTAATTTTTCCTTTATGTTCCTTCTCATACTCTTGAAGTGTCGGTCCGGAAAGGTACTCCATAACTATATACGCCGTACCATTTTCTTCAAAATAATCTTTAACGGCTGCCAGTCCTTCTACATCAAACTTTCCAAAAAGCACCTGTGCTTCTTCAAGGAAGTTTTGCATTCCATTTAAATATTTTTCTTCCTGACCATTTTGTGGATAAACCATAGCTGTTGCTGATAATTCATATTCTCCCTGTCCTTTTCTTAAAGTATTTCCAAGTCTCCTCACAATCTTTACTGGAAAATATTCTTTTATCGCCACATTTTGCTGCAAGGTCTGATCATATGCAAGATAGGTAATTCCAAATCCGCCCTGTCCTAATACTTTTTTTATCTGGTATTTTTCATGAAGTAGCGTTTCCTCTAAAAGCCAGTTTTCCTTTTCCATATTTCTTCCTTTATCCCTTATGTATTCGCAAATTCTTTTCTAAATCAACTTTCCTTCTAATTCCTTTTGGCAGCTTTTTGCCTGTTGATACAACTTATATAAATAGAAATCTTCGCTCTTAAGTGCAGCCCTCTCTGCCGCCTCATATAAAACTTCTTCTTTCGCCTCTCCCGTTAGATATTTCCGAATAAATTCATCAAATTCCCGATCTGGCCTAAGTTGTGCAAACCCGCAATTATATAGAATTCTGTTAATCCTTGCGATAGTGAGCTTGTCTTTCAGATCTAGTTTTGTTTCAGCTTGAACAAACACCAGAAAGGCCAGCAACGTATCCCTGTTGATATCTCTTCTTCCCGTAATAAAATCTCTAAAATATGTTTCTCCGCTTCTTCCACTTTGATATCCTGCCCGTTCCATACCAATCGCATATTTTTCATCAAGCTGTTTCTCTGTATTTTCTTGTTTTTTACTTAATCTTTCTAATTGCAAAAATGCTTTCTCTTTTTCTTCATCTGATGGGTTCTTCTTACAATAGCCTAAAGAACAGGCAATCCTTATTTTTTCCTCTTCGCTCCAATCTTTCAGTGGCCCATAAAATTCAAATAACATTTCCACCCATCCCAGTGAAACAAAGCCAAAATAAAAATAATTAAATTCATTAAAAATGCCACGAAATGATAACGCTGCATTCCGTAAATATTCTTTTCTTTGCTCTAAAGATAGTGACACTTTCGCTTTTTTCGCTTCATTTTTTAAAGGAGTAAGTAATTTTAACATTGTAAGCTGATTTAATGCATTCTTTTCCGCTTGAATACAATATTCTAAAAAAAGGCTCTCCCCATAAATCTTTTCTTCGGTCTCTTCGGTTCTGCATTTATCATAATAATTCTCACAACGTTCCTCTATATAAAAATACAGGTATTTGCAAAAATAGTATCTCGCTTTCTCTCTCACTTCAGAGAATTGTTTCTGATTCTCATTCATGAAAGCTATAAAATTCTTCTTTTTATCCAAAAAGCCTATTGAAGTTTTGTCTGGCAGAGTATTCTCCTGCTCTTTCCATAGCTTTTCTTCTAACTCTTCTGTCACTGTTCCTGTCTGAAAGTTCTCCTTTGAATTATACATAATATATTCATATATTTGTTTTAACGTTATTTTTCCTGACCAGATTCCGCTATAAGATGGCACTCTTTTTTTCTCATATGTGGTAACCATATTTTGTTCAAGACTTTGAATACATTCTTTCGTATCTTTTTGTTCTTTTTTATATGTAGCAATTATATTTTTTTCGGGGCTTTGTATATAGTCTCTGGCATCTTTTCGTTCCTCTTCATATGCGGTATACAATTGTTTCCAGTTTTCATAATCAAACCCTAAGCAAAAAGCATATATCAATCCTGCTTCATATATATTTCTTGCATACAGCCGCTCACAAAGATTATCTTCTAATTCTTTATTCACGGCCTCTAAACTCCATTTATTCTCAAAGGCTTTTCTTAAAATTTCTATTCTCTTTGGAAGCTGCTTTTTTCTCATATATGTTATTCATTCCTATCTTTTATCTGAAATTATAAAGTTTTATATTATATTTGAAAAATGTATTCTATGTATTCTTCAAAATGCATGTTACAATTCATGGAATATTTCATCTAAATGAGAGTAACATAGCATTCTAACTGCTATCAAAAGAAAACAAAATATACTACAAATTACTTTTTGATTTTTCAAACGTACTTTAGCTATTATAAACCCTAGTTATTATAAATTATAATAGATTCTAATTTATAGGTCAAAATATATCGAAAGATGATACAAAAAAAGACGATACCCCCACACTTTCGTGGAAACGTATCGTCTTTCTCTGCTAAAACATACTTTACAGATTTACAATAGATTAAGCCTCAAATGGTTCTCCTGTTAACTGCTCATATGCTTCTTTATATTTTGCAACTGTCTTATCGATTACTTCTTCTGGAAGATCATAATCGCTGTCTGGGTTCTGTTTTAACCAATCTCTTACAAACTGTTTATCGTAGGAAGGCTGTCCCTTACCTGCTTCATATCCTTCTCTTGGCCAGAAACGGGAGCTGTCTGGTGTGAGCATCTCATCACCGATCACAACTCTGCCCTGCTCGTCAAGACCGAATTCAAACTTGGTATCTGCGATGATGATTCCCTTTTCCCATGCGTATTCTGCACATTTCTTGTAGAGAGAAATAGTATACTCTTTTAAGATATTAGCATAATAATTACCTTTTCCTGGATAAAGCTTTTCAAGGATTTCTACTGTCTTATCATAGGATACGTTCTCGTCATGGTCTCCTAAATCAGCTTTTGTGGAAGGAGTGTAAATTGGTTCAGGTAATTTTTCAGATTCCTGTAATCCTTCTGGAAGCTTGATACCGCAAACGGTTCCGTTCTCCTGGTAGCTTGCCCAGCCACTTCCTGTGATGTAACCACGAACGATACATTCGACTGGGAACATCTCAAGCTTCTTACACATCATGCTGCGTCCGGCATACTTTTCGTTCTGGAAAAATTCCGGCATATCTTTCACATCTGTTGAAATCATATGGTTTGGTACGGTATTCTCTGTAAGATTGAACCAGAACTTGGACATCTGTGTTAAAATAGCACCTTTGTCTTTCACTTCATTTTTCAAAATTACATCAAATGCTGAAATTCTGTCTGTTGCAGCGATAATTAAGCTGTCCCCGTTATCGTATACTTCGCGGACTTTTCCTTCTTTGATTGGTTTAAATTCTTTCATCTTGTCCATCCTTTTTTCCAATGTGATAAGTTTCAGTTTTACCTTAATCCATAGCCTTATTCTTTGTAAAAATCTTTGTAAAGACTGGCTCGGTTGAAATTATTCTACTACAAAATTTTAGTTTCGACAATTCCTTTTCACTGATTTTTTTCTTTCATATAAGAAGCGTAAGACTTACAAACGTCAGCAAGACAGCATTTTTCACAATAAGGGGTTGTTCTGGCGGTACAAACTTCTCTGCCGTGATACACTAAACGGTGGCAAAAATCGCTTCCTTCTTCTGGCGGTATAATTTTCCACAAAGCCATCTCCACCTTTTTCGGATTTTTCTCATTATCGACAAGACCGATTCGATTACAGAGACGGATGCAATGTGTGTCTGTTACAATCGCAGGTTTGCCAAAGACATCCCCCATAATGAGGTTTGCACTTTTTCTTCCTACTCCCGGAAGTTTTAAGAGATCCTCGAAGTTATCCGGTACCTTTGAGCCGAATTCATCCCGCAGCATACGCATACATTTACTGATATCTCTTGCTTTGCTTTTTCCAAGTCCACATGGGCGTACAATCGCTTCAATATCTTCTGGCTCTGCTTCTGCAAGTTCGTTCACACCTGGGTATTTTGCAAACAGATCTTTGACAATAATGTTTACTCGCTCATCTGTACATTGTGCTGCAAGGCGCACGCTGACAAGAAGCTTCCACGCTTCATTGTAATCTAATGTACAGTCTGCTCCTGGATATTCTTTTTTTAAACGCTCTATTACAATCGCTGCTCGTTCTTTTTTTCGCATAGTATTCCTCCATTTTATCAATCGCAAATTATATCTCTCTTCTGAGTGTAAATTTATATCAGATGTGAGATGACTCCCGCCTCTGTAGGTTGCAAGCTACAAATCAATATCAGTGGGGGAGTCAATCCTCCATCTGATATAGCCTCCGGCAGGATTGCAGAGATGCGCAGAAGAAGTATGTCATGCATTGCATGACACGCATCTCGCAGCAAGAATGTCGGGGCATTCTTGAATTTTTAAAAGTAATTGTAACTATTAAGATTATATCTTGTCCTGTCTATTCTTGCAAGCTTTTTCAATATTAATAATCATTATTATTTTATAAATTTAATGTACTCTAGGAGCGTGTTTGAAAAATAAAAGTTATACAAAACACAAGAGTTATTACTGCTTGTTGATACTGAAAATATCAAAAATAAATATTATTTATATCATAATTGACATATTTTAAAGACATATATGCAGTATATAATAATTGATTTTGGCAATATAAATAACTTTAAATATTTTTCAAACACACTCTAGAGCGTGTTTGAAAAATGCTCTAGGAATCTTTCTTACAATGGAGATAAAAAAAGAGAACTCCATCATACGATATATCAAAGTAAGAAAAGGTATATCAAACATACCTTCTCCCAAATAATATTACGTCGTTGATAGATTTCTCTTTTTTATTTTTAATAACTGTAAGTGAGCAAATACAGAAAAATACACAAAAATAGGTACTTCTTGTTTGTAGTCTAAGCACATTCCGACTTTTCATATAGTTTTTATTTATCTGAAGCTGACGCTTCTTGTTTGTAGTCTAAACACATTCAGACCAGTCAAGTAAAGTATGTCTTTATAATGCGGACATAGTTGTGCAATATTTTAAATTCCCTCATTTATAGTTAATAATTAATAGTATTTAATTAGGATTCCAGAATCCGCATAAATTCTTCACCAGTAATCGTTTCTTTCTCATAGAGGAAGTTCGCCAGTTCATGAAGCTTATCTTTGTTTTCATTCAAGATATCTAATGCTTTCTTATGCTGGGCTTTTACAACTTCTACAACCTTCTCATCAATCTTCTTCTGTGTGTCTGCAGAACATGCAAGGGAAGCATCTCCACCGAGATACTGATTATTGACAGTTTCCATTGCAACCATGTCGAATTCGTCTGTCATACCGTAACGGGTAATCATCGCTCTTGCAAGCTTTGTTGCCTGTTCAATATCGTTAGAAGCTCCTGTACTTATTGTTCCTGTCACAATTTCTTCTGCTGCACGTCCACCTGTGAGTGTTGCAATCTTATTCTGGATTTCTTCCTTCGTCATAAGATATTTATCCTGCTGTTCTACCTGCATCGTGTATCCTAACGCACCAGAAGTTCGTGGAATAATCGTAATCTTCTGTACTGGTGCAGAATTTGTCTGCTTAGCAGCAACTAAAGCATGACCAATCTCATGGTAAGCAACTGTCATCTTCTCTTTTGGTGAAAGGACAGCATTCTTCTTCTGATATCCTGCGATTACTACTTCTACACTTTCTTCAAGATCCGCCTGTGTTACTATTCTTCTGCCATTCCTTACTGCTCTTAAGGCACCCTCATTAATAATGTTAGCAAGTTCTGCGCCAGAAGCGCCTGCGGCCATACGGGCAATGGCATGCAAATCTACATTATCAGCAAGACGAGTCTTTTTACTGTGTACTCTTAAAATGGCTTCTCTTCCTACTAAATCTGGAAGTTCTACTGGTACACGGCGGTCAAATCGTCCCGGTCTGGTTAATGCCGGATCAAGAGATTCTGGACGGTTTGTTGCCGCTAAAATGATAACGCCATTATTACCTTCAAAGCCATCCATCTCTGTAAGAAGCTGGTTGAGAGTCTGCTCTCGCTCGTCATTACCGCCGATATGTCCATCTCTCTTCTTACCAATAGCATCAATCTCGTCGATAAATACGATACATGGAGCTTTTTCCTTCGCCTGCTTAAATAAATCTCTTACTTTTGAAGCACCCATACCAACAAACATCTCTACAAATTCAGAACCAGAGATAGAAAAGAATGGTACATTCGCTTCACCAGCTACGGCTTTGGCAAGCATCGTCTTACCTGTTCCCGGAGGGCCTACTAAAAGAACTCCCTTCGGCATGGAAGCACCAATCTCTGAATACTTTGATGGCTGATGCAGATAATCTACGATTTCAGCTAAGTTCTCCTTCGCCTCATCTTCACCCGCTACGTCACTAAAACGGATACCTTCCTCGGACGGTACATAGACTTTGGCATTACTCTTACCCATACCAAACATCATATTCGGACCACCGCCGGACATCTTGTTCATCATCTTCTTCTGCGCATAATATCCTAATGCGGAGAACAACACAATTGGGATAATCCAGGATAACAGGAAGGATAATATTGGAGACATCTGTTCCTGAACCTGTGTCGTAAATTCAGCTCCTGAACGATATAATCTCTCCGTTAATCCCCAGTCACCATCCATCTTGGACGTCTTATAAACGGTTCCATTCTGATCGGTAAATGTAATCTGTGAATCATCAATCTCTACTTTTTTAATCTGTTTATTTAATGTCATATTCATAAACTCATTATAATCAACCTTCTTAATGCTCGCCTCTCTAATCATCGGCATAACAAACATATTGACCAGCATGAGTACGAGAAGCACAATAATATAATAAAAAATAAACGGCTTTCTCGGTGTCTTTACTTCTTTCATAACTGTCTGTTACTTCCTTTCTGTATACTTACAGACAATAATACTTTCTGAAAATTCTTACAATCAGTTACTATTGTCTATTGGACTATTGTAAACTTTCAAAGCTAAAGTTGTCAACGAACATTATGTGAAATAAATGTGAATTGCTGTTTCATTCATTAGGCAGATGCAGATGAATCCAGTGAACCCCATCAGCCATATTTGTGATTTTAGTCGCGGCGTGTTGAATGTTCGCTTGTGCACTCACATCCAACACTTGCTCCGAGACCACAAATATAGAGTATTGGTTCTCGTCGCGGGCGTCTGCTGTTTTACTGAATTAAATAGTCATCTCACTTCTTCTGTGTATATTTCGTATACTTCGCTTTGTTTGCTGAGTTTTAATAATGTCTCTTTATCTGCGATTGTAGTAAATCCATACACTTTTATCCCATTCTTCTTGATGTAGGATACCATCTCTTTTAATTCTTTGGTTGTATAATTACTGTTATCTTTCTCCATCATAGCGAGGAACTTCTTCTGATTGGAAAGATAGTTAAGTAAACTGACAAAATGCTGTCTGGCATTGCTTTCACTTTTAAGGTTTTCTTCCGGGTCATCCCATTCGTCCTCATTACCCATATCTTGTGTTTCACACCCTGGTAAAAGGTTTGGATACTTTTTCTCATCCCACTTAATTGCTGTGTTATAAGAAGGATTGCATACAAATCCAATATTCGGTATATTCGACTGAAAGTTTACTACTCCTTCTTCTTCCTTCTCCAGTTCTGCTACCTGCACCGCACACCATACTTCTGCTAAATCCTGCTTATCCACATATTTCTTAAAGTCGGCATATGACATAATTTTATCTAAAGAAACATAGCCTATATACATTTTTCTTTCATCTAATTCCTGTAATGTTTTGAGAGACTCTTCCTTAGATCCTGCCGCACATAGATTGATTTCTTCATCGTCTTTCACATCAAAGTATTTTCTTGTATATTTTAAATTCTCTTCTACCGTATTTTCTTCCTTTCCAGCAATGCTTCCATATACAAAAACATTTGTAGCTGGCTTTTTAAAAATATTGTTATCATAGTATCTTAGCTCTCCCCGTGTGATCTCTCCTGATACATCTGTCAGGCTACCTGTAAAACTGGAAGTCTGATTGACTGTGATATTATAATTCCCATATCCTTTTGCTTCCACCTGCACAGAACCTCTCCTTTTCCCTGGTAGAAAAACTTCAGAATATACTGCCATATCACGACTCATCTTACTTATCGCGTAATCTTTGTCTCCTATATTCTTCGCTGGATTATAATAAAAACATGATACAATCGTTGGAAGGCAGAATTGTACAAATAAAATCAGCACAAATGCCGCCGCTAAAATAGTCAGCCCCATTTTGCGAAACGCACGTCTGATTGAACGGTTGACCATCTCTATAAATTTTGTATCTATATCCTCTATATCATCGTTCCTCTTATTATTCTTCTCAGCGGCTGCTTTTTCCTCAAAAATATCATTAAGTTCTGGAATATCTTCCTGCTCATAAAGGTAATCACTTATCGCTTCCTGCCTCTCAATATCTTTCTCTACCTTTTTTCTCTGTTCTAATTCTAATTCTCCGGTCTTATATAATTCCAGTAATTCGCGGTATGTCATCTTCCTTCCTCCTTCGTTAAATATTCTTTTAATTCCTTCTTTGCACGATAAGAAAGAACCTTCACATTACCTGAAGTTATTTTTAGCATTGCTGCAATCTCTTTTTGCGAAAAATCTCCAAAATACTGTAATAGTATTACTTCCTTCTTCTGTCCTTTCAGGCGGTTCACAGCATCCCACACCCTCTTTTTTTCTTCTTTATGTAATATCTCTTCCAAAATATCATTCTGAATAAAGGCTTCTCCTTCACCAGAAATAATCTTCTCCCTTGAATTTCTTCTATCCACTTCTTCTGTTTCTATGGAAAACAAATTCTTCTGCCTATTATAATAATTATAATAAAGATTCCGGGCTACCATATAAAGCCATGCCCGCATATTAGTGTGAGAATCTTTCAATGCCAGCAGAGCTTTTAAAAATGTATCCTGCAAAATATCATCGGTTACTGTCTCACTTCCACAAAGAGAATATACAAAAATGTATAGCTCCTTATAATAACGGTGATATAACGCTTCTAACAAATGCTTATCCAGATTCTCACTCCCTTTCCTCGATACTTTTCGACTTCTTTCATACATATAACAAATGAAAACTAAAAAGGTTACAATATTTTTTACTATTTAATTCATTAAGTAAACAACAGACGAAGCCAGTGAACTTCATAAGCCATATTTGTGCTTTTAGTCGCGGCGCGTTGAATGTTCGCTCCACGCGCTCGCATCCAACACTTGCTCCGAGACCACAAATATGGCTTATGAAGTTCACTGGCTTCTGTGCTGTGGCTGGAGAAAATGAATTAAACAGGTGGAAGGGATTGGGGGACAGAAGCTGATGTATTCTGCTTACTCGAGAATGACGGGGAATGGAGGGGGATGATTTGACCTGCCTGTATGTAATAGTAAAATGAAGAAATCGGCATTTTAAATTTAATTTTATAAATATTGTGTATAATATAAGATAATCATGCCAAGCTTGGTTAAAATCTAGTTCTTTATCTAATTCTTATGGAATAACCATAGGTAGGTACATATAACTCATAAAAAGAAAATATATCTTTTTAGTGACTATCATCGGAATATTTCAATAATTTCAGAGTAAGTAGTGGATCTTCGTTCTTCTAAAATATTTACTGTTTCAATTTAGATAAAAATATCTATCTACAATATTCTGAGAGGAAGCAGAAAATTTCTGCCCTCTCCCCCAAATCTCCGCAACCACTATTTAATTCAAACAAAATCCATCCAAAGACAGCCCGGGAAGAGAACCGATACCCTATATTTGTGGCCTCGGAGCAAGGTTTAGATGCGAGCGAGTAAAGCGAGCATTTAAACCGCCGCGACTAAAGTCACAAATATAGGGTATCGGTGGTATGCTCCCTTTTAGGTAGACAGTTAAAAAAATAAAACTGTTTATCTGAAAGGGGGCATTTTTTATGGATAAGATTTCTCCAGAAGAAAAAATACAATGGATGAAAAAAATTCTTCAGAAGAAAGAATCTATCAGTTCTGTTGCGTCAAAAATAGGAGTTTATTATACGACCGTTGATAAATGGCTTAGAAATTATAAAGCAATTGGACCGGAAGCTTTTTTTCGAAAAGGGCATACCTATCGAACTCCTGCCCAAAAAGAAGCCGCTGTTTTCGATTACCTTTCTGGAAAAGGTTCTCTCCGGGATATCTGTGCCCGGCACAAAATTTCAGATGCACAGATACTCAGAAGATGGATTATGAAGTATAATAGTCATGATAAGGAAACAGGAGGTAGAGCAATCATGACTAAAGGCAGAAAAACTACATTTGAAGAACGTGTCGAGATCGTTCAATATTGCATAAAACATTCTCATAACTATTCGGAAACAGCAAAAAAATTTCACATTTCTTATCAGCAGGCCAGAAGTTATACTATAAGATATGAAGAAAACGGGGTGGATGGGCTGCAGGATAAGCGGGGAAAGAGAAAATCCCCAGAGGAAATGACGGAAGTAGAAAAACTGCGGGCAGAAGTAAGACTTCTGCGTGCGGAAAAAAGACGGGCAGAAATAGAGATATCTTTCTTAAAAAAATTAGAAGAGATAGAGAGGAGGGGAGGCTGAGCCTGATACGCCAGGAACATATCTATCGGGCAATCAAGAAAGAACACGAAAAATATAACTATCCAATCCTGTTATTATGTGAAATAGGAGGGATCGCCAGGTCATCCTACTACAAATGGCTCCATCATGCAGAGACACCGAATGAGAGATTTAACGAGGAATTGGCAGAGAAGCTGGAACGATT
>OGDF01000169.1_pt1 | contig 100691 bp, 73 predicted proteins | sample 1570141 | NCBI WGS metagenome assembly OGDF01 (sample SAMEA4370581, study PRJEB24528) | human gut metagenome | reverse complement strand
ACCGTGGTGCAGATGTGGACTGGTATGTAAAGGCAGACGATATTGTTTTGAAGAATAAAGGCACTCATGCCGGAAATCCACAGAATAATGCTCCACAACAACCGCCAAAGAAATAAGTACATAACTTAGATTTTCATTGTACGGGTCAAATATAATTGCTATAATAGAATAAATAATCAAATTGAAATTGGTTGATTTTGTGAATTTCGTTCGATTTATTATTGAGCAACAAAGGATAATTGATGAATGTTTAAAAGTTAATAAACAATATGAAAGAAAAATCGGTATTCAATAAGCATTATTGTACTACAAAGCAAGTAAAGGTGCGTGACTTTTTATGGAAATAAATTATGATCTTCTTCCAAAACAGAAAACTCAAAAACATAATTTAGGGGTAGAGATTGATCTCTACCCTTATGCTACTGAACTATATGAAGAATTAGATAAAATGGGAATCATTGAGCGTATCAAAGAAATTCCTCAATTAGGTGTTATAAAAGTGAAAAAGAAACTTGCAAAAACAAGATTTGATTATGTGATGTTGCAGTTATATTTGCACAAACTAATCAAAAATCGTCTGCAAGGGGATTTGCGTTACACTTATAACAACTACATAAACTCAAAAGAATTTAGAGAAGATTATGTTTACCCCGATAAGAAGAATAAACCTTCTATGGGTGATATTTTTCAATTACTTACCATCATATATAATGTGGGGCATTTTTATAACACATTTACTGCTTCTCGTGCTATTACTATGATAGCTCAAGAAGATAGCGATTTTCGCAATTTGGTTGTTAATGCTTGTACAGAAGAACGATATCAGAATGTTGCTAAAACAATATTAGAAAGTAAAAATTATCAAAGATTACATTTGTTGAATTCAATTCTTGTATTGGAGCATTGTAATAAATCGAAGCAATCTGTATCAGTCGCTTTAGAAATTTTATATGCATATATAAATGAACAATTATTATCGGAAGAAAGCAAACTAAGATATGCGTTTGCGATATTTAGAAATGTGAGGACTGTTTCATATATGGCATATGATTTACAGATAGCAGAAACACCGTTGACAATTGATTTGTGTAATGAAAAGGCAATGGTGTTATTGTTAAAAGAGTTATTGTCTGAATATAACAATAATCAATCTTCAAATCATTTAGTCGGTTCTATTACTAAGCTTTTGGATGATACTGTATACAACGAAAATTCAAATGCTATTTGCTATTATAAAATATCAAGAAAAATGGTTTCTTTGCTGACAAAAAAGCTGGATTGCACTGATGTAAATTACTATAACGATTTATTTATAAATAAGTTTAGTATTTTGAATCAAGTACATACTCATAAAAGGGATTACGTACAATCACAGATATTAAAGTTGACCTTTACGTCAGAGCAAAGGGTGATATCAGAGCCATTGTTATATGAATTAGAAAAAATCAATAATACCCGTGTGGGTTACTATGATAGACATTCCGGTGAGCAAACAATCCTTGTTTCTATAAAGCGTAATTGTAATTCTGATGACAAAAGATATGCTGCTTATAAAACATTAAAATGTACTGTTAATTATCTTCGTAGAATTTCAAATATTTCTTCCTGCGACTCAAGATTTCTTTTGGCAGTAAAATTTTTCTTGTTTTATTTATTTGATGAGAATCCTGTGGTAATTAAACCTACTATAAACAGAGATATATGTGTTGTGTGTACACGAGGGAAAAATACAAGAATAAAAGAATTACAGTCATTGTTGAAATCTTCAATTGGAAATGAAGATGAGAATCACGAAGTTAAATTTCTATTAAGTCAGATTATTAACGATTCAATTAATGACACAACAATCACAATTCCAGCAAGTATTATTGTATATCAAAAAGATGCAGTAGGACGAAAATTAAGTGAATTTGATGGTTTGATTATTCACCCAATGAGAAAATCAAATCAAGTTATTTTCTTGGAGGCTAAGAACAGAGATAAAAAGCCTAGTTTTGGCAAAAAGTGTCTTATTGAAAAATTTGATAAATTTTCATTTAAATATGTGCCAGATAGCATTAAGGTTGTTGACCATGATGCATTTTGGAAATATTCGATTAAATAACCTTATCTAGAAAAGAATGTCATTTTATTCAAATCCAATAGGTTGTCAGATAAGTTCAAGTTTTACAATTTAATACTTATATTCACAAAGCAGTTAGTCTACATGATTGATTGCTTTTCTTATACCCAAAGAAAGGAGTTTATATGAAAGTATGGAAAAAATCTAAAGGTAACAGGATTCGTGCCAGTGACAAATCGCTGGTCTATCACTTCTGTATCGGCTGGCTGTTGCTCCTGTTCGTTGAGGTGTTCTTGTTATTGAATCTGCGACAGATTCTTGTTACAGACTGGAAAGATTTTAACCTGCTCCATGCCGGAATTACTTGGACTGCCTACAATTCCATTACGGTTCTGATAGCGACTGGTGTTTGTGCATTGGTCGCTTTTCTCTACTACAAAAATGAATTGATACAGGCTGACAAGAGCCTAACAGTTCTTTGACAAGTGAATAAAGCAGTCAGATACGTTTGTGCTTGCAGTGAGCCATCAGAGGTTGTACGCCGTGACTTTTCCAATCGGGAGATAGCGATTCATGCAATGATCTGGGAGCGACCGTTGGAAAAGTCGTTCTGCCATGACCTGCAACACAGGATAATGATACACCCGTATGACACGGTTCAGCCCACAGGAATGGGAATGGTTGAGATACCAGCGGAGCTTGCCGAAGCCGTCTGATTGCTTGTAAAAAGCACATGGTAAAGGAGAGTGATACTTTTACTGGTGTGCAGAAAATGACGATAATACAGGTCGGTAAAAGGAGGGCTGACAGATGAACAAAACAAAAGAAAGACCAACCTCACAGCCGATAACGGTAAATATAGATAAATTGTCTGCAATGTTATCTTGTGGTCATGCTACTGCAAGAAAGATTGGAGAACAGGCAGGTGCAAAAATTGTGATTGGACGTAGGGTTCTTTATTCGGTAGAAAAAGTTAAAAATTACCTCTCATATCTGGAAGAATAACACCCTTTTTCATTTATGTTTCTTGTGATATATGGTATAATATTTATAGACATAACCACGTCATGAGAACAAAAAGAGGGCTATTACAGAAAGGAATGTTTCTCATGGCAAATAGCAGAAAAGACCATAAAGGAAGAAAATTAAGAGAGGGCGAAAGCTGGCGTAAAGATGGTAGATACAGTTACCGTTATACAGATATAAGAAGCGGAAAGCGTCTGACAGTATATGCAAGAGATTTACCGGAATTAAGGGAAAAGGAAAAGCAGATTGTAAAAGACTTGGAAGATAACATTTTAACGGATGGAGCAATCAAAAAACTTACTCTTAATAAATTGTTTGAAAGATATATGTCTACTAGGGAGCTGAAAAAATCCACTAGAGCAAATTATCTGAAAACATGGGAGAATCGTGTCAAAGATGAAATTGGAAACATCAAGGTTATTCAGATTTTACCATCACACATCAAATCGTTTTACTCAAAACTTTCTAAAGCAGGATACGCATATTCTACAATAAAATTTATTAACAATATGATTTATCCGGCACTGGAAATGGCTGTTGATGATGATATTATCCGCAAAAATCCGGCAAAGTTTTCTATCAGTGATTATGGTAGACAGGCAGAAGAACGTATTGCCTTAACAGTTTTACAACAGGAAAAAATGCTGGAATTTGTGAAAAATAATCAAGTATACAATACCTATTATCCAATGCTTAGAATCATGTTAGGAACAGGTGTAAGGTGCGGAGAACTGATTGGATTGACTTGGGAAGATGTAGATGTCAGAACAAAAGCGGTAAGTATTGACCATCAGTTGATTTATAAAGATTTAGGAGATGGCTATAAATTCCATATTTCCACGCCAAAGACGGATTCTGGAATCCGAACTATCCCTATGACATCAGATGTACAAAGAGCATTTGAAGAACAAAAGAAATTAAACTTTATGCTTCAAAAAGGAAAAGATGTTGAGATAGACGGTTATAAAGGATTCATTTTCATGGCAAAATCCGGCAGACCGCTCATGCCTAATGCGATAAACAATATCTTATATAATATTGTAGACGCATATAACAAAAAAGAAGTTCAAATTGCAAAGACTGAACATAGAAATGCTGAATTGTTACCAAAGGTATCTGCTCACATTATGCGACATGCGGCTTGTACCAGAATGGCAGAAAAGAGAATGGACGTAAAAGTTCTTCAATATATTATGGGACACGCCCACATAGACGTAACGATGGACGTATACAACCATGTAAGTGAGATGTCCAGAATTGAGAGTGAAATCACAAGACTGGAAAGCGTAGCAATTAGCTGACACCAAAAATAAAAAATTGGTGTCAAATCAAGAAAAAGTGATGATTATAAGGAAGAAAAAGTGTTGCAAACCCCGTAAAATCAAGGCTTGCAAAAAAAATCTCAAAAAATTAGCACTCACCTATTGACAGTGCTAACAAATGGTGTTATATTCTCAATATAACAAAGAAACATATAACATCTGGCAAACAGGAGGTGTTTTTATGAATATCAGTAAATTTACACAGAAGTCCATCGAGGCAGTGAACAGCCTTGAGAAACTGGCATATGAATATGGCAATCAGGAGATCGAGCAGGAGCATCTGCTTTATGCCCTGTTAAAACAGGAAGACAGTCTCATCCTCAAGATGATTGAGAAGATGGAGATTGATAAAACGTATTTTACCGAGGCGGTGGAATCTGCACTTGAGAAACGTACCAAGGTTTCCGGCGGACAGGTTTATATCGGTCAGTATTTAAATAAAGTACTTGTTCAGGCAGAGGACGAGGCAAAGGCTATGGGAGATGAATATGTTTCTGTAGAGCATTTGTTCCTGTCCATGATCAAGAATCCAAATCCGGAGATCAAGAAACTGTTTCAGGAGTTCGGCATTACAAGAGAACGTTTTCTGCAGGCACTTTCCACGGTACGCGGCAATCAGCGTGTGACGACGGACAATCCGGAGGCAACTTATGATACGTTAAATAAATATGGTCAGGATCTGGTGGAAAAAGCAAGAAATCAGAAGCTGGATCCGGTGATCGGACGAGATGCGGAGATCCGTAATGTGATCCGTATTCTTTCCAGAAAAACGAAAAATAACCCGGTTCTGATCGGTGAACCTGGTGTTGGTAAAACGGCAGCTGTAGAGGGTCTGGCACAGCGTATCGTCCGCGGTGATGTTCCGGAAGGACTGAAAGATAAAAAGATTTTCTCACTGGATATGGGAGCACTGGTAGCAGGTGCCAAATACCGCGGCGAGTTTGAAGAACGACTGAAAGCCGTTCTGGAAGAAGTCAAAAAAAGCGAAGGTCAGATCATTCTCTTTATCGATGAGCTGCACCTGATAGTCGGAGCCGGAAAGACAGACGGAGCGATGGATGCCGGCAATATGTTAAAGCCAATGCTGGCACGAGGTGAGCTGCACTGCATCGGTGCGACAACGCTGGATGAGTACCGTCAGTACATTGAAAAGGATGCTGCACTGGAGAGAAGATTCCAGCCGGTTATGGTAGACGAGCCGAGCGTAGAAGACACGATTTCCATTCTGCGTGGACTGAAAGACCGCTATGAAGTTTATCATGGCGTAAAAATCACAGACAGTGCACTGGTAGCGGCTGCAACGCTTTCTCATCGTTATATTTCCGATCGTTTCCTGCCGGATAAAGCCATTGACCTGGTCGATGAAGCCTGTGCCCTGATCAAGACCGAGCTGGATTCCATGCCAACGGAGCTGGATGAACAGCGAAGAAAAATCATGCAGATGGAGATCGAGGAAGCTGCCCTGAAAAAAGAGACCGATAAATTAAGTGCCGAGCGTCTGGAAAACCTGCAGAAGGAGCTGGCAGAACAGCGTGAATCTTTTGCAGGCAAAAAAGCTCAGTGGGATAACGAGAAACATTCTGTTGAAAATCTGTCCGTGCTGCGTGAAAAGATTGAAAATATGAACAAAGAGATCGAAAAAGCACAGAGAAGCTATGATCTGAACAAAGCAGCAGAGCTGCAGTACGGCGAACTGCCGAAACTTCAGAAACAGCTGGAAATTGAAGAAGAAAAGGTAAAAAGCAAAGATCTGTCGCTGGTACATGACCGTGTAACAGACGAAGAGATCGCAAGGATCATTTCCAGATGGACCGGCATCCCGGTTGCAAAACTGACCGAAGGTGAGCGTACCAAGATCCTGCATCTGGATGATGAACTGCACAAACGTGTCATCGGACAGGAAGATGGTGTCAGAAAAGTGACCGATGCGATCATCCGTTCCAAAGCTGGTATCAAAGATCCGACCAAGCCGATCGGTTCGTTCCTTTTCCTTGGTCCTACCGGTGTCGGCAAGACAGAGCTTGCAAAAGCTCTGGCAGCAAGTATGTTTGATGATGAGCAGAATATGGTGCGTATTGATATGAGTGAATACATGGAGAAATATTCTGTGTCCCGTCTGATAGGAGCACCTCCAGGATATGTAGGATATGAAGAAGGTGGACAGCTGACAGAAGCAGTCAGAAGAAAACCGTACTCAGTTGTACTGTTTGATGAGATCGAGAAAGCACATCCGGATGTCTTTAACGTACTGCTTCAGGTACTGGATGACGGACGTATCACCGATTCCCAGGGCAGAACCGTAGACTTTAAGAATACGATTCTGATCATGACTTCTAACATTGGTTCGTCTTATCTGCTGGATGGCATTGAGCCGGACGGAAGCATCCGTCAGGAGAGCCAGGATCTGGTCATGAACGACCTGCGGGCACATTTCAGACCGGAGTTTTTAAACCGTCTGGATGAAATCATCATGTTCAAGCCGCTGACAAAAGAAAACATCGGCAATATCGTTGATCTGATGATGGCAGATCTGAACCGCAGACTCGCAGACCAGGAGATCAGGCTGGAGTTGACGGATGAGGCAAAAAGCTATATCATAGACGGTGGTTATGATCCGGTCTATGGTGCGAGACCTCTGAAACGTTTCCTCCAGAAAAATGTGGAGACACTGGCAGCAAGGATGATCCTTTCTGGAAATGTACAGACAGAAGACACCATCGTGATCGGTCTCAAAGACGGAAAACTGGCAGCGGAAGTAATGAAAGTCGAATGATGTGATAACGGGACAGAGATGTCAGGCTGGCACAGAGATTGGAAGTGACGCTCCGGAATTCCATAAGTATGCAAAAAGGAGTAAAGTATGATTCCAAAAGATCCGATGATATTGTTGAGCTATGTAAACACACAGCTGCGTGATTATTATGAATCACTGGAGGCACTGTGTACCTGCCGCGGACTGAACCGGCAGAACCTTCTGGAGAAAATGGACAGCATAGATTATCACTACGATGAAAAAACAAACCAGTTCATCTGAAAATTGCGAGAGTTACTTTGTGACGGAGCAATTCGTGGGCATCTCTTTAGTATTACAAAGGAAAAATAAATGAAAAAAACAATTGCAATTTTCGCACTGTTCCTGGCGGCATTCACCTGGGGCAGTGCCTTTTGCGTGTTAAAAGACACGCTGGAGAATGTCTCTCCGATCTGGCTTCTGGCCTTTCGTTTTCTGCTGGCGGGTATCATTATGACTCTGGTCTGTATCCCGAGAATGAAAAAAATGAGCATCCGCACGTTAAAGCGTGGCATCATCATGGGCATTGTCCTGTATTTTGAATTTCTGTTCTTTACGGTAGGACTGCAGTACACGACCTCTTCCAAATCTTCCTTTATTATAGGATCTTATGTGGCGATCCTGCCGCTTATTTACTGGGTGATCCGCGGAAAAAAGCCGCAGAGGGCGGATATTCTGGCGGCACTTGTCTGTATTGTGGGACTTGGCTTTATTTTGCTTGGAAGTTTTGACGGGGTCAACAAAGGAGATCTAATCTCGCTGCTCTCGGCAGTGTGTTATGCGATCCATATTGTTGTGACCGGGATTTTTGCAAGGGAAGAGGACGGCTTTCTGTTAAATATGCTTCAGATTGGAACGGGCGGCATTTTGGGACTTGTGGCAGCGATGATCCTGGAGCCACATCCGGCAGCCATGTCCGGCATGAACATCGGAAGCATCGCTTATCTGGCAGTCTTCTGCACGGTTGTGCCGTATTTGCTCAGTGTGTTTGGACAGAAATATGTGAAAACTTCCACAAGCGGCGTGATCCTTTCTTTTGAGAGCGTATTTGGATGTATTCTCTCAATCCTGATTCTTGGAGAACATCCGGGTGTGCGGTTTGTGATCGGTGCAATGCTGATGATGTGTTCCTTCTTGATTGTGGAAAAAATTTTCCTGCCATTGCCGAAAAGAGTAGCGGTGGAAGCAGAAAAATGATATAATGAGTCAAAGGGACAAATGGACACAAAACGGATGCTTGCATACGTGTTTGTGTCTATGGGGACCGCAAAAACATGAGAAAGCAGCCATTTTTGTAAAAAATGAGCGGATTTCGAATGTTTTCGTGATTTTGAGAGTGCAAGGCACGGAAAAATCACGTATGACTCATTGAGTTAATTTTAGAAAAAGTTCAGAACCCAAAACCACAACACAAGGCAAAGGAGGAAAAACATGATAAAAAAAGGAAAAAAACTTAGTATGATGCTTCTTACGGCAATGATTCTGGCAGCAGGAAGTGTCGGAACTGTAGCAGGAACCGGAGCGAAACAGGTACAGGCAGCAGAGAATGCATATTATTATGTGTCACTGGGGAATCTTCAGCAGACAGCCATGACTAAAAACAGTGCAAGTATCACTTGGGAACAGACGTATGCAAGCTCTATGAATACACTTACAACAGAAGGATATAATATTTATCTTGGAGAAAGTTACAGTGATATGAAGCTGGTTGGAAAATCCAAGACACCATCCTATACACTGACCGGACTGAAAGATGGTAAGCGTTACAATGTGCGTGTAGAAGCTTACACATCAAATGGAACAAAAACAAGTTCACCGGTAAGCGGACAGGTTGAGACAATCCCGGCAGCCGTCCATAATTTCAGACAGGAGCGTTGGTGGTACTTTATCAACAAGCTGGAAGTAACATGGGATAAAGTTGAGACTGCAGACCGGGTGGAAGTGACCCTGTATAACAGCAAAGGCAGACGTGTCGGCAAGACACAGAAACTGAACAGCTATGCTTACAGTGCATCTTTCGATAAGATGAAAGATGAAGTTTACACGGTAACCATTCAGGCTTTCAAGACGGTAAATGGAAAGACTTATGCTACACCGAAGGCAAAGATCCAGTGTTTCAACCAGGCACGTATCAAAGAGACAAGCATCAAGGTGAAAAAAGGCAGCCTGAGCTTCCAGTGGGGAAAAGTCGGCGGAGCAAGCGGATATGATGTGTATATCTCCACAAAGCCGAAAAAAGGTTATAAAAAAGTAAAATCGGTCGGCAAGAACACCACAAAGCTGACCATCCGTAAATTTAAAGGCAAAAAGATCAACCCGAAGAAGACTTACTATATGTATGTAGAAACCAAAAAGAAAAACGGCTCCAAGGTCAATAAATCCGGAAGACTCTACTACTGGAATACAAAGAGCAAAAGCTTTGGTTATTTCTAAGAAATCGTATAACCGTTCCATAACTTCACAGTCAGGAAATCTTGACAGAAAAACCGTCGTATGTTACGGTAGAAATAAGCGTTAAAAGCTGAATAAGCAAAAAGTACAGGAAAGCTGCCAGACGCAGTTTTCCTGTGTTAATTTAGTCAAAGAAAATGCCTTCACCGGCGTTTGATCTGACAATATACAGGAGGCAGAAATGGATAAAAAGAAATTTTATATGACAACTGCGATTGCCTATACATCCGGCAAACCGCATATCGGAAACACTTACGAGATCGTGCTGGCAGACAGCATTGCCCGTTTTAAGAGACAGCAGGGATATGATGTGTTCTTCCAGACCGGAACCGATGAACACGGTCAGAAGATTGAGCTGAAAGCAGAAGAAAAAGGTGTGACACCGAAGGCTTTTGTGGATGAAGTTTCCACAGAAATCAAGAGAATCTGGGATCTGATGAACACATCTTACGATAAATTTATCCGTACAACGGATGCAGACCACGAAAAACAGGTACAGAAGATCTTCAAAAAACTGTACGATAAGGGAGATATTTACAAGGGACATTATGAAGGTATGTACTGTACACCTTGCGAGTCTTTTTTTACCGAGTCTCAGCTGGTGGACGGCAAATGTCCGGACTGCGGACGTGAAGTGCAGCCTGCAAAAGAAGAAGCTTATTTCTTCCGTATGAGCAAATATGCAGACCGTCTGATCGAGCATATCAACACCCATCCGGAATTTATCCAGCCGGTTTCCAGAAAAAATGAGATGATGAACAACTTCCTTCTTCCGGGACTGCAGGATCTGTGCGTATCCCGTACTTCCTTTAAATGGGGCATTCCGGTAGATTTTGATCCGAAACATGTCGTTTATGTATGGCTGGATGCACTGACCAACTACATCACCGGTATCGGTTATGACTGTGACGGAAACAGCAGCGAGCAGTTCAAGAAAGACTGGCCGGCAGATCTGCATCTGATCGGTAAGGATATCATCCGTTTCCATACCATTTACTGGCCGATCTTTCTGATGGCACTGGATCTGCCGCTTCCGAAACAGGTATTCGGACATCCGTGGCTGCTGCAGGGCGACGGCAAGATGAGCAAATCCAAAGGAAATGTACTGTATGCCGATGAGCTGGTTGATTTCTTTGGCGTGGATGCCGTGCGTTATTTCGTTCTGCATGAGATGCCGTTTGAAAACGACGGTGTGATCTCCTGGGAGCTGATGGTAGAGCGTATGAATTCTGACCTGGCAAATACCCTCGGAAACCTGGTAAACCGTACGGTTTCCATGTCCAATAAATATTTCGGCGGCGTGGTAGAAAATAAGAACGTAAACGAGCCAGTGGATGAAGAATTAAAGAAAGTCGTTCTGGAAACACCGAACAAAGTCATTGCAAAAATGGAAGAGCTGCGTGTGGCAGATGCGATCACCGAGATCTTTACACTGTTCAAACGCTGCAACAAATACATCGACGAGACGATGCCGTGGGCACTGGCAAAAGACGAGGCAAAAAAAGAGCGTCTGGCAACGGTTCTCTACAATCTGGTAGAGTCCATCAGCGTCGGAGCAACACTTCTGGAATCCTTCATGCCGGAGACTTCTGATAAAGTACTGGCACAGCTCGGAGCACAGAAACGCAAGCTTTCCCAGATGGATACCTTTGGTCTGTATCCGTCAGGCAATAAAGTAACCGAGAAACCGGAAATCCTCTTTGCACGTATGGATATCAATGAAGTGATGGCAAAAGTTGCAGAGCTTCATCCGGTAAAAGAAGAAGTAAAAGAAGAGGAAAAAGGCATTGATATCGAGCCGAAAGATGAGATCACATTTGAAGAATTCGGCAAAATGCAGTTCCAGGTAGGCGAGATCATTTCCTGCGAGGCAGTGAAAAAATCCAAAAAACTGCTCTGTTCTCAGGTTAAGATCGGCAGCCAGGTAAAACAGATCGTATCCGGAATTAAGGCACATTACACACCGGAAGAGATGGTCGGCAAAAAAGTCATGGTACTGGTAAACTTAAAACCTGCAAAACTTGCCGGAGTTCTTTCGGAAGGTATGCTGCTGTGTGCAGAGGATGAGAACGGAGAACTTTCCCTGATGGTACCGGAAAAGAAAATGCCGTCCGGAGCAGAGATCTGCTAAGAGGAAAAGAATGTATGATTTTTGACAGTCACGCTCATTATGATGATGAGGCATTTGACAAAGACAGAGACCGCCTGCTCTCCACGCTGGAAGAGCAGGGTGTCGGCTGTATTGTAAACGTAGGTGCAAGTTTTCGGGGGGCAAAGGACAGTGTGGAGCTTTCTATGCGTTATCCGCATGTCTATGCGGCAGTCGGCGTGCATCCGGATCATGTCGGTGAACTGGATGAGGTGAAGATGCAGCATCTCAAAGAAATGTGCACCATGGAAAAAACAGTCGCAGTCGGCGAGATCGGTCTTGATTATTACTGGGATAAAGAGTCCCACGAGCTTCAGAAGGAATGGTTCAAAAAGCAGATGGAGCTTGCAAAAGAGGTAGATCTTCCGGTCATTGTGCACAGCCGCGAGGCCGCACAGGATACGTTTGATTTGATCAAAAGTGAGCACGCCGGAACGACCGGAGGTGTGATACATTGTTTTTCCGGCTCGAAAGAGATGGCAAAAGAGTATATCAAGATGGGCTATTACATCGGGGTCGGCGGTGTTGTCACGTTTAAAAATGCAAGAGTTTTAAAAGAAGTGGTGGAGAGTATTCCACTTGAGCGGATTCTGACGGAAACAGACTGCCCATATCTGGCACCGGTGCCGTTTCGCGGAAAACGCAACTGTTCTGCCTATATTTCCTATGTGCTCGACATGATCGCAGAGTTAAAGGGCATTTCCAGAGAAGAGGCAGAGCAGGTTACTTACGAAAATGCAAGAAATATGTACCGCATCACAGACTGAAAGGCAGGAAAAAATGGAGAAATTATCAAATCCACAGAAAACCATAGAAGTAATTAAAAAATATGATTTTGCCTTTCAGAAGAAATTCGGGCAGAATTTTCTGATCGATGCCCATGTGCTGAACAAGATCATTGCTTCAGCAGATATCACAAAGGATGACTGTGTACTGGAAATCGGACCTGGTATCGGAACGATGACGCAGTATCTGGCAGAGGCAGCCGGAAAAGTTGTGGCAGTGGAGATCGACCGCAACTTGATTCCGATCCTCTCTGAGACGCTGGCAGATTACGAAAATGTAACCGTGATCAATGAAGATGTCCTGAAACTGGACATTGCGAAACTTGCGGATGAATACAATCAGGGCAGACCAATCAAAGTAGTGGCAAATCTTCCGTATTATATTACGACACCGATCATCATGGGACTTTTCGAGAGCCATGTGCCGGTAAAGAGCATTACTGTTATGGTTCAGAAAGAAGTTGCCCTGCGTATGCAGGCAGGACCGGGCACCAAAGATTACGGGGCACTGTCTCTGGCTGTGCAGTTTTATGCAGAGCCATATATCGTGGCAAATGTACCGCCAAACTGCTTTATGCCGCGTCCGAATGTCGGAAGTGCGGTCATCCGACTGACCCTGCATGAAAATCCGCCTACCACGGTAAAGGATGAAAGTCTGATGTTCCGGATCATCCGAGCTTCTTTTAACCAGAGAAGAAAAACGCTGCTCAACGGCCTGAATAATTCACCGGAGATTGCAGCAACGAAAGAACAGATCCAGACAGCTTTTGAAAAGCTTGGTTTTCCGGCAAATGTACGTGGGGAGACATTGACCTTAAAAGAATTTGCGGCACTTGCAGATGAGTTTGCCGAATTTTAGAATAAGAGAGCGGACGTTTTACGGCGTTCGCTTTTTTACTAAATCAAGCAGTAAAGCAGATTGCGAATATCCGCTTGACGAATGGTAAGAATTACTTTGTAACGGAGTAATTCTCGCGTGCGTTCGACTTGAATCAGACAGAAAGGGGATAATATATGAGAAAAAAACTTACAGCAGTACTTCTGGCAGCGACAATGCTGCTTACTTCCGGTGTCACGGTCTTTGCAGACCGCGTGGATGCAGTCATCGACAAGCCATATCTTGCACTGGGAGCGGATTTAAGCCCACAGGAACAGATGACAGTTTTATCATTGCTCGGACTTAGTGACATCAACGTGGATGATTATGATATCATCAGCATCACCAATGCGGATGAACATGAATATCTGGATAAGTATCTGGATGCTTCGATCATCGGCACCAGGGCGTTGTCATCGGTTCTGGTCGTTGGAAAAGAAGCCGGAAACGGCATCCATGTAACAACGAAAAATATTTCCTACTGTACCGAAGGTATGTATCGCAATGCACTTTTGACGGCCGGCATCGAAGATGCGGATATCACGGTGGCAGGACCGTTTTCGATTTCCGGAACGGCGGCACTGGTCGGTGCGATCAAGGCGTATGAGACCATGACTGGGGAAGAGATTGACGATGAGAATCTCGATGCGGCAAACGATGAACTGGTGCTGACCGGCAAACTGGTAGAGGATATCGGAGATTCTGAAAAAGCAGAAGATCTGATGGCACTGGTAAAACAGGAAGTGGCAGAGAACAAACTGACCAGTGCAGAGGATATTCAAAATGTGGTGGATCAAGCATGCGATCAGCTGGATATTCAGCTTTCCGAAGAAAATCAGAAGCAGATCGCAGAACTGATGAAAAAGATAGAGGGACTGGATCTGGATGTGGATAAACTGAAGGATCAGGCAAAAGATTTGTATCAGAAACTGGAAGATCTGGATTTCCATGTGGATAAAGAGAGCGTTGGGAATTTCTTTACACGGATCATTGATGCGATCGTAAATTTCTTCCAGGGACTGTTTGGAAAATAAAAGAGGGTAACTGAAAATAAAACAAAAGATGGAGGGACTTTATGAAAGGAAAAAAAGTTTTAAGTGTTCTGCTTGCTTCTGTAATGATGTTCACGGCAGTTCCGGCAGGAAACATTGGGGCAATGGCTGCACCAGTCCAGAATGCACAGGTGCAGGAGCAGAAAGTGAAGACACAGACAGAGAGCGGTCTTTCCAATATCGCAGCGGACTGTGAAATCAGCGTTCCAAGCGAGGAAGGAGCCAACGTCAAGGAAAATATGGTGGATGGAAATCCTTCTAGTTTGTGGGTGAATAACGGGGCGAACTGGCCGTGTACGGTAACGTTTGCACTGCCAAAGGCAAACACGAAATGTGTGAAAAAAGTTGTGCTGAAATTCGAATCCGGCCATACACCGTGGAGCATGGATGTATCCCTGAAATATGCACTGAACAACGTAACAAGTGATCTGGTCAGTGTACCGGGATCTGCAAAGACTGCAAAATTTGACGATGGCTATACGTTTGAATTTGAAAATGCCCAGGCGATGACTCATCTGTATGTGGAACTTTCCAATCCGAAGAACAACGGTGCAACCGGTGCTTTCTGGCCGGCGATCGCAGAGGCAGAAGTTTATATTGATAACGGTGCGGAAGAAACAGTTGAACTGGAAAACATCGCTGCTACCAGAAAGCAGAGTCTGACACTGAAAAGCGAAGTCAATGCATCCGCAGACAAAGCAAAAATCACCGACAACGATGAGACAACGGCATCTCCTCTTCAAGAGAAAACCTTTGCAGCCGGCAGCAGTGAGACCTTTGCAGAAGTTGGTTTTGGCGTAGAGCAGAAGATGCGTCAGATTATTCTGGCACTGCCAAAGGACAATCAAAATGCATCCTATACCTATAAGCTTTACGGAAAAGCAACAAAAAACGGCTCTTATGAAACACAGCCGTTTGCGACCGGAAACATCAATACCGGTGATGCAAACAAAGTAAAGATCAACGCAGCTGATGTGGATTCTGCTGTCAAAGATCTGGAATACGAATCCGTAAAGGCTGTTTTTGAGGCAGCAAACGATGACGGAAAAAATAACATCCTGTCTCTGGCAGAGTTCCAGATCCTTGCAAACAAAGCAACGATCGCAGAGGCGGATACTGAAAATATCGTATGGAAAAGCACCGCACTGCACAGCAACTACAGTCAGGACACCCTGAACCGTATTGTTGACGGAAATTTAAGCAATACCTGGAGTGCAGACCAGTATCCGGCATATGTGGATTTTGATCTTGGAGCAGAGTATGATCTGTCAAGGATTGAAGTTTACACCCCGAAAAACGGCTATTCCCAGTATTCGCTGTACTACAGCAACGATGGTCAGAATTACAGCAAACTTGCGGAAAAAACCGGCACCGATGCCTGTCCGGATGGAGGAGAGGTTTATCAGGCAGAAGGAAAGAAAGCAAGCAGTGTGCGTATCCTGCTTTCCTACAATTCTGCAAGTTCCAAAGCCGTGCTGAATGAAGTTCGTATCCTCGGAACAAAGAGCGGGGAAGCAAAAAAAGCCGCATTTCAGGCACCGGTTTCCTATGTAGAATCCGCATACAATACAGAAGTTACCACGCAGGATACGATCGATGAAGTTTATGGTATTGTCAGCCGTAACCTTGGTAAGCAGTACAAAAACTGGTTTACTTTTGAAGTAAAAGACAAGGCAGAAGGTGCAGCCGATTATTATGAGATCGAAGATGTGGACGGTAAAGTGAAGATCACCGGCAACAGCGGTGTGACGATCGCAAACGGTTTGAACTATTATCTGAAATATTACTGCAAGGTGAGCATCACCCAGGTCGGTGATCAGGTAACGATGCCAAAAAGTATTGTAAAAGTCGGATCAAAAGTACATAAAGAATGCAAAGTGGCACTGCGTTATGCGTACAACTACTGTACGATGTCCTACTCGATGGCATTCTGGGGCGAGGATGAGTGGAGAAAAGAACTTGACTGGCTGGCACTCAATGGTGTCAACATCGTTCTGGATATCACCGGACAGGAAGAAGTCTGGAGAGAATTTTTAAGTGCACTTGGCTATACGCATGAAGAGATCAAAGATTATATCGCAGGACCTGCCTACTATGCATGGGCATATATGGCAAACCTTTCCGGATACGGCGGACCGGTCCATGACTCCTGGTTTAGCAAGAGAACGGAGCTTGCAAGAAAGAACCAGCTGATCATGCGGAAACTCGGCATGCAGCCGATCCTTCAGGGATACAGCGGCATGGTTCCGGTTGATGTGCAGAGCAAGGCAAAAGGAGCGTATGCACTGACAGGCAACGATGTGATCCCACAGGGAACCTGGTGCTCCTTCCAGCGTCCGTACATGCTGCGTACCACCACAGCGGCATACGATAAATATGCAAAATTATTTTATGAGTGTCAGAAAAATGTCTATGGAGATGTAACACATTATTATGCGACAGACCCGTTCCATGAGGGCGGAAATACCGGTGACATGTCCACAAGTGATGTAAGTTCAGAAGTGTTAAATTCCATGCTGGAGTTTGACAAGGATGCAGTCTGGGTGATCCAGGCATGGCAGGGCAATCCGAGTGCCGGACTGATAAACGGACTGAACGGAAGAAAAGAGCACGCACTTGTGCTGGATCTTTATGCAGAGAAGGACACACACTGGAACGACAGCAGTTACTCCGGCGGAAAAGAGTTTCAGAAGACACCGTGGGTTTACTGTATGCTGAACAACTTCGGCGGACGTATGGGACTGCACGGACATATGGACAATATTGTCAGCGGTGTTGTCGATGCGGCAAACAACAGTGAAATGCTGACCGGTATCGGTATTACACCGGAAGGTTCTCAGAACAACCCGGTCCTTTATGATTTATTATTTGAAACGGTATGGTGTGACGATGCAACAAAAACGCTGACAGAGATTGACACCGACCAGTGGCTCAAAGATTATGTGACAAGACGTTACGGAGCCAAGAGTGAATCTGCGTATGAGGCAATGAAGATCCTCGAAAACACCGTTTACAAGGCATCTCTGAACATGCGTGGTCAGGGTGCACCGGAGTCCTACATCAATGCACGCCCGGCAGAGAGTATCGGTGCGGCATCAACCTGGGGAAATGCAGTGATCGGCTACGATATGGAAGAGCTGGAAAAAGCAGCAGAGCTGCTGCTTGAAGATTACGATACCCTGAAAAACAGCGACGGTTATCTCTATGATCTGGCAGATGTTCTCAAACAGGTACTGTCAAACTCTTCCCAGAAATATCACAGAGAGATGGTAAGTGCTTATCGGTCCGGTGATATTGCGAAATTTAACGAGGCATCCGATCAGTTTTTAAGCCTGATCGACAAAGTGGAAGAAGTGCTCGGAACCAGAAAAGAATTCCTGTTCGGAACCTGGACAGAACAGGCGAAGAAACTGGCAGAGGGTGACGATGACTTCACAAAAGATATCTACGAACTGAATGCGAAATCGCTGGTAACTACCTGGGCTTCTTATCCGCAGGCAGAGAGCGGCGGACTGAAAGACTACTCCAACCGTCAGTGGGCAGGTCTTACACAGGACTTCTACAAACAGCGTTGGACGATGTGGATCAATCAGAAAAAGGCAGAACTGAAAGGCGAAAGCACACAGAACATCAACTGGTTTGCTTTTGAGTGGGCATTTGCAAGAAGTCACACAGAATACACGACAGAGGCATCCGGCAAAAACTTAAAAGAACTCGGGGAAGATATCCTGAAAAATTGCAGTTCCAAAGATCCGGCAGCAAATGGTGCAAACGATTACACCGGAAAAGTGACTGTAACAGCAGGTTCGGAAGAGACAAGCCAGGAGAACGGTGCAGCAGCCAATGTCCTGGATGGAAGTTCCGATACAATCTGGCATACCAACTACACAAATGCAGCCGACATGGCTTCCTACGAGAAACATTATCTGATTTTTACAATGGAAGAGGCAGTCAAACTTGGCGGACTTCGTTATCAGCCAAGACAGGGCGGAGGTCTTAACGGTATCATCAAAGCTTACGAGATCTACACCAGTATGGACGGCGAGAATTATACAAAAGCGGCCGAAGGAAACTGGACGGCAGACACTTCCTGGAAACTGGTTTCTTTTGACAGACCAGTTACTGCAAAATATGTGAAATTTGTCGTAAAGGATGCAACTTCCGAACAGGCAGGAAAATGTTTCAGCAGTGCGGCACAGATCAGACTGACCGTTCCGGAAAAAACAGGAGAAGACAAGCCGACTGAAACAGAAAAACCGACTGAGACAGAAAAACCGAACCAGACCGAAAAGCCGAATGAAACGGAAAAACCGAACCAGACGGAGAAACCGGATCAGACCGAAAAGCCAAATCAGACCGAAAAACCAAAGGACAACAAATCCGACCAGAACACTTCTGGTTCTGCCGGAAAGATCGGAGATGTGATTGCAGATGCAGCCGGAGTGTTCAACTACACGATCACCGGAAATGACACCGTGGAAGTAAAGAGCATGGCAGCAAAGGGCAAAGCAAAGAAAGCCGTAAAAATTTCTGCATCGATCAAAGCAAATGGTAAGACTTACAAAGTGACCGGTATTGCGGCAAACGCCTTTAAGGGCAATAAAAAGATGACTTCCGTGCTCATCGGAGGCAATGTGAAAAAGATTGGCAGAAGTGCATTTGAAAACTGCAAAAACTTGACGAAAGTTACCGTGAACGGCAGCAAACTGCAGACCATCAGCAAAAATGCATTCAAAGGCAATAAAAAGTTAAAGAACATCAGCCTGAAGAAAGTAAAATCTCTGAAGAAAGTAGAAAAGGCGGCATTTAAGGGCGTTTCGAAAAAAGTAACCGTAAAAGTGCCGAAGAACAAAAAGAAAGCGTACAGCAAGCTGCTGGCAAAAGGAGGCATTGCGGCAGGCAAAGTAAGATCATAAAACATAGCATAGAAGGATTCCGTCAGACATAGGATAGCATGAAAGAAACGGAAAGGGCGAAATTCCGGTGAAAGGATTTTTATACAGAAACTGGAAAAACATGCTTTTTCACATCTATCTGTTTGTACTGTTTGCCGGAATCGGAATCGGCAGTGTGGAATATATCCGCTGGTGTGAAAGATCACTTCCGGCATCAGCGGATATTCCGCCTGAGATTGCCCTGACTTTCGACGACGGACCACATCCGGTCTATACGAAAAAGCTGCTGGACGGTCTGCGAAAACGAGGCGTAAAGGCAACCTTTTTTCTGATCGGGGAAAATATCGAAGGAAATGAAGAATTGGTAAAGCAGATGGCAGAAGATGGACATCTGATCGGAAACCATACCTGGTCCCATGTGGACGTTACAAAAATGTCGGATAAACAGGCATGTGAAGAGATTACAAAAACGAGCGAGCTGGTCAGAAGCATTGTCGGTTATGACACCGAATATATCAGACCTCCTTTTGGGGCATGGAACAAAAACTTGGAGTGCGGTTTTGAGATGTTTCCGGTGCTCTGGACCATCGATCCGCTGGACTGGAAAACAGAAAATGCGGATCAGATCGTAGAAAAAGTGATGTCTGAGGCAAAAGAAAATGCCATTATCCTGCTGCATGACCGCTATGAAGCTTCGGTGGAAGCGGCACTTCGGATCGTGGATCTGTTAAAGGAGCAGGGCTATACATTTGTAACCGCAGATAAACTTGTACTGGAATGACAGGATGTTATAGAAAGTTACTTTGTGACGGAGTTACTTGTGCGGTATCTTTCAAACGAAAAAGAAACACAGGAGGGGAGGAAGAACTTTGGATTTATTTGATTATATGAGAGAAACGAAAATGGAGAGTGAAGCACCGCTTGCTTCCAGGATACGGCCCAGGACATTGGATGAGATTGTCGGACAGCAGCATATTCTGGCAAAAGATAAACTGCTTTACCGGGCGATCAAAGCAGATAAACTCAGTTCCGTTATTTTTTACGGACCGCCGGGAACCGGAAAGACAACGATCGCAAAAGTGATCGCCGGCACAACGAGTGCGGCTTTTACGCAGATCAATGCTACGGTGGCAGGTAAAAAAGATATGGAAGAAGTCGTTGCCGAGGCAAAACAGAGGATGGGCATGTATGGAAAGAGGACGATTCTGTTTGTAGATGAGATCCATCGTTTTAACAAAGGGCAGCAGGACTATTTACTTCCGTTTGTTGAGGACGGGACACTGGTGCTGATCGGGGCAACAACGGAGAATCCTTATTTTGAAGTCAACGGTGCTTTGCTTTCCAGATCCAAAGTTTTTGAACTGAAACCGCTTGAAAAAGAAGATATCAAAAAACTGATTCTGCGTGCGGTCACGGACAGCGAACGCGGTATGGGGGCATATGATGTCTGCATGGATGAGGAAGCGGCAGATTTTCTGGCAGAAGCGGCAGACGGCGATGCCAGGTCTGCACTCAATGCTGTAGAGCTTGGTGTGCTGACAACGGAGCGTTCTGCAGACGGGAAAATCCACTTTACGATCGACGTGGCATCAGAGTGTATCCAGAAACGTGTGATCCGCTACGATAAGGCGGGAGATAATCACTACGATACGATCTCTGCTTTTATCAAGAGTATGCGGGGATCAGATCCGGATGCGGCAGTTTATTATCTGGCAAGAATGCTCTATGCCGGAGAAAGTGTGACCTTTATCGCCAGAAGGATCATGATCTGTGCATCCGAAGATGTCGGCAATGCAGATCCGCAGGCACTTCAGGTGGCAGTTGCGGCGGCACAGGCTGTCGAGCGTGTCGGTATGCCGGAGTCGCAGCTGATCCTTTCTCAGGCAGCAATCTATGTGGCATGTGCTCCGAAGAGCAATGCAGCAACGAATGCAATCTTTTCGGCAATGGAATCGGTGAAAAATAAAAAAGCTTCCGTGCCGCCGTATCTGCAGGATGCACATTATGGCGGAGCAGGGAAGCTGGGGAGGGGCATTGGTTATGAATATGCCCACGATTTCCCGAAACATTTCTCAAAGCAGCGTTATCTGCCGTATGAACTCGGCGAAGTGAAGTTTTATGAGCCAAGTGACAGCGGATATGAGCAGCAGATCAGGAAGCATCTGGACTGGCTGCATGAAGAATAAAATGCAGGGCAGAATGGTTCTGTACTTCGAACTTCAATTCTGCCAGGTGTTCAGGAGAGCTGTGTCATCAGAAACTGGTAGACCATTTCGCATTTGTTTTTCCAGGACTTGCACATAGCTTCTGCCTGTTTTTTGTCCGGAACCGTAAGAGTCAGGTCGATCAGATCGGACTCTTTTTCTTTTATGACACAGTGTACGGCATATTCTTTTGCCGTGGTACGGTAATAATCCGCCGTGACCGAAACCTCATTTCGCAGCTCAATCTTGTGTTCCTGAAGATACTGATCGGCTTCCTCCTGGATTGCATTCGGGATGCGGTCACAGAAATAGCCAAGTGCCTCGCGTCCGCTCTTTGTCAGCTGAAACTGTGTGGTATTGCGGATGGTCTGTGGCTTAACAAGATTGGCTTCTTCCAGTTCTGAAAAAGCTTGCTGCAGCGTGAAATAGTTTGTGTAGCCGCGGTCAAGCAGAAAACTGGAAATCTGGCTGTTTGTAAGCGGAAAATCCACGCGGTCAAGCATATATAAGATAATTAATTTATAAAGCGTAAATGGTTCAGCCATAAAATGCCTCCTTATGTAAAAAATCTCTGCAAAAGCGTGTCAGGTCTCAACTGTGTCCGCTTTACTTTCATTCGGTAAACAGACGTCCCTGCCAGGTATCACGGACTTTCAGTTCGTGGTGGATATGGTTGAGGACGCTGCGTTTTTTCAGGCTCCAGAGCGGTGCGATCAGCAGATCGCTCGGACCGTCCCCGGTCAGGCGGTGGATCGTGATATCCGGCGAGAGCACTTCCAGACAGCGGATCACAAGATCAATGTATTCATCTTCCGATAAAATGTGAAATCCGGTCTGCCCATAATAAGCTGCCAGATCGGTGTGTTTCAGCACATGGAGCAGCTGCAGCTTGATGCCGTCAATGTGGTGTGCATTTAAGTAACGCATGGTCTCCAGGATATTTTCCGTATTTTCGCCCGGAAGACCAAGAATCGTATGAACGACCGTCTCTAATTTACGTTCCTGCAGTCTTTCAAGTGCATCTTCAAAACAGGAAAGTTTATAGCCTCTGCGGATAAAAGCGGCTGTTCGTTCATGGATCGTCTGAAGCCCAAGCTCTACCGTGACCGGTTTCTTTTTATTCAGCTCCGATAACAGATCCAGCGTCTCGTCCGGCAGGCAGTCCGGTCTTGTGCCGATCGAAAGTCCGACGATGTCTTCGTGTTCAATCGCCTCTGTAAAAATACGCTCCAGATATGAAAGCGGAGCGTAAGTATTGGTGTAAGCCTGAAAATAGGCGATAAAATGCGTTGCCGGAAATTTCGGGGAAAGGCGGGCCTTCTGTTCCTCAATCTGCTGATGAATCGGGTGTGTCCTGTCACCGGCAAAATCACCGCTTCCGCCCTCACTGCAGAAAATACAGCCGCACTTTCCGAGCGTGCCGTCGCGGTTCGGACAGGTCATGCCGCCGTCTAAAGAGACTTTGTAAATTTTTTCACCGTAGCGGTCCCGCAGATGATAATCCAGCGAGCGGTACGGTTTTCCACCAAAATCTGGCGGTTTTACAGTCATAAAGCTACCTCCGTGGTATCTGCCGGCAAAATCCGGCAGCTGTTCTTTAAAACTTATCATAGCATCTGCATTTGTAAAAATCAAGGAGACGAAAAAAGGTTTGCGGCATTTCCTCTGGTATGGTAGAATGATAGAAGAAAATGCTGGGTGTGCATGGCATGCCTTGGGATGTTTTACAGAAAGGAATCCAAAAGATGAGTATACTGATAAAAAACGGCAGAGTGATTGATCCGGACACCAGAAAAGATGGCCGGTACGATATCCTGATCGAGGAGGATAAGATTGTAAAGGTAGACCAGGAGATCAAGGAAGAGGCAGAAGAAGTGATCAATGCAGAAGGCTGCTACGTTATGCCGGGCCTGATCGACCTGCATGTTCACTTGAGGGATCCGGGACAGACGTACAAGGAGACGGTTGAGACAGGAGCAGCTGCAGCGGCACACGGAGGATTTACCACCGTGCTGGCGATGCCGAATACAAAGCCGGTAACAGATGACAGACTTAATATCCGTTATGTACACAACAAGGCAAAAGCGATGGCACCGATCCACGTACTGCAGGCCGGTGCGATCACAAAAGGACAGAAGGGAAAAGAACTTGCCGACATCGAATCCATGGTAGCGGAAGGAGCTCCGGCAATCAGTGAGGACGGTAAATCCGTTATGGATTCCCTGCTCTGCAAAGAAGCAATGAAGATCGCAGCAGAGTGCGGCGTTCCGGTCATGGCACACTGTGAGGACATCGACCTGGTGGACGGCGGTGTGGCAAATGACGATGAATCGATCCGCAAACAGGGACTTCGCGGCATCAGCAATGCAGTCGAGGACATCATCGCCGTGCGTGATGTGATGCTGGCAGGAGAGACAGGAGCACACCTGCATCTGTGCCACTGCTCTACTTATGGAAGCGTGGAGATCGTCAAACAGGCAAAAAAACAGGACATCCATGTAACGGCAGAAGTATGCCCGCATCATTTTACGCTGACCTCCAAAGATGTCGATGCCAGCGATGCAAACTATAAAATGAACCCGCCGCTGCGTACCAAAAAGGACGTAGAGGCATTAAAACGAGGTCTGCGAGATGACATTATGGATGTGATCGCAACCGACCATGCACCGCACAGCGAAGAGGAAAAGAGACGTTCCTTTACGGCAGCACCGTTTGGTATTGTCGGACTTGAGACAGCCGTTCCGCTTACCATCAGCGAGCTGGTAGAAAAAGAGTACCTTACACCGATGCAGATGGCAGAAAAGATGAGCTACAATCCGGCAAAAATCCTGGGACTGGACAAAGGTTCCCTTGCAGAAGGCAAGATCGCCGATGTGGTCATCATTGATCCGAACGAAGAGTATGTGATCGATAAAAATACCTTCGCATCCAAAGGACGCAACACACCGTTCCACGGCAGAACCGTACGAGGCAAAGTCAAAGTGACGATCTGCGACGGAAAGGTCGTTTATAAAGATAAATAGAATGATAAATGCCGTTCCACACAGCAAATGTGTGGATCCACAGAAGAAAGGATAAGATTATGATTCAGAAATTGATCCAGAAGATCCAGAAAACACATGCACCGATCGTAGTAGGACTCGATCCGATGCTTTCCTATGTACCGGCTCATATCCAGAAACGTGCATTTGAAGAACACGGTGAGACACTGGAAGGAGCAGCAGAAGCCATCTGGCAGTATAACAAAGAGATCGTAGACCATGTGTATGATCTGATCCCGGCAGTAAAACCACAGATCGCCATGTACGAACAGTTCGGTATTCCTGGTCTTATGGCCTTTAAAAAGACCGTAGATTACTGTAAATCCAAAGATCTTGTTGTGATCGGCGATATCAAACGAGGCGATATCGGATCGACATCCGCAGCTTATGCAGTCGGACATCTTGGAAAAGTCAAAGTCGGAAATAACAGTTTTGCAGGATTTGACGAAGATTTTGTTACCGTAAATCCATATCTTGGAACCGACGGTGTGAAACCGTTTGTAGATGTCTGCAAAGAGGAGAAAAAAGGTCTGTTCATCCTTGTCAAGACTTCCAACCCGTCAAGCGGTGAGTTTCAGGATCGTCTGATCGACGGCCGTCCGCTCTACGAGCTGGTTGGTGAGCAGGTTGCAAAATGGGGAGAGGACTGCATGGGTGATGATTACAGCTATGTGGGAGCCGTTGTCGGAGCAACTTACCCGGAACAGGGCAAAGTGCTGCGTAAGATCATGCCGAAGTCCTTTATCCTGGTACCGGGTTATGGTGCACAGGGCGGAAAAGGTGCAGACCTGGTACACTTCTTCAACGAAGACGGACTTGGTGCGATCGTAAACTCATCCAGAGGAATCATTGCTGCTTACAAACAGGAGCAGTATGCAAAATACGGTGAAGAACATTTTGCGGAGGCATCCAGAGCAGCCGTTGAGGCAATGATCGCAGATATCGGAACGGCTCTTGAGAGAGCAAAATAAGCAGCCGTTTTCAAAATGTGGGGATTGGCATTTGCAGATTTCATACAGCCGCCTGGTTTGACAGGACAAAAAGAAAAGAAATGAGGATTTTAATATGGCTGGCAAATATAAAGAACTTGCAGAAGTTTTAAAGCAGGAGTGCATTGCTCCTGATATTTACAGTATGTGGCTTCAGACAGACAAGATCGCAGAGCAGGCTGTACCAGGACAGTTCATTTCCGTGTACAGCAACGATGGCAGCAGACTTCTGCCGCGTCCGATCAGTCTGTGTGAGATTGATAAGGATAAAAAGGCACTTCGTATCGTTTATCGTGTGGCAGGAAAAGGAACGGCGGAGTTTGCACAGTGTCAGAAAGGTGATAAGCTTGAAATTTTAGGACCGCTCGGAAATGGATTCCCGATGGAACGTGCCGAAGGCAAAAAGGTATTTCTGATCGGCGGAGGCATCGGTATTCCGCCTATGGTTGAGCTTTCCAGGCAGCTTCCGGGTGAAAAGACAGTGATCGCCGGATACCGTGATGACAAACTGTTTTTAAAAGAAGAGCTTGAGCGAAATGCAGTATTTTATGCGGCAACCGAGGATGGAAGTGTCGGCACAAAGGGCAATGTCCTTGATGCGATCCGTGAGAATAAACTTACCGCAGATGTGATTTATGCCTGCGGACCGACTCCGATGCTCCGTGCACTGAAAGCTTATGCACAGGAACAGGATATCGAGTGCTGGATTTCCATGGAAGAGCGTATGGCATGCGGCATCGGTGCCTGCCTTGCCTGCGTCTGCCAGTCAAAAGAGGTGGACGATCATTCTCATGTACATAACAAACGTGTCTGCAAAGACGGACCGGTATTTCTGGCAACGGAGGTGGAACTGTGAGTACAAAGATAAGTACAAGCGTAAATATTGCCGGAGTTGAACTGAAAAATCCGGTTATGACAGCATCCGGAACTTTTGGCTCCGGAGCAGAATACAGTGAATTTGTGGACCTGTCAAAGCTTGGTGCAGTGGTCACAAAGGGCGTGGCAAACGTACCGTGGCCGGGCAATCCGACTCCGCGTGTGGCAGAAGTCTACGGCGGCATGTTAAATGCTATCGGACTGCAGAATCCGGGCATTGATGTATTTGTAAAACGTGACATTCCGTTTTTGAAACAGTATGACACCAAGATCGTGGTCAATGTCTGCGGAAGAAGTACGAAGGACTACTGTGAAGTGGTAGAACGTCTGGCAGACGAACCGGTGGATCTTCTGGAAATCAACATTTCCTGCCCGAATGTCAAAGAAGGCGGCATTGCTTTCGGACAGAATCCAAAGTCTGTCGAGGATATCACAAAAGAGATCAAACGTGTGGCAAAACAGCCGGTTATCATGAAGCTCAGCCCAAATGTGACCGATATCACGGAAACAGCAAGGGCAGCAGAAGCAGGCGGTGCAGATGCACTTTCTCTGATCAATACACTGACCGGTATGAAGATTGATATTAATCGCAGAAAATTTGTCCTGGCAAACAAGACCGGCGGTATGTCCGGTCCGGCAGTCAAACCGGTTGCCGTGCGTATGGTATATCAGACCGCACAGGCAGTAAAACTTCCGATCATCGGCATGGGCGGCATCATGAATGCAGAGGATGCCCTGGAGTTCATTTTGGCAGGAGCAACTGCCGTTTCTGTAGGAACAGCAAACTTTATCGATCCGATGACCACCCTCAAAGTAGCAGAAGGGATCGAAGCATATATGAGAGCACAGAATGTATCCGACATCAGAGAACTGGTCGGTGCCGTGCAGTAAGGAGATAAGAAATGGAACAGTATAAACAGGAATTTATTGAATTTATGGTAGATTGTGATGTGCTGAAATTCGGCGAATTCACACTGAAAAGCGGAAGAAAATCTCCGTTCTTTATGAATGCCGGAGCTTATGTGACCGGTTCTCAGTTAAAGAAACTGGGTGAATATTATGCAAAAGCAATCCATGACCGATACGGCGATGATTTTGACGTACTGTTCGGACCGGCTTACAAAGGAATCCCGCTTAGTGTTGTGACTGCGATCGCATACAGTGAACTTTACGGAAAAGAAGTGCGTTACTGCTCCGACCGCAAAGAAGAAAAAGATCACGGTGCAGACAAGGGAAGCTTTCTTGGAAGCAAATTAAAAGACGGTGACCGTGTGATCATGATCGAAGACGTTACTACTTCCGGCAAATCCATGGAAGAGACGGTTCCGAAGGTAAAAGGTGCCGCAGATGTGACGATCGTCGGACTGATGGTTTCTCTTGACCGTATGGAAGTCGGAAAAGGCGGCGTAAAGTGTGCTCTGGATGAAGTGAAAGATCTTTACGGTTTTGAGACCGCAGCAATCGTAAATATGCAGGATGTCGTAGAGCATCTCTATAACAGAGAATGTGACGGAAAAGTTGTGATCGATGATACATTAAAAGCAGCGATCGATGCATATTATGAGAAATACGGGGCAAAATAATTCGGTAAAATGGAGGCTTTTCATGAACGAAAAAATTTTTAAGACAATAAGAGGTACCGGTGCGGCAAGTCTCGCAGTCGGGATCGTGGTTCTGGTAACCGGAATTTCAGCCGGCGTGATGATGATCGTAAACGGTGCAAGACTTCTGAAGTGTAAAAGTCAGGTATTGATTTAGTTTTATGAGGAAGGAAACAAAAAAGAAGGTGCGGATACTGGGAGCGGTGCTGTTTTTTCTTTATCTGCTGGCACTGACGTATTTTCTGTTTTTTGCGGAAGGATACGGAAGATCCGTGGAAGGAAGAATGTATGCCTACAACCTTCAGCCCTTTCGGGAAATCAAAAGATTCTGGGTTCACCGGGAGATGCTGGGGACGTTCGCAGTATTCTGCAATCTGGCGGGGAATGTGATCGGCTTCATTCCGTTTGGGATGATCCTGCCGGTCATATGGCCGAAAACGGGGAAAGTTTTACGGATCCTGCTTCTTAGCTTCGAGTTCAGTCTGTGCGTGGAGACGATACAGCTTGTCTGGAAGGTGGGAAGCTTTGATGTGGATGACCTGATCCTCAACACCCTGGGCGGTGTGATCGGGTATCTGCTGTTTTGGATATGTAATAAGATAAGGAGAAAGATATATGGCTAAAAAGCGTATGTATTCTTTTGCAAAAGAGAAACATTCCGGCAAAGGTATTCTTTCAACGATACTTGGTACACTCTCACTTGTCATTTTTGCCGTTCTGGCATGGCTGGCATATTATCTGGACGGACAGGGCGGCGTTTACCTGGGCAGCATCGGGCTACTTGGCATGGTATTTGCCGTCAGCAGTGTCGTGTTCGGACTGATGGGATTTGGCGAAAACAATGTGCGCTACCTGTTTCCGAAGATTGGGTCGATCCTCGGCGGCATCATGGTGGCATTGTGGGTATTTGTAGTTTTAATTGGGATTTAAGGAAATGCCAGGGACGAATTGCGGGAGTACAAAGTACGGAACAACTCGTATGGCATCACTTTACTGTAACCTTTAAAAGATTGGCGGTGGAAAGATGGAGAGAACAGTACTGGAAGAGAGAGACGCTCTCTCAATGGAACGACTTGCATCCATAACAAAAGAGCATACCGCACAGGAGCCGTTTGGGGATTATTTCAGAAAAACGGCTTCTTTTGTTATAAAAATGGATGAAGTTTACCGAAAAATAAAAGATGGAAAAACGGAAAGCTATACGCTTGAGCATTGGCAGGCATTTAATCAGAGCCTTTATGAGGAGATTCTTCCGGAGAACTATGAGCACAGCTATGGAAATCCAAAGTATGCGGTGGAAAAACTCGGAGAAGTGCACGGACGCATCTTAAGTTTTCTGTATGCCGAATTGTATGCCCTGATCGGCTATGCCTTTGAGCAGCGGCTGCATGAAAAGGTAATCCTTCAGGAACTTCTGATCGAAGTGTATAACTGCTTTGAGGAGGAAGAGCTCCCGGGATACCGAAGGATTCAGCAGATCATCTACTGGTTTGAGAGTGATTACAGTGAGATCACGGTGGCACACCGCATTCGGGAAGCTGTTGATCCAAAGCTTGATTTTGCAGCGAAGATCGTGATGGAGTCGGATCTGAAAGACCTTCGCTATCTGTATCGCTATGGTGAGTATATCACCGAAAACGAGCGGAAGATGGCAGAATTTATGAACAGCCTGGATGAAGAGACTGTAGAAAAGATGGCATCTACGTTTACCGAAGGATACCGGATCGGATTTGTGCTTGGCGGCAAGGATCTTTCGAAAAAACAGACGGTCAACATCCGCTATATGGTCGGATTTGAGCGGATGGTGCGTCTGGCAATACGAAATTTTGAAAAAATGGGATTAAAGCCGGTCATCTATCGTGCGGCACTGGAGCGTATCAATAAAAAAGGTGTGCACCGAATCGGTTATTATGGGGCAATCCCGAACCGCCAGTTTGACTATGATCACCGGGCAGACCAGGCAATCTATCTGGACAAGGCCTTTATGGAGCGACGCCTAGGCGTGATGCGTTCGGCGTACGAAAATTATAAAACACTGGCAAACGGTCATGCAGGCCCGGCCTGCATTGATACCTTCGGGGAGCCGGAGTTTTATCCGCAGACAAAACCGGAAGCCTATTATTTGTCGGATAAACAGAAAAAACTGCAGACACAGATGGATAACGAATCCGTGCAGATCACAAACCGCTATATCATCGGCAAAGAACGTAGTTTTACGATCATCGCCTTTCCGGTCCCGGAAATCGGGGCAGACTTCCCGGAGATTTTTAAAGAGACGATCCGCATCAATACGCTTGACTATCAGCTCTATGCAGATATCCAGCAGAAACTGATCGATGCCCTGGATCAGGGTGAGAGTGTACATGTGCTCGGAAAAGGAGAAAATCACACCGATATGCACATTGCTCTGCACAAACTGAATGATCCAAAGAAGCAGACTAATTTCGAAAATTGTGTGGCAGATGTCAACATTCCGGTCGGAGAAGTCTTTACTTCCCCGATATTGAAGGGAACAAGCGGCATTCTTGAGGCATGTACGGTTTATCTGGAAGGCTTAAAGTATGAAAAACTGCATCTGGAATTTGAAGATGGTATGGTAAAAGCATATACCTGCAAGAATTTTGAGCAGGAAGAGTACAATCAGAACTATGTCCGGGAAAATGTGCTGGCGAATCATGAGACTCTGCCAATCGGCGAATTTGCGATCGGAACAAACACAGCAGCCTATGCTATGGCAAGGGAATATCATATTGAAGGAAAACTGCCGATCCTGATCGCTGAGAAGACCGGACCGCATTTTGCCGTAGGAGATACCTGCTACAGCTGGGCAGAAGATACACCGGTATACAATCCGGACAAAAAGGAGATCATCGCAAGAGACAATGAGATTTCCATTCGCAGAAAAGAAGATCCGGGAGAGGCATATTTTGGACATCATCTTGATATCACGATACCATATGACGAGCTTGGCAGCATCGAAGTACAGTGTGCTGACGGCAGAAGAATCCTGATCTTTGCGGACGGAAAGTTCGTACTTCCGGGCACGGAGGAGCTGAATCGCTTCCTCAATTAAGGTTTGCAGGTTGACAATAAAAGAAAGTATTAGTAAAATTAAAAAGATGTTAAACACTTACAATGATGCGAAAAGGAGATTGAACCATGGCAAAGGTTGGAATTGTAATGGGAAGCGACTCAGATATGCCGGTTATGGCAAAAGCTGCAGACGTTTTAGAGAAACTGGGCATTGATTATGAGATGACGATCATCTCGGCACATCGCGAACCGGATGTTTTCTTTGAATATGCAAAGACAGCAGAGAGCAAAGGCTTTAAAGTGATTATTGCCGGAGCAGGTATGGCAGCTCATCTGCCGGGCATGTGTGCAGCAATCTTCCCAATGCCGGTCATCGGCATTCCGATGCATACAACATCTCTTGGCGGCAGAGATTCTCTGTACTCGATCGTACAGATGCCGACAGGTATTCCGGTAGCAACCGTAGCGATCAACGGCGGGGCGAACGCAGGTATTTTAGCTGCGAAGATCCTGGCTACTTCTGATGAAGAACTGCTCTCCAGACTGAAAGCATATTCAGAAGAAATGAAAGAACAGGTTGTGGAAAAAGACGCAAAACTTCAGAAAGTTGGTTACAAAAACTATAAAAAATAAAAGCAAACCCCAAGGGAGGACAAAAGCATGGATTACAAGAAAGCCGGAGTGGATATCGAGGCAGGATACAAATCAGTTGAATTAATGAAAGAGCACATCAAGAAGACCATGAGAAGTGAAGTACTCACCAACATCGGCGGATTTTCCGGTGCATTTTCCATGGAAAAATTCAAAGACATGGAAAAACCGACACTGGTTTCCGGTACGGACGGAGTTGGTACGAAACTGAAACTGGCATTTATTCTTGATAAACATGATACCGTCGGCATCGACTGCGTTGCCATGTGTGTAAATGATATAGCCTGTGCAGGCGGAGAACCGCTGTTTTTCCTGGATTACATTGCCTGCGGCAAGAACTATCCGGAAAAGATCGCTCAGATCGTAAGCGGTGTAGCAGAAGGCTGCGTACAGTCTGATGCGGCACTGATTGGCGGAGAGACTGCTGAGATGCCGGGATTCTATCCGGTAGATGAGTACGACCTGGCTGGTTTTGCAGTTGGTGTAGTAGATGAAAAAGACCTGATTACAGGAAAAGATTTAAAAGAGAAAGACGTTCTGATCGGTATTGCTTCTTCCGGTGTACACAGCAACGGATTTTCACTGGTAAGAAAAGTATTCAGCATGGATGAAAAAACACTGAACACTTACCACGAAGAGCTTGGAAAGACTCTGGGTGAGGCTCTGATCGCACCGACCAAGATTTATGTGAAAGCACTTCGCAGCATCAAAGAAGCAGGCGTTCGTGTGAAAGGATGCAGCCATATCACAGGAGGCGGATTTTATGAGAACGTTCCGCGTATGCTTCCGGAAGGAGTACGTGCCGTGATCCGCAAAGACAGCTATGAGGTTCCGGCAATCTTCAAGATGCTGGCAAGAGAAGGCCAGATCGAAGAGCAGATGATGTACAATACATACAACATGGGTATCGGTATGGTTGTTGCAGTTGATCCGACAGACGTTGACAAGACTATGAAAGCGATCGAAGCAGCAGGAGAAACCGCTTACGTGATCGGTGAGATTGAGAACGGTGAGAAGGGTGTGACCTTATGCTAAAGCTGGTAGTACTGGTGTCCGGAGGCGGAACCAATCTTCAGGCGATCATTGACGGCATTGCGGACGGAAGCATTCCAAATACCGAGATCAAAGCCGTGATCAGCAACAATAAAAATGCCTATGCCCTGCAAAGAGCAAAGGATCATAACATTGCAGCTGCATGTGTCTCACCGAAAGATTTTGCAGACCGGGCAGCATTTAACCAGGCACTTCTGGAGAAAATCCAGTCCTGCGAGCCGGATCTCATTGTTCTGGCAGGATGTCTGGTCGTGATCCCGGAGATCATGGTGGATGCTTATCCAAACAAGATCATCAACATCCATCCATCGCTGATTCCGGCATTTTGCGGAACTGGATATTACGGGCTGAAAGTACACGAAGGCGTGCTTAAGCGCGGTGTAAAAGTGACCGGTGCAACGGTGCATTTTGTGGACAAAGGAACAGATACCGGTCCGATCATCATTCAGAAGGCAGTGGAAGTACAGCAGGACGATACCCCGGAAATTCTGCAGCGGCGTGTCATGGAGCAGGCAGAATGGAAAATCATGCCGCAGGCGATCCGCTTGATCGCAGAAGGAAAAGTCCGTGTGGAAAATGGCAAAACGATAATCACAGAATAGAGACGATGTCAGGATCTCAGAAATGCGAAAAGATTCGGAGACATTGTATATTCAAGTACTTTATATATAGAAAGAAGGACGCAGGATGAAAGTATTGATAGTCGGAAGCGGCGGACGTGAGCATGCGATCGCATGGAAAGTCGCACAGAGTCCAAAAGTAGATAAAATTTACTGTGCACCGGGCAATGCCGGAATTGAAGAATTTGCAGAATGTGTGCCGATCCAGGCAATGGAGTTTGACAAAATGGTCGCATTTGCAAAAGAACAGGCAATCGATCTTACGGTAGTTGGTATGGATGATCCTCTGGTTGGCGGTATCGTAGATGCATTTGAGGCAGAAGGACTGCGTGTATTCGGACCGAGAAAGAATGCAGCAATCCTGGAAGGCTCCAAGGCATTTTCAAAAGACCTGATGAAAAAATATAATATTCCGACCGCTGCTTACGAAACATTTACCGATGCATCCGCAGCACTTGCATATCTGGAAAAAGCAGATTTCCCGATTGTTCTGAAAGCAGACGGACTGGCACTCGGAAAAGGTGTGCTGATCTGCAATACGCTGGAAGAAGCAAAAGATGGTGTAAAAACCATCATGGAGGACAAGAAATTCGGTACAGCCGGCAATACAATGGTGGTAGAAGAGTTCATGACCGGAAGAGAAGTGTCTGTACTTTCTTATGTGGACGGCAAGACCATCAAGACGATGACTTCCGCACAGGATCACAAACGTGCCGGAGACGGCGATACCGGACTGAACACCGGTGGTATGGGAACTTTCTCACCAAGTCCGTTCTATACGGAAGAAGTGGATGCATTCTGCAAAAAATATATCTATCAGGCAACGGTCGATGCGATGGCAGCAGAAGGAAGAGAGTTCAAAGGCATTATCTTCTTCGGACTGATGCTGACCGAAAAAGGTCCTCGTGTCTTGGAGTACAATGCAAGATTCGGTGATCCGGAAGCACAGGTTGTCCTGCCGCGTATGAAAACCGATATCATTGACGTTTTTGAGGCGTGCATTGACGGAACACTTGACCAGATCGACCTGCAGTTTGAGGACAATGCGGCAGTCTGCGTCGTACTGGCATCCGACGGTTATCCGGTGAAATACGACAAAGGTTTCGTAATCCGTGGTCTTGACAAATTCAAAGATAAAGATGGTTACTATGTATTCCACGCCGGAAGCAAACGCACGGAAGAAGGCATCGTGACAAACGGCGGCCGTGTCCTCGGTGTGACTGCAAAGGGAAAAGACCTCAAAGAGGCCCGTGCAAATGCCTATGCAGCGGTAGAGTGGATTGATTTTGAGAATAAATATTATCGTCATGACATTGGAAAAGCGATTGACGAAGCATAAACGTTTTTGAAGGGAGAAAACATGATGTGGAAAAAGACCTGGAAAATCTGGGCAGTGTGCATGATGCTCCTGCTCTGTATTTCCGGAGTGACTGTGTTTGCAAGTGGTTCCGATGACAATTCCCTTTCGGATCTTGGCATCGAGAATGCGACGAGTATTTCTCCGGATTTTGAGTACAGCACAACGGAGTATGAGGTGGAGGTTCCGGAAGGCACGACTGAACTGCAGCTAAGTCCGGTGACTTCCGACGGTGCAGCGACCTGTGAAGTTTCCGGTCAGACTCTGACGGACGGAAAGACAACGGTTTACATAACGGTAACATCCGAGAGCGGTATGCAGGCAACGTATACCCTGAATGTGCAGGCGGAGCGTCCAAATGCGGCAGAACAGATCGCAGCAGCGAACGAGACGGATGCACAGACGGAGGCAGCAACCGCGAAAGCAAAAGAGGCACAGACAGAAACAGAAACGGAGACAGAAGCCGTTTCTGATGCGGCAAATGCCGTGCTCCAGAAAGTAGACAAGATCAAATCAGATGCGGATTTTTCCATAAAAGTGATTTACGCTCTGGTGGCTCTGTCGGTTCTTCTGATCTTTCTGGTGATCAACCTGATCCTGAAAAACCGTGATCTGAAAGATGATCTTCGCGATACGCAGGAAAGACTGGATATGCAGACCAACGAGTTTGCAAGAAAAGAGTATTATCTGGCAACGGAAAATTATTATGCACCGACGCAGCAGCAGGAGGCAACCGGTATGGTTCAGGAGGAAGAACCGCAGCCAGTACATCCGGAAACAGAAGCTGCTCCGGCAGTGGAAGAAGCATTCGGTGAAAATAAAAAGACCGGGCCGGTAAAAGCAGACCGGAAAAGCCGCAGAGAGAAAAAGCATCAGCAGAAGCAGGCAAAACAGGAGATGGCAGAAATGCAGGATGATCCATCCGGTGCACAGCCACAGGAGGCACAGGTGAAACATACACCGCAGCCAACAGGCAATGCAGCACAGCCTGCACCGAAGAAAACAAAGAAAAAAGCAGATATCAATATGATCGATCTGTAAGAAGAGAGTGAAATTCAATATCGTAAAAGAAAAACGCACCCGAAATGCTTTTCAAGAGCACTACGGGTGCGTTTTTTATACAATTTATGCCATCAGAGCATCAGCCAGAGCTTCCAGCTGAGCAACATCCGCTTCTTTCATTGCAGATTTGATCGTTACGACCGGTTCTGCGTTGGTGATGTTTTTCAGCTCACCCATGATAGCCTGCATCTGTTTTGCAGTGCAAGGAGCCCAGGTTCCGTTCTGGATGTAGCCGACGGTACGTTTCTGGAAGTTCTTTGCCTTGAGTTTACGCAGGAATGTCTCCATGCAAGGGAAGATGCCGCCGTCGTAGGAAGCAGCAGCGACCACCAGTCTGTCATAACGATAAGCATCTGCGATGGCAGACGGCATATCATCTCTGGCAAGGTCATAGAGAACCACATTTTTCTCGCCTTTTGCTTTCAGGATCTCCGCCAGTTTCTTTGCAGCGATCATGGTATTTCCGTGAATGGAAGCACATGCGATCACAACGCCCTTTTCTTCCGGTTCGTAGCTGCTCCAGGTTAGATATTTGCCTATGTAATAGCCAAGGTTTTCTTTCAGGATTGGACCGTGCAGTGGGCAGATCATCTGGATATCCAGAGTGGCAGCCTTTTTCAGAAGATTCTGAACCTGTACGCCGTATTTGCCAACGATGTTGATAAAATAGCGTCTTGCTTCGTTTTCCCATGGCTCGTCTGCATCCAGGGCACCGAATTTACCGAAACCGTCAGCGGAGAACAGGATCTTTTCGGACTGCTCATAAGCAACCATAACTTCCGGCCAGTGAACAAGCGGAGCCATAAAGAACTGAAGCGTGTGAGTACCGAGATTTACCGTATCGCCTTCGCCTACAACCACCTTGCGGTCATCGCTTAAATCCACATCAAAGAACTGTGCGATCATCGTGAACGTTTTCGGATTTCCGATCACCTTGATGTCCGGATACAGATCCAGCAGTGTCTTTAAGTTTCCGGCATGGTCCGGTTCCAGGTGTGAAACAACCACATAGTAAGGCTTTTTGTCACCCAGCGTTTTCTTCAGGTTGGCAAGCCATCCTTCCGTACCGCGTCGATCTACGGTGTCCATGATCGTGATCTTGTCATCTAAGATCACATAAGAATTGTAAGAAACACCGTTTGGAACGACATACTGACTTTCAAAAAGATCAATATTCTTATCATCTACGCCAACGTATACGATAGAATCAGATATAAAAACGTCTTTCATTTCAAAGAACCTCCTGTGTATATTAAAGATCGGCATTTACCTAAAAGATTATACCGCACAAAAAATACTTTGACTACAAAAAAATCAAAAAGGTGGTATAATGTCTGTAACGCCAGGGGCAAAAGCCTGAAGCAATCCGCAGGGCGTTACTGAAGTGGAGAAAATCATAATACTGTTATACACAAGGAGGCTTCATGATGAATCAGACATTACAGGATTTAAAGACAAGAAGAAGCTGCCGGAGATATCGTCCGGAGCAGATAAAAGAAAGCGAACTGGAACAGATCCTTGAGGCGGGCGTGTTTGCACCAACCGGCATGGGTATGCAGTCCCCGAAGATTGTGGTTGTTCAGGATAAAGAAACCATTGAAGAGCTGAGCAAAATGAATGCGAAGATCATGGGCGTGACATCTGATCCATTCTACGGAGCACCGACGGTGCTGATCGTGCTGGCAGACAAGAACAGAAGCACCTATCTGGAAGACGGTTCACTTGTCATGGGCAATCTGATGAATGCGGCACATGCCGTTGGCGTGGCGTCCTGCTGGATCCACCGTGCAAAAGAAGAGTTTGAAAGTGAAGAAGGAAAAGCTCTTCTGAAAAAATGGGGCATTGAAGGTGATTATGCCGGAATCGGCCACTGTATTTTAGGCTATGCGGCAGAGGGCGGAGAAGCCCCGGCAAAACCGAGAAAAGAAGATTATGTTGTGAGAGTGCAGGGATAAGATATGTTACATGAACAGCTGACGGAAAATGATGTCAAAAAAATCAAAGAAGAGATTGAATATCGAAAACTGACCGTTCGAAAAAATGCGATCGAGGCAGTCAAAGAGGCGAGAGCACATGGGGATTTAAGCGAAAATTTTGAGTATCATGCCGCCAAAAAAGATAAAAATATGAACGAGAGCCGTATCCGATATCTGGAGAGAATGTTAAAAAATGCCGAAATCGTATCGGATCAGTCGAAATCCGACGAAGTCGGGATCAACAATACGGTGACACTCTATATGGAAGATGATGACGAAGAAGAAACCTACAAGATCGTCACATCGATCCGCGGCAATTCCATGAAAGGCCACATCAGCACGGAGTCCCCGATGGGAAAAGCCCTGCTCGGACATAAAGTCGGAGAGAGGGTATATATCAAAGTCAATGAAAATTTCGGCTATTATGCCGTGATCCGCAAAATTGAAAATACCGATGACGGAGGAGATGAAATCCGGAAATTCTGATTTCTAAAATCTGAAAAATTCCTATGAAAGAACTGTTCTGACGACAGTAAGCTTTTCATTGTGAGGTCGCCTTCAACGGTACAGTATTCTGCACAGGAAGATCAGATTTTATGAAAACTTAAGTTTTAAAAACAGTCAGGGTACTTGTCTGTTGAAAAAAATGATAGTACAATATGTCGAAATACGGTGAAAGTGGAAGGAATGAAAAATGAGACGTAAAAAAGTTTTATTTATTGTGAATCCAAGATCCGGAAAAGGACAGATCAGAAATGCACTGTTGGATATCGCAGATATTTTTATCAAAGGAGGGTTGGATGTCACGCTCTATGTGACACAGAAACCACAGGATGCGAGCAGAGTTGTGGAGAAACGGGCTGCAAAGTTTGATCTTGTCGCCTGCAGCGGCGGTGACGGGACACTGGATGAAGTGGTGACCGGTATGATGAACAGCGAGATCAGACGCCCGATCGGCTATATCCCGGCAGGAAGCACAAACGATTTTGCAAACAGCCTGCAGATCCCGAAAAGGATGACGGAAGCGGCACAGTGTATCGTAGAGAACAACGTTTATCCGTGTGATGTCGGCTCTTTTAACAGTGATTATTTTGTATATATCGCTGCGTTTGGAATGTTTACCGAAGTGTCTTATCAGACAAACCAGGATGTCAAAAATGTACTTGGCCATCTTGCTTATGTTTTAGAAGGTGCCAAGTGTATTTTTAATGTTAAATCTTATGAAGTGGAGATTGAACTGAACGGTGAGAAGATCAGAGATGAATTTATTTATGGAATGATCACCAATTCAGAATCCGTAGGTGGTTTCCGCAGCATTACAGGAAAAAACATCCGGCTGGATGATGGTCTGTTTGAAGTGACGATGATCAAAACGCCACGAAACGCCATAGAACTTCAGGAGATTATTACAAGCCTCCTTCGCGGGGAGATGGACAGCAACTATATTATCAGCTATAAGACCAGACAGGTTGTCATTCGTTCCGAGATTGCAATTCCATGGACGCTGGATGGTGAATATGGCGGCGATCATAAAGAAGTTGAAATCTGCTGTCATCAGAAAGCAGTGGATATCATTGTCAATCATCAGTTTGGCGAGAGTGAAATCTAGTACTCAGGAAAAAAACAGGGGATATTTGACTAAAAAAGTATTTTCTTTTTGGTGCAATTAGGTTATAATAAAGCCAACACCAAAAATCACAAAGTGTGGAGGTAAAAAATATGTTAGTTTCAGCAAAAGAAATGTTACAGAAAGCAAAAGCAGGTCATTATGCAGTAGGACAGTTCAACATCAACAACCTTGAGTGGACAAAAGCAATCCTGCTGACAGCACAGGAGAACAACTCACCGGTTATTCTTGGTGTATCTGAAGGTGCCGGCAAATATATGACAGGATACAAAACTGTTGTAGGTATGGTAAATGGTATGATGGAAGAACTGAACATCACAGTTCCGGTTGCTCTGCATCTGGATCACGGCAGCTACGAAGGATGCCTGAAATGTGTAGAAGCCGGATTCTCATCTATCATGTATGATGGTTCTCACAGCCCGATTGACGAAAACGTTGCAAACACAAAGAAACTGGTGGAAATCTGCAAAGAACATGGTATGTCTCTGGAAGCAGAAGTTGGTTCTATCGGCGGTGAAGAAGACGGCGTTATAGGTGCGGGTGAATGTGCAGATCCTCAGGAATGCAAGAGAATTGCAGATCTGGGTATTGACTTCCTGGCAGCTGGTATCGGTAACATCCACGGCAAATATCCGGCAAACTGGAAAGGCTTAAGCTTCGAGACTCTGGATGCTGTTCAGGCTCTGACAGGAGATCTGCCTCTGGTACTGCACGGTGGTACAGGCATCCCGACAGACATGATCAAAAAAGCAATCAGCCTTGGCGTTGCAAAAATCAATGTAAATACAGAGTGCCAGCTGGCATTTGCAGCAGCTACACGTGAATACATCGAAGCTGGTAAAGATCTGGAAGGAAAGGGATTTGACCCGCGTAAACTTCTGGCTCCTGGATTCGAAGCAATCAAAGCTACAGTAAAAGAAAAAATGGAAATTTTCGGCTCTATCGACAAAGCCTGAGAATTATTTCTCTGAAATTTTATAAATTTTGTAGAAAAATTAAATTATACTTGCATTTGCCAAAAATGTGGAGTATGGTAGTAGCAAAATTAAAAATGATGAGCAAGAGAACAAAGACGTTCTGCCCCGAAAGGAGCGGAGCGTCTTTTTTTGATTTTCTGTAAAGAAGCAGAAAGGTTACAGAGAAATTCTGTTCCGGCTTATCACAGAAAGGATGAGAAGAAGACATGACTGAAAAGATGAATGTTGCAAAGATTTTTGGTGAAAATGTATTCAACGACAAAGTGATGCAGGAGCGTCTGCCGAAAAAAGTGTATAAAGCACTGAGAAAAACCATTGATGAGGGAAAAGAACTGGATCCGATGGTAGCAGATGTGGTGGCAGAAGCTATGAAAAACTGGGCAGTAGAAAAAGGTGCAACACATTACACACACATTTTCCAGCCTCTTACCGGTGTAACAGCAGAAAAACACGATGCATTTATCACAGCACCGAGACAGGACGGTACCGTACTGATGGAGTTCTCCGGAAAAGAACTGATCAAAGGAGAACCGGATGCTTCTTCCTTCCCGTCAGGAGGTCTTCGAGCTACGTTTGAAGCCAGAGGATATACAGCATGGGATTGTACTTCACCGGCTTATGTACGTGAAGATGCAGCAGGAGCGATCCTCTGTATTCCGACCGCATTCTGCTCTTACACAGGTGAGGCACTGGATCAGAAAACACCGCTGCTGCGTTCCATGGAAGCAATCAACGAGCAGGCACTGAGACTTCTGAGACTGTTTGGAAATACAACCTCCAAAAAAGTAACACCGTCCGTTGGACCGGAACAGGAATACTTCCTGGTTGACAAACAGAAATATCTGCAGAGAGAAGATCTGATCTTTACCGGACGTACCCTGTTCGGAGCAATGCCTCCGAAAGGACAGGAACTGGATGACCATTATTTCGGAACCATCCGTCAGCGTATTGCTTCTTATATGAAAGATGTCAACGAAGAACTCTGGAAACTTGGTATCTCCGCAAAAACACAGCATAACGAAGTAGCACCGGCACAGCACGAGCTGGCACCGATCTATGCAGAAGCAAACATTGCAGTTGATCACAACCAGCTGGTTATGAAAACACTGAAAAAAGTAGCATGCCAGCATGGAATGCAGTGCCTGCTTCATGAGAAACCATTTGACGGTGTGAATGGTTCCGGTAAACATAATAACTGGTCCATCACAACCGATGACGGTATCAATCTGTTAGATCCGGGCAAAACACCGCATGAGAATGTACAGTTCCTTATGGTACTGACCTGTATCTTAAAAGCAGTCGATGAGCATGCAGATCTGCTTCGTGAATCCGCAGCCGATCCTGGAAATGATCACAGACTGGGAGCAAACGAGGCACCGCCGGCTATCATTTCTGTATTCCTTGGAGAACAGCTGGAGGATGTACTGGAACAGCTGATCAGCACAGGAACTGCTACACACAGTAAAGCAGGCGGTGTACTGCATACCGGTGTCAAGAGACTTCCGGATTTTGCAAAAGATGCAACGGACCGTAACCGTACTTCACCGTTTGCATTTACCGGAAATAAATTCGAGTTCCGTATGGTAGGTTCCCGTGATTCCATCGCCGGACCAAACGTGGTACTGAACACGATCGTAGCAGATGCATTCTCACAGGCATGCGATGTACTGGAAAAAGCAGATGACTTTGAACTGGCTGTACATGATCTGATCAAAGAATATGCAACCGATCACCAGAGAATCGTATTTAACGGAAACGGTTATTCCGATGAATGGGTAGCAGAAGCAGAAAGAAGAGGACTGCCGAACATCAAATCCATGGTGGATGCAATCCCGTGCCTGGCAACTGATAAGGCAGTAGAACTGTTCGGCAAATACAAAGTTTTCTCAAAAGCAGAACTTGAGTCCCGTGTAGAGATTAAATATGAGAACTATGCAAAGGCTATTAATATAGAAGCAAAGACGATGATCGACATGGCTTCCAAACAGATCCTGCCGGCAGTCATCGGCTATACCAAATCTCTGGCAGATACTATCCTGGCAGTTAAAGGTGCAGGTGCACCGGCAGCCGTACAGACAGATCTGCTGAACGATGTAAGCAAACTGCTGGAAGAGGCAAAGGCAGCCCTGGTAACACTGGAAGAAGTGACCGACAAAGCAGCCGAAGCAGGCGATATGGCAGCTGAAGCAAGATACTTCCACGAGAGCGTTGTACCGGCTATGGCAGCCCTTCGTACACCGATTGACAAACTGGAAGTACTGGTAGATAAGAAAGTATGGCCGATGCCATCCTATTCCGATCTGCTGTTCGAAGTATAAAAAATGTAAAGATACAGTGGTTTCCCCACCCTGTTATTCCATCCCAAAAAGTAATGAAAGGGACAGAAATCAACAAAAGATTTCTGTCCCTTTTTTGATGTGCAGCGATTCTCTCAGGCAGATGTCAGCAGAGCCTGGCAGGATTGCATAAGTTAGTTGCAAAACAGTGAAAAATAAGGTATGATTTGGAAGGATAGACAAAAGCAAACGAAAAAAGCTTTTTGGATATGAAAAGCAGCAGGTCACGATGGAGGATTGTAAGAAATGGAAGACAAGAACAAAGAAAAGATCAATGTGGTAGAGCTTTTTGGTTCGAATGTATTCAATGACAAGATCATGCAGGAGCGTCTGCCGAAAAAGGTGTACAAAGAACTGCATAAGACCATTGATGAAGGAAAAGAGCTGGATCCGATCACAGCAGAAGTCGTAGCTGGGGCTATGAAAGACTGGGCAGTGGAAAAAGGTGCAACGCATTACACACACTGGTTCCAGCCGCTTACTGGATTCACAGCAGAAAAACATGATGCATTTATTACAGCACCGCATGCGGACGGAACGGTCAGCATGGACTTTTCCGGAAAAGAGCTGATCAAAGGAGAACCGGATGCTTCTTCATTCCCGTCGGGAGGATTAAGAGCAACCTTTGAGGCACGCGGATATACAGCCTGGGACTGCACTTCACCGGCATTTGTACGTGAAGACAGTGCAGGTGCGATTTTGTGTATACCGACAGCATTCTGTTCCTATACAGGAGAAGCACTGGATCAGAAGACACCGCTGCTTCGCTCCATGCAGGCATTGCAGACACAGACACTCAGACTGATCCGTCTGTTCGGCAATACGACATCCAGAAAAGTGACACCTTCCGTTGGCGTAGAGCAGGAATACTTTATCGTGGACCGGCAGAAATATTTAAAGAGAAAAGACCTGATTTTTACCGGACGTACACTCTTTGGTGCCATGCCTCCGAAAGGTCAGGAGCTCGATGACCATTATTTTGGAGTTATCCGTCAGAGAATTGCCGGTTTTATGAAAGAAGTAAACGAAGAACTCTGGAAACTGGGTGTTTCTGCAAAGACACAGCACAACGAAGTCGCACCGGCACAGCATGAGCTGGCACCGATCTATGCAGAGTGCAACGTAGCAGCAGACCACAACCAGATCATTATGGAGACTTTGAAACAGGTGGCAGAGCGTCACGGACTGCAGTGTCTTCTTCATGAGAAACCATTTGCGGGAGTCAATGGTTCCGGTAAGCACAACAACTGGTCCATCACCACAGATGACGGCATTAATCTGCTTGATCCGGGCAAGACACCGCACGAAAATGTTCAGTTCCTGATGATCCTGACCTGTATTTTGCGTGCTGTAGACCGCCATGCAGATCTTCTTCGTGAATCCGCAGCCGATGTCGGAAATGACCACAGACTGGGAGCCAATGAGGCACCGCCTGCTATTATCTCCGTATTCCTGGGTGAACAGCTGGAAGATGTGCTGGAACAGCTGATCAGCACCGGCTCTGCAACACACAGCTTAAAAGGCGGAAAATTACATACCGGCGTTAAGACTCTTCCGGATTTTGCAAAAGATGCAACGGACCGTAACCGTACCTCACCGTTTGCCTTTACCGGAAATAAATTTGAATTCCGTATGGTAGGTTCCAGAGATTCCGTAGCAGAATGTAACGTGGTGATCAACACGATCGTAGCGGAAGCATTCTCCGATGCCTGCGACCGTCTGGAAAAGGCAGAAGATTTTGAGCTTGCCGTGCATGACCTGATCAAAGAATATGCAACAGAACATCAGAGGATCGTATTTAATGGCAACGGTTATTCTGAAGAGTGGGTAGAAGAAGCAAAACGCAGAGGCCTGCCGAACATCAATTCCATGGTGGAAGCGATCCCGGCACTTGTGACCGATAAAGCGATCCAGCTGTTTGGCAAATTCGGCGTATTTACGGAAGCTGAACTCCGTTCCCGTGCAGAGATCCAGTATGAAGGATACTCCAAGGCACTGAATATCGAAGCCCGTGCCATGATCGATATTGCCAGCAAGCATATCATCCCGGCCGTCATGCGTTTTTCCAGAAACCTTGCCGGTACGGTAAATGAGATCAAGACAGCCGGAGCAGATGTGACTGTTCCGATGAACATGCTCAAAGATACAACAGCCCTTCTTTCTCAGACAAAACTGGCACTGGCAAAACTGCAGGAGGCAGCAGATCAGGCGGCAGCCATGGAGAACGGAAGAGAACAGGCAGAGTATTATCATGAAGTTGTGTTTAAAGATATGGAAGAACTGCGAGTTCCGGTGGATAAGCTGGAGATGATCGTAGATAAAGAAGAGTGGCCGATGCCATCCTACGGTGACCTGCTGTTTGAAGTATAAAAGGATGTAGGAGCTACAGAGCTGTACAGTTGCCTGGCAGCTCATGCAGCCGGAGATGAAAATCATAAATGCCAGAGATAAAAGCCAAAATCATAATATACCTGTAAAAGGGTGATTTCAAAGCTGCTTGTCTCTGGCGTTTTTTATCTTAGTCGGAGAAGACTTCCCTGTGTACATAAAAAGCTGAAAATAAAAAAAGCCCTGAAAAGGGAGGATGCCAGACAGAGGGCTGCCTGGCAATTATGAAAAAAGTATATTCAAATAGTATTAAAATACTGAGAAAATGACATATGTATTAGGTGTCAATGAAATATTTCTGCAACATTTTTGACATTTTGAAGTATAAAGGGGAAAAATGAATTTGGCATGATGAGCGAATGAAAGTTTTTTGAATGTATCATGAATAAAATATGAACGTATCGAAAGACAAACGCAGAGCATTTTGCACATTCCGAGATGCTCAAAAATATCTGAAAAAAGTATTTGACAAATGCTGGAAAATGTGTATACTGTCTCTTGTAAGAACAAAGGCGTTCCGTTTATACGGAGTGCCTTTTTGTTCGCCGTTTTCCAATTTCTTACATACATTTTTCAGCAGAAAGCCCCATTTCCCGGGGCTTTTTGTTATGAATGAAAAGAATAGTACAGACTTTTGAAATTTTCGACGAAAAAAGCGAAGAATTTCACAAATATTCCTGCTTAAATTGCATAAGAAACTGATTCGAGATTGACAGTAAAACAGATAAAATGTATAATAAAGGTACTTATTTCGTGAGAAAATTTGCACTTTAACAACAAAAGATTTTCTTCGAAAAATAAGAAAACGATCGACGGGCGGGAGACGGAAGCTGCATACGGATTCCCGGTGTCGAACTTATGAAAAGGAGGATTTAGATGGGAAAGAATGTGAAAAAAGTCATCAGTCTTGTACTGGTTTTTGCCATGATTTTAACAGGCATGACTTTTACCGGATTTGATGCAAAAGCAGCAGATGCTGCAAATGACACTTCTGCGACAGCAGAATATGAAATTTATCCAACCCCGAGAAGTGTTGTTTACCAGGATAGCAGTTTTACCCTGGCAGATAAGACAAACGTTGTCTATGACAGCACGATCGACGAGGCAACACAGAAACGTCTGAACGAAGTACTGGCTATTCAGAATATCACAGGAACCGTGACAGGTGCCGTAGCTTCAAACGGAATGAACGTACTGGTTGGTACAAAAGGTTCCGATGGAGCAGTTGAAAAATGGTTCAACGACCATGTTACTTATGCAGATGATCTGTTTGACAAGAGAGATGCATATGTTCTGGCTATCCAGGACAATGTGATCGCAGTCCTTGGTAAAGACACCGATGCAGCATTTTACGGACTGAGCTCTCTGAAAATGATTTTTAACCAGGTGACAGAAAAAGCCGTACGCAAACTTCAGATCGAAGATTACGCATCCGGTCAGTACCGTGGATTTATCGAAGGCTACTATGGTATTCCGTGGTCTGTGGAAGATCGTATCAGTCTGATGAAGTTCGGCGGCGATTTCAAGATGAATATGTATATCTATGCACCGAAGGACGAGCCATACCACAATTCACAGTGGCGTGAGCTCTATCCGGCAGACAGACTGGAAGAGATCAGACAGATGGTGCAGGCAGGACAGGATTCCAAGTGCCGTTTTGCATGGGCAATTCATCCGTTTATGCACAGTGCTATCACAGCCTCCACTTATGATGCAGACCTGAAGGTTATCATTGCAAAATTTGAACAGCTTTACAACGTTGGCGTACGTCAGTTTGTGCTTTCCGCAGACGACGCAGCCGGCAAAGTAAGCCTACATGCAAGACTTTGCAAAGACCTGGATGCATGGTGCAAATCCAAAGGCGATGTTTACAATCTGTGCTTCGTACCGCAGGTATACTGTGCAGGTGCAGTAAACTGGAGCAGCTGGAGTGAAGGCGAAGCTCAGACCGTTGCAAACTACTTCAAACATTTTGAAAGTCTTCCGGATGTAGAACTGATGTGGACCGGTGAATCTGTATGTTATCCGGCAAGACAGAGTACTTTCAATAATTTTAAAAATTCTTATACAAACGGCAGAGAGGCATTTATGTGGCTGAACTGGCCGGTAAATGACGTAAACCACGCACGTTTGGTTATGGGCCCTGGAGACAGTGCAATCCTTGAAAAAGGTCTGACAAACTTCATGGGTATTGTAACGAACCCGCTGGAGCAGGCAGAAGCTTCCAAGACAGCACTGTTTGCGATCGCTGATTTTGCATGGAACACAGCTGACTTTGATGCAGAGAAGAGCTGGGCTGACGGCTTCAAGTACATCGACAGCGGAGCTCCACAGTCCCTGCATGAACTGTGCAAACATATGACTAACCCGAGCCCGGGCGGTATCACAGCGATGGGTGAGTCGGTAGAACTGACTCCGTACATCAATGCATTCAAGACTGCATACAACAGCAATGCAGATCTGACGGAATCCGGAAATGCACTGATTGAACAGCTGCAGAAGATCGTGACAGCTGCAGATGATTTCCAGACAAACGGAACAAACGAAAACCTAAAAGAAGAGATGAAACCTTGGGTAGATTCTCTGAGATATCTTTCCAAAGCAAGCATCGGATTTGTCAAGACTGCAATGGGACTCAAAGCAGGCGATGACGATGCTGTATGTGCAAATTATGTAAGTGCAGAAAACAATTACAAACTGTCACAGAACTGTGCGGCACCTCAGCTGAACGGCACTATCATGGCAGAAGCCGGAGCTATGAAGATCATGCCGTTCGCAGCACAGATGGAAAATTATGTGAAGAAAGCAGCACTGAAAGTGCTGGATAATACTTTCAGTGGCGGAAATACTTCCGGCGGTGGCACAGAGACCGGCGAGAAGAGACTGATGTACAGCGGACTTGGTGGATTCTACCAGGGAAATGCAGGCAATGTTATTGATGGAAATGACAGTACCTTTGCATGGTTTAATGCAAGTGTTACTGCAAATGGATACATTGGGCTGGATCTCGGAGCAGCTTATAAACTTGGCAAAGTCCGCATCCTGCAGGGAAGAACTCAGACAGATGGAGATATTTTCTCGCAGGGTATCCTGGAGTATTCCATGGATAATGAAAACTGGACACAGGTTGATGGTACTTACGGAACAAACGAGATCAACGTGGATCTGACAAACCAGTCCCTGAAAGCTCGCTACATCCGTCTGCGTACACCGGCTGCAACAAGCAAATGGTATGCAATCCGTGAATTCCAGGCAGAGACTTTCCCGGCAGATGAGTATGCATACACCAACACAGAAACTTACAAAGAGACAATTGTAACGATCAATAAAAATGAGGCTGCAATTCCGGAAGTCAAAGATGTTATCCTGAAAAATGGTGAGTACATTGGTATTGATTTCGGAAATGTACGTGAGATCAGCACGATTGCAGCAGATTACACAAACAAAGATAAGGTAACCTTTGAGTACAGCTATAATGGATTCAACTGGTATCCGGTTGATACCGAAAAAGGCATGGATGCAAAATACATCCGCTTCATCAACAAAGGGGAAGCAGATGTAACCTTTGATATCAATTCCGTAAGCCTGACCAACACCGATGCAGACAAGACCATCTTTGCAGAACCGGCAGGCGTGGAAGGATTTGATGCAAAACAGGCAATCGATAATTCTTTAACAACCATGTTCAGGGCAGGCGAAGGTGCAGGAACTCTGACTTACCGTCTGGATGCAGGTGTAAAAGACAGCCTTTACGTCATTCAGGATGGAGAGGAGATTTCCAATGCAAAAGTTTCTATCCATACCAATGCAGGTAAATGGGTAGAAGTCGGTACTCTGTCCAAATCGCTGAATGTCTTCAAGAATCTGGTATTCTACAATGGTATCAACGAAGTGAAGATCACATGGGATGGCACAGGAGCAGCTCCGGCAATCTATGAAATGTATACAAAAGAATCTGATTCTACAGCAGAAAGTGCACTGACAGATGCAATCAGTGCAGCAAAAGAACTGGATGAAGATCAGTATACCGCAGAATCTTATGCAGTTCTGAAAGCAGCAGAAGCAGTAGCAGCAAAAGAAAATGCAACCGTTGAAGAAAAAGCAGCAGCAGTCAAAGCACTGGATGATGCCATTGCAGAGCTTGTAAAAAGAGAGAATCAGCCGGCAGATGACGGTTATAAAAAATTGCTTCCGGCAAATATGACAGGTGCCGCAGACAGTGAAGAGTTGACAGGCGAAGGAGCCGGAAACGGTATCATAGCAGCAGCACTTGACGGTGACAGCAGCACATACTGGCATACAAACTGGAATGACAACAGCAAACCGAAGGCACAGTATTCCAACGGAACACTGACCGGCAACAACAATTATACGATCACTCTGGATAAGGCATATGCAGTAAAAGCACTGACTTATCTCCCAAGACCGGAAAGAGACAAAAATGGTGTTATCAAAAACGGTGCCGTAACAGAAGCAAACGTTTATGTATCCACTGATAACGGAGAAACTTATACAAAAGTAGCAAATGTAACATGGTCTTATGAAGGAGAAACCATCCCGACTGAGAAGAGCGTTGAGTTCGAGCCGGTTGCAGGCGTAACCAATGTTAAATTTGAAGCAATTCACAGTGAAGGTGCAGAACCGAATATGTTCATCAATGCAGCAGAGCTGAATGTTCTTGCAAAATTTGTGGAGGCACCGAAAGAAGAAAATGTGCTCGAAGCACCGGAAATCACTGTGACTGCACCGGCAGCAGGTGAGACATCCGCAGATGCAGTCGTATCTTCATCAAAAGAAGGCAAACATTTTGAGGCAGTTGCAGACCAGGCTGCAGATCCGGCAACACTGACGCTGAATGATAACGTTCAGGTATCCTACAGTGATGGATGGGGATATTCCGGATACGTAACGGCAGAGAATGATGGAACAAACAACGGAAAATTTGATGTTTCCGGAGAAGACAAAGCAATGTTTATCCGTTTCCGTATGAAATCAGATGAGATCACAGGAAGCGGTACATATCAAATGCTTGGCAAGATGGATGAGCAGTATGGTGTTCAGCTCAAGAGCAGCGGCGTACTTGTTTATGCATGCGACGCAAAAGGTTCCTGGGTTGAGAGCAGCTGTGCGATCGATTCCAGTTTCTGGAATAAATGGCATGATATTCTGGCAGTATTTACCGGTACAAAGATGCAGATCTATGTAGACGGCAAAGCCGGAACACCGACATCCGGAAGAGCAAACGCAAGCGACAATTACGATGTAACCCTGAAATCTTACAACACAAGTACCTTTACAACTGGTTATAACATCAGCAAAGATCTTGGTTCCTCAACAACACCTCCATATACCGGACTGCTTTCTGACATCCGCATCTACAGCGGAAAAGATTACTCTGATAATCTGCAGAAATCTTATGCAGTGACAGCTCATGCACTGGATCAGGCAACACCGTCTGTAAACATTGCACTGACACCGTATACAACCAGCACAACCTGGTATAAGGACGGCAAAGAAGTAGAAGCAGGTGCAGCATTTGAGGCAAATGCAAACTATGAAGTAAAAACAGTCCTGACAGCAGTTGGCGATTATCGTTTCGCAGACAGCAGCAAACCGCAGAGCATCAAACTCTCTGACGGTACAAGTGTGAAACCGGAAGTAAATGTTGCAGCTGATTACAGATCCATGACCGTTTCCTACAGCTTTAAGACAGAGGAAGTACCATGTACCTGTGAGATCACAGATCTTGTATTTGATAACCAGACCATCCAGATGGCAGCAGCAGATACAAGCAAAACACTGAAACTGGCTGCAAAAGCAACCGCAGCAGACTGTGCAGCACATGAAAAGAACATCACTTACACTTATACACTGGTAGATGCCGGCACAACAAAGGCAGCTCTGGAAGGTGATGTACTGACAGTAAGTGCAGCAGGAACAGCAAAAGTAAAAGTAGTTGCAGAACTGAACGGAAAAACAGCAGAAAAAGAGATAACGGTTACCGTAACATCTGACAAAGCAACGGAAGCTTCCAGAACAGAACTTGGCAATACCGTAAACAATGCGAAAGCAATCGACAAAACGCTGTATACCGAGGATTCTGTAAAAGCACTGGAAACAGCGATCACAAATGCAGAAGCCGTACTTGCAAAAGAAAATGCAAGCGAAACAGAAGTAGCAGCAGCAAAGAAAGCAGTACAGGATGCAATCGATGCTCTGCAGAAAAAAGATACGGTTGACAAAGACAAAGAAGAAGCACAGAAAGCTCTGAGTGATGCGGTTACAAAGGCAGATGCTGTTTATGCAGCAGGTCAGGGACAGTACACCAAAGAATCCTGGGATGCATTTGAAAAAGCATACAAGGCAGCAAAAGAAGCAGGTGCTGATCTTACGGCAGCTGCTCTGAAAGATCTGACAGCAGCTCTTGAAAAGGCACAGGCAGCTCTGAAAACAGCAGAGACACCGGATACAGAACCAAATCCGACTCCGACACCGGCAGAGAAGAAACTGGCAGCACCGACGATCAAGTCTGTGAAAGCAAGTGCAGCAAAAGCAGGTGTGGTTGTAAAAGTGATCGTGAATGCAGTGGAAGGTGCAGATCATTATGATATTTACCGCACCGTAAACGGCAAGACGGTTCTGGCAGGAAGCACTGCATCCGGCAAGCTGGTATTTAAAGATAAAAAAGCCGCTTCTTTGAAAGGCATCAAGCGTGCATCTTACCGTGCAGTAGCAGTATCTAAGGATGCAAACGTAAAAGCAAGTGACAACGGTGCAGCTAAGACTGTGAAGTTTACAGCAAATGTAAAAATCAAGAAAGCAGCTGCTTCAGGCAAGAGTGTAAAACTGAGCTGGAAGAGAAATAAAAAAGCAACCGGTTATGTGATCTATCGTTCTACGAAGAAAAACTCCGGTTATAAACGGATCAAGAAGATCAACAACAATAAGACCGTTTCTTATCAGGATAAGAAGATCAGGAAGAAAGGTAATTACTACTACAAGATCGTGACGGTCAAAAAAGGAAATGCAAGTGCAATGTCCACTGCAAAAAAGGTAAAAGTGAAATAAAAAGTCGATAAAATCGAAGGATTTTTACCCGAAAAAGGGCTGCTGCAGCGATGCGGCAGCCTCTTTTTATGCGAAAAATATGCGAAAAGCATAAAAAAACATAATTTTCTCTTTTCTTTTTTGGTGATTTATATTACAATAATAGTCAAGTCAGATTAATAAGCGTAGTTGGTCTGGTATGAAAATGTATGGAAGGGAGAGAAAGACATGATATCAAACCAGATATTACAGTCAACCATAGAAGGATTAAAAGAAATATCGAGGATTGATTTTTGCGTGATCGATCTGGAAGGCAATGTGCTGGCTGCAACGTTTCCGGAGTCAGAAGAATATCGTTCCTCAGTAGTTCCGTTTGTAGATTCACCGGCAGACAGCCAGGTGGTACAGGGACACCAGTTTTTCAAAATATACGATGAGCTTCAGGTAGAATATGTGCTGGTAGCAAAAGGAAGCAGCGATGATGTTTATATGATCGGTAAGATGGCTGCATTCCAGATTCAGAATCTGCTGGTTGCATACAAAGAGCGATTTGACAAAGATAACTTTATCAAGAATCTGCTTCTGGACAACCTGCTTCTGGTAGATATTTATAACCGTGCGAAGAAGCTTCACATTGCAGCAAATGCGAGAAGAGTGGTATTCCTGGTTGATACGGCTCAGGAGAAGGATAATGCTTCCATGGAATGTATCCGTTCACTGCTTGGAACCAAGACAGGTGATTTTATTACAGCAGTTGATGAAAAGAGCATCATCGTTGTCAAAGAGCTGGCTTCCGAAGAAGGTTATCAGGAAATGGAGAAAACGGCAAAGCAGATTTTAAATGTTCTGCCGGCAGAAAAGCAGGAAGTATCGCATATTGCATATGGAACGATCGTAGAAGAGATCAAAGAAGTTTCCAGATCTTATAAAGAAGCACGTATGGCAATGGATGTCGGAAGGATCTTTTTCGAGGAGAAAAATATCATCGCATACAGTTCTCTTGGCATCGGCCGTCTGATTTATCAGCTTCCGATCCCGCTCTGCAAGATGTTTATCAAAGAGATTTTCGAGAACAAATCACCGGATGACTTCGATGAAGAGACGCTGGTTACGATCAACAAATTCTTTGAAAACAGCCTGAACGTTTCAGAGACATCCAGACAGCTGTATATCCACAGGAATACACTGGTATACCGTCTGGATAAGCTGCAGAAGAGTACCGGACTGGATCTGCGTGTATTTGAAGATGCGATCACATTCAAGATCGCACTGATGGTAGTCAAATACATGAAGTACATGGAGACGCTGGATTATTAATACAGTCTCCGTCATAAACCGCAGCATGGACACATAAAATAGCAACAAACAGAAGAAGACCGGAGAAGCCGCGTGCAAAGCCGGTCTTTTCTTGGGTTACAGAAAAGATGCGTTTCTGTACCGGGGAAGATATAAGGAGCAAAGATATGGCAAAGGACAAGAAGTTCGGAAAAGGTTTTTTCTGTGGGATCCTGACTTCTGCTGTGGTCGTTCTGGCCGGAAGCGGGATGCTTCAGCAGGGCGGCTGGATCACAGGAGCAGATCAGAAAGAAGCAGGGGCAACGCAGGAGAGCACAGACAGTGCAGGCACACAGCTCAGTCTGGAACAGAAGAAGGTAGATACAAAGATCAAGAAGATGGAAGAGATCATCAATCAGCTCTATCTTGACAGTACGGATAACGATGCGGTCGAAGCCGGCATTTATAAGGGCATGATCAGCGGACTTGGAGATCCTTATGCTGCATATTATACACAGGATGAACTCGAAAAACTGAATGAATCCACATCCGGAGAGTACAAGGGGATTGGTGCAAAGCTTTCACAGGATACACAGACGGGGGCAATCCAGGTCGTGACCTGTTTTGAGGGGACACCGGCAGAAAAGGCAGGGCTGCTTCCGGGAGATATTCTCTATTCGGTCAATGACATCGAAGTGACCGGGAAAGATCTGACCGATGTGGTCAGCCTGATCAAGACAGCAAAAGGAGACACCGTCCATCTGACAATCGCCAGAGAGGGTGAAAAGGATTATCTGGAGTTCGATGTGGAACGCTCGGATGTTGCCGTCCCGACGGTGGCTTACAAAATGCTGGATGATGAGATCGGTTATATCGCAGTCAGTGAGTTTGACAAGGTGACGGCGGAGCAGTTCAAGAATGCTCTGGCGAAATTAGAAGAACAGGGTATGGAAAAGCTGATCATAGACCTGCGAAACAACCTTGGCGGTGTTCTGGATACCTGCTGCGAGATGTTAAAACAGATGCTTCCGAAAGGACTGATCGTTTATACCGAAGATAAATACGGGCAGAGAACAGAATATACCTGCGACGGAAACAATGAGTTCAAAAAACCGCTGGCAGTGCTGGTCAACGGGTACAGTGCCAGTGCGGCAGAAATCTTCAGCGGAGCAATCAAAGACTATGGGATTGGTACTTTAGTCGGTACGAAAACGTATGGAAAAGGGATTGTGCAGCGGATTGTCGGAATGGAGGACGGAACGGCAGTCAAACTGACGGTTTCCAAGTATTTCACGCCAAACGGCACGGATATCCACAAAAAAGGCATTGAGCCGGATGTGACCGTTGAGCTTGATGAAAGTCTGAAAAATAAAGTGACGGTCACGGAAGAAGAGGATAATCAGTTGCAGAAAGCCATTTCAATACTTCAGGAGGAAAAAAACGATGCAGAGTAAAATTGTTTTCAGAGAGATGTTAAGTGAGCTGAAGGCACTTGCAGATGTGCAGGGGAATTATCTTACAAAAGAAGACATAAAAAAATTCTTTCCGGGAGATGCCCTGAATGAGGAACAGTTTGGACTGGTCTGCGAATACCTTGTCAGCCAGAAGATCAAAGTGGACGGGTACGAACCGGCCCCAAAGACACCGGAAACCGCACAGAAGACAGTGAAGGAGCATGCAGAGAGAGCGTCTGCTTCGAATCCTGAGACAGAAAAACAGGAAGAAAACAGTGAAACACAGGACGGGGAAGGTCCGGATTTCCTTGGTATGTATCTGGAGGAACTTGCAGAGATCGAAAAACTTTCCGAGACGGAAGAAGAACGTCTGTTTTTTGAGGCAGTAAATGGCGATTCCATGGCAAAAAGCACGCTGGCAGGACAGTATCTGGAAACGGTCTACGAGCTTGCCATGACGTATGTCGCTTCCGAGCTGCCGATCGAAGATCTGGTGCAGGAAGGCAATATCGGACTGCTGCTTGCACTTGAAAATCTGGAGGCAAAGCCAAATCTGGAAGAATACCGTAAACAGGTGTTTGACGGTATCCGGAAAGCAATGGAAGAGGCCGTTGAGATGTCACAGGACAAAAAAGACCTGGATGACGAGATCGTAGGCAGAGTCAATCACCTGAACGAGTCGATCCTCAGCCTGGAAGAAGATCTTGGACACAAAGTTTCCATGAGTGAACTGTCGGCCTATCTGGAAATGCCACTTGAGGAGATCAAAGATGTTCTGCGTATGGCCGGTGATGAGATGAAAGATAAATCAGATGTGAGATGATTCCCGCCTCTGCAGGCGGCGAGCAACAAGCTTGTATCAGTGGCGGGATTCAATCTCCCATCTGATATAGCCTCCGGCGGATTGCAGAGGTGCACAGAAGAATATGTCATGCGATGCATGACGTGCACCTCGCAGCAAGAATGCCAGAGGCATTCTTGAAAAAATGTTCTGCCGGATGGAAGGCTGTCATATAGTATGAGCAGGGGGGATTGCATGGAAAAAATGCAGAAACGATCAAAACCAGTGACCCTGCTCATTTCACTTCTGGGTTCCTGGATCGTCACAGCAGTGCTTCTTGTGCTGCTGGCAGCTGCGATGATGAAATTTCAGTTAGAAGAAGGAAAGATCTCGGCGGCTGTGACCGTCATTTATCTGGGATCCGCCTTTTTGGGCGGAAGGATCGCAGGCAGAAGGACGGAGAACAAAAAATACCTGTGGGGGTTGCTCGCAGGAATGTGTTATTTTGCAGTGCTTTTTCTTCTGACACTGATCCTGAAACGGAACATAGATCCGTCTTCCATACAGACGATAACGACAGCCTGTCTGTGCATGGGAGGCGGAATGTTAGGCGGAATGCTTGCTTTTTAAAAGCATTTCGTGTAAAAGTTCGTATAGATTTTTAAAAACAGTTATGTTAAAATAGGCAGATGTTAGATTCAGAAACAGCCATCAAAGATGGAGGAAATACAGGATAATGATGAAAGAAAAATATGAATCGCTCTCAGCGGTTGAATTAAAGGCGATTGCAAAAGCCAGAGGCCTGAAAAATCTTTCCGGTCTGAAAAAGAGTGAAGTAGTTACAAGAATGCTTGAGGCAGATGAAAAAGAACGTGAGCAGAAAATATCCGAAGAGACGGAAGAACGTGCACAGACACAGACCGTAAAAGCGGAAAGACCAGAGATGACAGAGCATGCAGAGAGATCCGAAAAGCGTCCGGAAGAGAAAACAGGACTGGATTTTTCACAGCTTGACAGCGGTCAGACAGTGACCGGTATTCTGGAAGTAATGCCGGATGGTTTCGGATTTATCCGATCCGATAACTATCTGCCGGGTGACCATGATATTTATGTTTCGCCGTCCCAGATCCGAAGATTCAATCTGAAGACCGGAGATATCATCAGCGGCAATACACGTATCCGCACAAATACCACGCAGCAGGAGAAGTTTGCAGCCCTGCTCTATTTAAAGAGCACAAACGGCATGCATCCGGCAGAAGCTGCCAAAAGATGCAATTTCGAGGATATGACACCGATCTTTCCGAACCAGCGTATGCGTATGGAGCGTGATTCGAGAAATGTAGCTATGCGTATCGTTGACCTGATCTCACCGGTCGGCAAGGGACAGCGAGGAATGATCGTGTCACCGCCGAAAGCCGGAAAGACGACACTGTTAAAAGAGATGGCAAAGTCCATCCTTGGAAATGACCCGGATATGCACCTGATCATTCTGCTGATCGACGAGCGTCCGGAGGAAGTTACCGATATCAAGGAAGCCATTGTCGGAGATAATGTAGAAGTAATCTATTCTACCTTTGACGAGCTGCCGGAGCATCACAAACGAGTTTCCGAGATGGTGATCGAGCGTGCAAAGCGTCTGGTTGAACATAAAAAAGACGTTACGATCCTGCTCGACAGCATCACAAGACTTGCAAGAGCCTACAACCTGACGGTTCCGCCAAGCGGACGTACCTTATCCGGCGGTCTTGACCCGGCGGCACTGCATATGCCGAAACGTTTCTTCGGAGCAGCGAGAAATATGCGTGAGGGCGGAAGCCTGACGATCCTGGCAACGGCACTTGTCGATACCGGAAGCAAGATGGACGATGTCGTATACGAAGAGTTCAAGGGAACCGGAAACATGGAGCTTGTCCTTGACCGCAAGCTTTCCGAAAAGAGAGTTTTCCCGGCACTGGATATCCAGAAATCCGGTACCAGAAGAGAGGATCTTCTGCTCGATCCGGAAGAGCAGGAAGCAGTGTACATCATGCGAAAAGCATTAAACGGTATGAAGTCGGACGAAGCCGTCGAGAACATCCTGAATATGTTTGTACATACGAAAAACAATAAAGAACTGGTACAGATGGTCAAAAAACAGAAATTTATATAAAATCGTTGCTTTTTATAAAGATTTATGGTATAATTCAAACGCTGTTTAACAGACAGTTTAACTGTAGGGACTTACAGGGATAGTCCGGGGTATCTTGCCGTGGAAACATCAGGAGCGGCATTGACCGGAAATCGACCGAGAAAGGTAAGCAGTTCACAAAATAAGAAAAAGAGGTGAAAATCATGAAGGAAGGAATCCATCCAGAGTACTATCAGGCAACTGTAACTTGCAACTGCGGTAACACATTTGTAACAGGCTCCACAAAAAAGGATATCCATGTTGAAATCTGCTCCAAATGCCATTCATTCTACACAGGACAGCAGAAAGCAGCAGCAGCACGCGGACGTATTGATAAATTCAATAAGAAATACGGCATCAAATAATAAGCGTTTTGGGTACAGGAGTATACAGATGTCCTGCGAAAGTAGGATGTATATGCTTAAGATAATGAGAGGGGTTGAGGTTGAAAAATCTCAACCTTTTTTATCACATGGATTTTTTGTGTGGATGTTTTGAACGCAGAGAAGCGGATTGTGAATGTCCGCTTTACACAAAAAGTTTCCGGGTGTGGAAGTTGGAGGAAGCAGCAGTATGAAATCATCCAATATAGGCGGTCAGGCGGTCATGGAAGGCGTGATGATGCGAAATGCAGATAAATATGCAGTCGCAGTCCGCAAAACCGACGGCGAGATCGTTGTGAAAACAGAAGAATATAAAGGTATTGTTCAAAATAAAAAAATACGTTCTCTTCCGATCATACGAGGTGTGTTCAGCTTTATAGATTCCATGGTTCTTGGTATGAGTACACTGACTTATTCTGCATCTTTTTTTATGGATGAGGAAGAAGAGGAGAAAGACGAAAAGAAGGAGTCCGTGATGATGGGGCTGACGATTGCATGTTCAGTTGTGATGGCAGTAGCCATTTTTATGATACTTCCTTATTTTTTGTCACAGTTGTTTCGAAAATTTACAGATTCTACTACTTTGATCACACTGCTTGAAGGTGCAGTTCGTCTTGTGATTTTCTTTGGGTATATTCTGCTCATTTCCAGAATGAAAGATATTCAGCGTGTGTTTATGTACCATGGTGCAGAACATAAATGCATTAACTGTATAGAGCATGGCATGGAGTTAAATGTGGAAAATGTGCTGAAAAGTTCCAGACTGCACAAACGCTGCGGAACCAGTTTTTTGTTTATCGTTATGATCGTCAGCATTATTTTCTTTTTGTTCATCCGGATTGAATCCCCGATCTGGCGAGTGGTATTCCGGCTTTTGCTGATCCCGGTGATCGCAGGCGTTTCGTTTGAGTTTATCCGTCTGGCGGGAAAGAGCGAAAATAAACTGGTAATTTTTTTATCAAAACCGGGTATGATGCTGCAGAAGCTTACAACAAGGGAGCCGGATGCTTCCATGGCAGAAGTAGCAATCGCATCGGTAGAGGCTGTGTTTGACTGGAGAGCATATCTGAAAGAAAATTTTGGGTGGCAGGAGAAAGTATGACGTACGAAGAAGCACGAAAAGAAGCAGAACAGATTCTGAAAGGGGCAGAAGTTCCGGATGCGGCTCTGGATGCCTGGTATCTTCTGGAATATGCGATACAGAAGATTGAAAAAAAGGAGACCGGGCGAACCTGGTATCTGATGAACCGAAAGGAAAGCATTCTGCCGGGGACACTCTTATACTATCAGGAATTGGTCTCCCGAAGAAAACAGCGGATTCCGCTGCAGCATCTGACCGGAGAACAGGAGTTTTACGGTTATCCGTTTTATGTCAATGAACATGTGCTGATCCCAAGGCAGGATACGGAAGTTTTGGTAGAAGAAGCACTGAAACGAAAAAAAGAGGGCATGAAGGTGCTGGATCTGTGTACCGGTTCCGGCTGTATTCTGCTCAGTATTCTGAAAAATCTGAAGCAGGGAACGGGAGTCGGCATCGACATCTCAGAACAGGCACTTGAGGTTGCAAGACGAAATGCGAAAAGGCTGGGGCTGGAAGCAGCAACAACTTTTGTTTTAAGTGACTTGTTTGAGAAAGCACAGGGACCGTACGATATGATCGTCTCCAATCCGCCTTATATTGAAACGGAAGAGATTGCACAGCTGATGCCGGAAGTGCGGGATCATGAGCCGCGTCTGGCACTTGACGGAATGTCTGATGGGCTTTATTATTACAGAAGTATCGTTTCACGATGCAGGGATTATTTAAAAGAAGACGGTGCACTGCTGTTTGAGATCGGTGCAGGGCAGGGAGCTGCAGTGAGTGAACTGCTCAAAGAAGCCGGTTTTGTGTCCGTCCAGGTAATAAAAGATCTGGCGGGGCTTGACCGGGTAGTTGCAGGAAGAGCAGGTACAAAGAAAGGAAAACAAGAAAAAGATGTTTGATAGACTGGAAGATTTGCTGATTCGATTTGAAGAGATCATGAGCGAACTGAATGAGCCGTTTGTCGTCAACGACCAGACCAGATTTCAGAAGCTTATGAAGGAGCAGAGTGATCTGCAGCCGATCGTGGATGCATATAAAGAATATAAAGAGAGCAGGCAGACGGTAGAGGACAGCCTTTCCATGCTGGAAGAAGAGTCCGATGAAGAGATGCGAGAAATGCTCAAAGAAGAACTGAATGATGCAAAGAAAAATATCGAAGAACTGGAACATAAGCTCAAAATTCTGCTGCTTCCGAAAGATCCGAACGATGAGAAGAACGTTATCGTCGAGATACGTGCCGGAGCAGGCGGGGATGAGGCGGCTTTATTTGCAGCTGAGATTTACCGCATGTATGTGAAATATGCGGATATGCACCGCTGGAAAACAGAAATGATGAGCTTAAATGAAAACGGTATCGGCGGTTTCAAGGAAGTAACATTCATGATCACCGGACAGGGTGCATACTCCAGACTGAAGTACGAAAGCGGTGTACATCGTGTACAGCGTGTACCGGAGACAGAATCAGGAGGGCGTATCCATACTTCCACGATCACGGTTGCGATCATGCCGGAAGCAGAAGAAGTAGACTTCCAGCTGGATATGAACGACTGTAAATTCGATGTATTCCGTGCATCTGGAAACGGCGGACAGTGTGTCAACACGACAGACTCCGCAGTACGTCTGACACACATCCCGACCGGTATCGTCATCTCCTGTCAGGATGAGAAATCTCAGCTGAAAAACAAAGACAAAGCACTGAAAGTACTGCGTTCCAGACTTTATGAAATGGAACTTGCAAAACAGCACGATGCAGAGGCAGAAGCAAGGAGAAGCCAGATCGGAACCGGTGACCGTTCCGAGAAGATCCGTACTTACAATTTCCCGCAGGGACGTGTGACGGATCATCGTATCAAACTGACACTGCACAGACTGGACGGTATCTTAAACGGCGATCTGGATGAGATCATTGACAGCCTGATCGCAGCAGATCAGGCAGCGAAACTTGCAAACCTGCAGGAAGCTTAAAAGTGATTGTATATAGTATAAGGAAGTGAGGTTTGTATTATGGGTAAATATTTTGGAACCGATGGTTTCCGAGGGGAAGCCAATGTAACTTTGACGGTAGAACATGCATTTAAGGTAGGACGTTTCCTTGGCTGGTATTACGGACAGGAGCATAAGCCAAGGATCGTCATCGGAAAAGACACCAGAAGAAGCAGTTATATGTTTGAATATGCACTGGTAGCAGGCCTGACTGCATCCGGAGCAGATGCGTACCTTCTGCATGTGACAACCACACCGAGTGTTTCCTATGTGGTAAGAACCGATGAATTCGACTGCGGTATCATGATCTCAGCAAGCCACAACCCATTTTATGACAATGGAATTAAAGTGATCAACGGAATGGGATGTAAACTGGAAGCAGAAGTTGAAGCTAAAATTGAGGCATATATTGATGGCGAGAGTGGAGAACTTCCGCTGGCGACAAAAGAAAATATCGGCCGCACGGTGGATTATGTTGCCGGAAGAAACCGTTACATCGGCTATCTGATCTCTCTTGCAACCAGATCCTTCAAAAATTACCGCATTGGGCTGGACTGCTCGAACGGAAGTTCTTCTGCAATCGCAAAGAGTGTTTTTGATGCACTGGGAGCGAAGACTTATGTGATCAACAATGAGCCGAACGGAACCAATATCAATACAAACTGCGGCTCCACACACATCGGTGTACTGCAGCAGTATGTAAAAGAAAAAGGCCTGGATGTCGGATTTGCCTATGACGGTGATGCAGACCGGTGTATAGCAGTCGATGAAAATGGCAATGTTATTGACGGGGATCTGATTCTTTACGTGTGTGGAAAATATTTAAAAGAGCAGGGCAAACTGAAAAATGACACGATCGTAACGACCGTCATGTCCAACCTCGGTCTGTACAAAGCATGCGACAAAGCCGGCATTCACTACGAAAAGACAGCTGTTGGTGACAAGTATGTCTATGAGAATATGACACAGAACGGCCACTGCCTGGGCGGAGAACAGTCCGGACATATCATTTTCAGCAAACATGCGACAACCGGTGACGGTATCCTGACTTCTCTGATGATCATGGAAGTGCTTACCGAGAAAAAACAGACACTTGGAACGCTGGCAGGAGAAGTGAAGATTTATCCGCAGCTGTTGAAAAACGTGCGTGTTGCCGACAAGAAGACAGCAAGAGAGAATCCGGAAGTACAGAAAGCCGTCGATCAGGTGGCAGAAGCACTTGGAGATGAAGGACGTATTCTGGTGCGTGAAAGCGGAACCGAGCCGTTGATCCGTGTTATGGTAGAAGCAGCAGAAGACGCACTCTGCGAAAAATATGTAGATCAGGTCGTAGATGTTATGAAGGCACAGGGACTGGTTGTAGAATAAGAAAAAAGTGTGGGCTGTCCTTTTTCAAACAGGGCAGCCTTTTTTATAAGAACAGGAAACAGAAGGTATGATAAATTTTAGAAAAGTAGAGCTAGAAGATCAGAAAGCGTACAAACCTTATATGGCACAGCAACAGTGCAGAAGCTGTGAGTGTACCTTTGCAAATCTGTACCTCTGGTCCAGGTTTTATGCCGTTACGGCGACGGTGGAGAACGGGATGTTGCTGACAAAAAGTGAGGAAGGCGACTATCTGTCTTATGGATTTCCGATGGGAAAGCCAAAGTATTTAAAAGAGGCGGTGGATGCACTTTATGAGTACAGTAAAGAGAAGAAACGCAAGTTTCAGATGCACAATGTAACACCAGAACAGTTTGCACTTTTAGAAGAAATCTATCCGGGAAGATTTCAGATCGAATACCGCAGAGACTATGCAGATTATGTCTATGAAGCAGAAAAGCTTGCAAAATTATCCGGAAAGAAATATCATGGAAAGAAGAATCATACGAACAAGTTCAAAAAGCTCTATCCGAACTGGCAGTATGAGAGACTGAATGATTCGAACGTGGAAGAATGTTTTCAGATGGCACTGAAATGGAGAAACAAAAACGGCTGCGGAGAAGATCCAGAAAAGAACAGTGAGATGTGTGTAACCCTGAATTCACTGCGGCTGTATAAAGAGCTGGATCTTCGCGGAGGTGTGCTTCGTGCCGAAGGAAACGTGGTTGCGTTTTCTATCGGAGAGCCGGTCTCAGATGACACCTTTGTAGTCCACATTGAAAAAGCATTTGCTGATGTGCCGGGTGCTTATCCGATGATCAATCAGCAGTTTGTGGAACATGAAGTGCAGGGATTTTCCTACGTGAATCGAGAAGAGGATATGGGCGAAACGGGACTTCGCAGTGCCAAAGAATCCTATCACCCGATTTTTATGGTGGAGAAAGGCATTGTGACAGAGAAAGGGGAATAACAGCATGATTTCAGAGAAGATGAGAGGATATGTGGAGAACAGTTCTGCGATCCGTGCAATGTTTGAAGAAGGCAAAAAGATGGCAGATCAGTTCGGAGCAGAAAATGTATACGATTTCAGCCTCGGTAATCCGAATGTGCCGGCACCTGCAGAAGTAAAAAATGCAATCGAAGAAATACTGAAAAACGAAGATGCACGGATGGTGCATGGCTATATGAACAATGCCGGATACGAAGATGTCAGAGAGGCTGTTGCAGCGTCGTTGAATCAGCGTTTTGGCACAGCATTTCACAAAGAAAATATTTTAATGACAGTCGGTGCGGCAGGCGGCATGAATGTCCTGATGAAAACCCTGTTAAATCCGGGCGATGAAGTGCTGACCTTTGCACCTTATTTCGGAGAATATCGTGCTTATGTGACGAACTACGATGGTATTTTAAAAGAAGTGGAGCCGAATACCGAAACTTTCCAGCCAAACCTGAAAAAATTTGAGCAGATGCTCAGCGAAAAGACAAAAGCAGTCATCGTCAATACACCGAACAATCCGACCGGAGTTGTCTATTCTGAAGCAACCATTCAGAAAATGGCAGCGATTCTGGAGACAAAACAGAAAGAATTCGGTACAAGCATCTATCTGATTTCAGACGAACCTTACCGTGAGCTGGCATATGACGGCGTGGAAGTGCCGTATCTTACCAAATACTACCGCAACACGATCGTTGGTTATTCTTTCAGTAAATCTCTGTCACTTCCGGGAGAGCGTATCGGCTATCTGGTGATGCCGGATGAGCTGGACGGTGCAAAAGATATTATCGCAGCAGCAGCCGTTGCAAACCGTATCCTCGGATATGTCAATGCTCCGTCTCTGTTCCAGCGTGTGATTGCAAAATGTCTGGATGCAAAAGCAGATCTGGAGTACTATAACCGCAACCGTGAGACGCTGTACAACGGACTTCAGAAGGCAGGACTTACCTGCATCAAACCGGAGGGAGCTTTCTATCTGTTTGTAAAATCGCCGATTGCAGATGAAAAAGAATTCTGCCAGAAAGCAAAAGAATACCATCTGCTGATCGTTCCGGGAAGCTCTTTTGCATGCCCGGGCTATGTGAGACTGGCATACTGCGTTTCTTATGAAACCATCGTAAATGCACTGCCGAAATTTGAAGAACTGATGAAAAATTATAAATAAACGCACGGACGAGGAGGAACGAAACATGAAGGCATGGGAAAAAAATGTCAGAACAGTGGTACCGTATGTACCTGGAGAACAGCCAAACCAGATCGGAATGATCAAGTTAAACACCAATGAAAATCCGTATCCGCCGGCTCCCGGAGTGCAGGAAGCAATCAAAAGCCTGGATGATAAAAAGATGCGTCTTTATCCGGATCCGACCGCAGATCTGCTGGTGAGTGAACTGGCTGACTTTTATCATCTGGATAAAGATCAGATTTTTGTCGGCGTTGGATCCGATGATGTGCTGGCCATGTGTTTTCTGACGTTTTTCAATTCCGAACGTCCGATCTTCTTCCCGGATATCACCTATTCTTTTTACGATGTATGGGCAGATGTATTTCGCATTCCGTATGAGTGCCAGCCGCTTGATGAAAATTTTCGCATTGTAAAAGAAGATTATTACCGGGCAAACGGCGGTGTGATCTTCCCGAATCCAAATGCTCCGACCGGAATTGCACAGGATCTTTCTGATATCGAAGATATTCTGCAGCACAACCAGGATGTGGTTGTGATCGTGGATGAGGCGTACATTGATTTCGGCGGACATTCTGCACTGGAGCTGATCGACCGCTATGAGAACCTGCTGGTTGTGCAGACGTTCTCAAAATCACGTTCTCTTGCCGGTATGCGGATCGGATATGCTTTCGGAAACAAACAGCTGATCAAGTATCTGAACGATGTGAAATATTCTTTTAATTCTTACACGATGAACTATCCGTCTCTTGTGATCGGAAGAGCGGCACTTGCAGACCGTGCTTATTTTGAAGAGACAAGGAACAAGATCATTGCGACCAGAGAGCGTGTCAAAAAAGAACTGGCAGGACTTGGATTTACCTTTGGAGATTCGATGGCAAACTTCTTGTTCATTACACACGAAAAAGTGGCAGCCAGAGAACTGTTTGAGGCATTGAAGATCAAGAAAATTTATGTGCGTTATTTCAATAAACCAAGGATCGACAACTATCTGCGTGTGACGATCGGAACGGATGAAGAGATGGATGCACTGCTTGCATTCTTCCGTGACTATCTGAAGAAAAAAGCCTGAGAAGGGGAACAGCGAAATGGATGAAAGAAACGAAGATTACGATATCTACGGAAGTTTTGCCTGTGTATATGATAAATTCATGGACAACGTGCCTTATAAAGAGTGGGGCAAATATCTGAAATCGCTCCTGGAAGAACAGGGCATTTCAGACGGGCTTATGCTGGAGCTTGGATGCGGCACAGGAAGTCTGACGGAGATTTTAGCAGATGCCGGATACGACATGATCGGTGTGGATCTGTCCGCAGACATGCTTGATATTGCTATGGAAAAACGGGAACAGTCCGGCAATAATATTCTCTATCTTTTGCAGGATATGCGGGAATTTGAGCTGTACGGGACAGTTCGGGCAGTGGTCAGCATCTGCGATTCCATGAATTATCTGCCGTGTGAAGAGGATTTTCTTCAAACTTTAAAGCTGGTCAACAATTATCTGGACCCGGAAGGAGTGTTTATTTTTGACCTGAACACACCATACAAATACCGGGAACTGATCGGGGATGCGACGATCGCAGAGAACCGGGAGGATGCCAGTTTTATCTGGGAAAATACCTGGTATGAAAAGGAACAGGTCAATGAATATGACCTGACGATTTTTGCAAGGACAAACGGAGAATATTATCAGAAATTTTTTGAGACACATTACCAGAAAGCCTATGAACTGGAGACGGTCAAAGAGCTGATCCAAAAGTCAGGGATGGAATTTGTGGCTGCTTATGATGCATTTACCAGAGAACCGGTCAGAGCGGACAGCGAACGTATTTATATTATAGCGAGGGAAAAAGGAAAGAAAGGAACCAAGCAGATATGACAGACTATATTGTAAGAGCGACGGCAGCGGACAGTCAGATCCGTGCCTTTGCCGCCACGACAAGAGAAATGACAGAATATGCAAGAAAAGTGCATGAAGAAAGCCCGGTTGCCTGTGCAGCACTGGGAAGACTGATGACGGCAGGAGCTATGATGGGAGCGATGATGAAAGGAGATAAGGATCTTCTGACCCTTCAGATCCGGGCAGACGGTCCTCTTCGCGGCATGACCGTGACGGCCGATGCAAAAGGAAATGTCAAAGGGTTTGCCGGAAATCCACAGGTGATGCTGCCTCCGAATGCTCTCGGAAAACTGGATGTCGGCGGTGCAGTCGGTCATGGCATTTTAAATGTGATCAAAGATATGGGCATGAAAGAGCCGTACGTCGGACAGGTTGGGCTGCAGACCGGAGAAATTGCAGAAGACTTAACATATTATTTTGCAACTTCTGAGCAGGTCGCTTCTTCGGTCGGACTCGGCGTACTGATGAACCACGACAATACGGTTCGTCAGGCAGGCGGATTTATCATCCAGCTGATGCCGTTCACCGATGAGAAAGTGATCGATGCTCTGGAAAAGAAGCTTTCCAGTGTGAAATCGGTGACAAGTATGCTTGATGCCGGTATGACACCGGAAGATATTTTGCAGGAGCTGCTCGGTGAATTCGGTGTGGAGATCACCGAAAAGACGGAGACACGTTTTGCATGTAACTGTTCAAAAGAGCGTATGGAAAAGGCTCTGATCAGCATCGGCAGAAAAGACCTGGAAGAGATGATAAAGGACGGCGAACCGATCGAGATGAACTGCCATTTCTGTAATTCGCATTATCAGTTCAGCGTAGAAGAACTGAAAAAAATTCTGACACAGGCAAAGAAAAGATAACGTTCAGAAGAAAAGGAGGCGAAAGGCATGAGAGATGGTTTTATCAAAGTTGCGGCAGTCACACCGGATATCCGTGTGGCAGACTGTGAATACAATGCAGAACAGATCTGCAAAAAAATGAAAGAAGCGGCAGCCCTTGGCAGTAAGATCATTGTATTTCCGGAGCTTTGCATCACCGGTTATACCTGTGAGGACCTCTTCTGGCAGGAGGTACTTTTAAATGGAGCAAAAGACGCACTGGATCAGATCAGAAAAGAAAGCCGTGAAATCGATGCACTGGTCTTTGTCGGACTTCCGTGGGAATGGAAAGGAAAGCTTTACAATGTTGCAGCGGCGATCTGCCATGGCAGACTGCTGGGACTGGTGCCGAAAAAGAATCTTCCGAATTATTCTGAGTTTTATGAGATGCGTCATTTTGAGCCGGCAAACGAAGAACTAGATTACATTGAATATCCGGGTGAAGAAGAGCAGGAATGGATTCCGTTTGGCATGCAGCAGATCTTTTACTGTCCGCAGATGGAGGGTCTTACTGTTGCAGCGGAAATCTGTGAAGATCTCTGGGTGCCGCAGCCTCCAAGCATCACACATGCCATTGCAGGAGCCAATGTGATCGTCAACCTTTCTGCAAGTGATGAAATCACCGGAAAGGACAGTTACCGCAGAAATCTGGTTGGCGGACAGTCGGCAAGACTGGTCTGCGGTTATATTTATGCAGATGCCGGAGAAGGAGAATCTTCTACGGATCTTGTCTTTGCCGCACACAATCTGATTGCAGAAAACGGAACAATCCTTGCACAGTCAAAACGCTTTGAAAACGAGATCGTGACAGCAGATCTGGATATCCACAGGATCCGTGCAGAACGCCGCAGAATGACGACTTATCCGACTACGCAGGAAGAATACGAATGGACGGAGTTTGAACTGAAAACGGAAGAGACAAAACTGGAGAGAACGTTTGCACAGACGCCGTTCGTTCCGCAGAATAAAAATGACCGGGAACGTCGCTGCGAGGAAATCCTCTCCATCCAGGCACTCGGTCTGAAGAAACGTCTGGTGCACACAAACTGCAAAAGTCTGGTAGTCGGAATTTCCGGTGGACTGGACTCTACCCTGGCACTTCTGGTGGCAGCCCGTGCCTGTGATATGGCAGGCATCGGAAGAGATCACATTCTGTCTGTGACAATGCCATGTTTCGGAACAACAGACCGCACCTATCAGAATGCCTGTGAGCTGACCAGAAGACTTGGAGCTACCTTAAAAGAAGTGGATATCCGAAAGTCCGTGACATGCCATTTTGAGGATATCGGTCAGGATATCAACTGTCATGATGTCACCTACGAAAACGGCCAGGCGAGAGAGCGTACACAGGTACTGATGGATCTTGCAAACAAGAGCGGCGGTATGGTGATCGGAACTGGTGACATGTCAGAACTTGCACTTGGCTGGGCAACCTACAACGGTGATCACATGTCGATGTACGGCGTGAACGCTTCCGTTCCGAAAACACTGGTACGCCATCTGGTGCGTTACTGTGCCGATACCTGTGAGGATCGCAGACTGGGAGAAGTACTGTATGATATTTTGGATACGCCGGTCAGCCCGGAACTTCTGCCGCCGGAAGACGGAAAGATCTCACAGAAAACAGAAGATCTGGTCGGACCTTATGAATTGCACGATTTCTTCCTGTACTATGTGCTTCGATTTGGCTATGCACCGGGCAAAATTTACCGTATTGCCGGAAAATCGTTTGCCGGTGTGTATGACGATGAGACGATCCTAAAATGGCTGAAGAAATTTTACTGGAGATTTTTTGCACAGCAGTTCAAGCGTTCCTGCCTGCCGGACGGTCCGAAGGTCGGATCCGTCGCAGTATCGCCGAGAGGAGATCTGCGTATGCCAAGCGATGCCTGCGTGCGTCTGTGGCAGAGAGAGCTTGAGAAGCTATAAATCACATAAATATTAAGTTGAAATATAAAATAATATTTGACAGAAAAGCAATCTTTATGTATACTTCTATACAGAGAGCAACGAAAGAGGGAAAGCAAAAGGGGGTGCCTGTGACAGCACCTACCTTTGTGCTTTTGCCAGAGAGTTTTTGATTGCCTGAAATAATAATTCAGAAGTATATTTATTCTCACGGGAGCAAGTGATCCCATCTAAGGACTGTTTCTGACAGATCTGTTCGGACAGTTCATCCAAAGAAGGTTCTACGAGCGGAAAGGCAGTAGTGACCGAATCCCCAAGATTTACAAGGCGAATAGAATCAATCTGATCCGTATTTAACGTAACTTCAATATCTGCATAATGGTTGTTCAGAATCAGGGAAGCCGTATAGACTCCGGGCTGATATCCGACGGAATCTGCATCAGCGGAAGAAGAAAACGTTGTTTTTGTTTCTGTATCCGGTGTATTTGATGCATCGTGTGGCCGGAACATCAGAAAAAGCAGGATCAGAAGTACCAGGATTAAAAAGATAAAAATGGCAGTGTAGATCAATTCTCTCATGTGCAGGACGACAATTTTAGGTTTGGACATCGGTGTTTCCTTTTTTGTTTTTACCAGTATATTTCGCAATGCTTCTCGATATGACGTTTGACTTGAATCAAAAGAGGTGGTTTGTATGAAAAACGATGTATGGCGTGCACCTCGCAGTAATGATGCCAGAGATATTCTTAAATCTCAGGAAATCTCTGCATGCAGGAAAAGAAAGGAGAAGAATTTGGATGAACACAGACAAATGGAAAAGGATACTGGCAGGCTTTCTGGCGATACTTTGTCTTCTGACGTCGCCGATGTCCGTCTATGCATCCGGGATGCAAAAGAGCAGTTTTGCGGGAAAGAGACAGACAATGAGCAGTGAGAAAGCAACAGAAGCGAAGAGTGCTCAGAGCGAAATGCCGCAAAGACAGACCGAACAGCAGATGCAGACGGAAAAACAAAAGCAGACCGAACAAAAGCGGGAGGAAGGTCTGGAGTCAGAGTCTGCATCGAAGAAAAATCCGGAGATAAAACAGGAGTCCGAAGAACAGAAAAATCCGGAGACAAAAAAAGATCCAGGCAGTCAGGAGAATCTAGAATCGCAAAGGAAACAGGAATCGAAAGAAAATACGGTTCAGGGCAGTTCGGATCAGACGGAAAAGGTGATGGATTCGATGAAAATTTCACAGACAGAGCGGCAGAACCGAAAAGTGTCCGGAGAGGAAGAAACCGAAAAAAATCCGAAAGTGAAAAAGCAAAGTGCGAAGAACGAGGCGAGAGCTGCATCAGACAGCATTTATCTGACGGTGCGTTCCAGTGCGGTGACGCTGGATAAAGCATCCGGTGTGAAAGTTGGAAATGTAAAAACACAACTGCCGGATGGATACGAAGGCTACATTCGAAGGACTGCCAAATGTGAGACGAACCTTGGCAGTGATGTTTTTACAGCCGAAGGCGGACCGCTGGATGGCAGGGAGGACTGCAAGACACTTACGGCAAAAGACAAGAATAAGTATTATGCCTGGTACCGGAAAGGGATGTATTATCAGGGAAAATGGGTGGACATCAAAGTGACACTGGTTGATTTCGAACTGCGGGACGGAGCATTTTTCCGTTTTGTGACGGATCGGCCGGGGATTGAGACCTGTAAAGTAGAGTGGGCAGAGACCAAAATGGAGTTTTTCCGCTCAGATAATGGAAATGCGATCGATGTCAAAGGTTATATTACATTTCAGGATATCGATCTTTATCAGGGAATCCTGATGAAAAATGGTTTTGGAAATGTTTATGTGAAAAGAGCAGCACTGGAAAATCTGAAAGCAGCAACGGTGAAGGGCAAAAATTATTACTTTGACACATCCGGTCTGAACCAGAGCGGAAGTGATACCGGCTTTATGCTGTCGGTACTGATTTCGGGAAAGGCGGCGACAGCGGTCTTTACGTTTGTCAGGCCGGAAAACAATCTTGGAACCTCTACGACACCGTCCGGTGGGCTTGTGGCAAAAGCTTACAAAATGTTTCCAAATGCCCATCCGCATATCGAGAAATATGTTTCGGACAGTGACGAAAAGATGACGTCCGAAAACCGCCTTTCCACCAGAGAAGAGACATACACCTATACGCTTCGCACGATGGTTCCAATCGAAAATGAAGAAACCTGTTACCATGATCTGAGCATTTCCGATCAGTTGGATGATTTTCTGGAGATTAAAAATGTCACTGTGACAAACGAAAACGGGGCAAATGCAGAAAAGTTCTGGACGATACAGAAAACAAAAGCGTTTGTGGCTCGATGCAGTGATATCAAAAATACCAGTTTTTACGGCCATACGTATGATTTTCAGATCACGGTCGGCGTGAAAAAGGATGCCGGTCTTGAAAAACGCTGGGATCCGGCAAAGAAAATGGCAAGGATCAAAAATCAGGCATCTGCCTCTTCTGACGGCAACACGGTTCGATCACAAACCGTAGTGACAAATATTGCACCGGTGAAATCTTCCGTTTCGGTGGAAAAGAGAGATGGCAAAACAAAAGAAAAACTTCCGGGGGCCGTCTTTACCGTATACGAATGGAACGGCAGCAGATATGCAGCAACACCTCTGTTTCAGCTGAAAAATGAAGCAGATGGTGTGTATGAAAGTGCAGAAATACTTTCTTATACAGATGAGAACAAGGGAAAATTCAAGATCATAGAAGAACAGTCGCCGGAAGGCTACACAAAGAGCGGATGGGAGAAGGAATTTGTTATTTCACCGTTTGAAAGCAAAAAAATCACGTATCACGGTGACAACGCCTGTTTCAATGAACCGCTGTGGATCACCGTGCAGATTCAGAAAAAGGATCTGGAGACAGGAAAAGCACTGTCGGGTGCGAGATTTGCGGTATACGAATGGAATCAGGAACAGCAAAATTATGTGCCGTATGCAGCTTGGCCGGAGCTTGTGACAGCCATAAACGGAGAGGCAGTCAGCGGTAAACTTTACTATCAGAAAAAGAACGAAGGAAAATTTCGACTTCAGGAAACACAGCCGCCGAAAAACTATTTTGGAGATTATGTGGACGGTGAGAAAGAAAAAGGGCTGAAATTCTATGATTTTCGCGTCACTGCCCAGAATGCAGGACAGAGCCTGGAGCTGACCAACAACGGGAAGCAGACGGGATTTGTCAATACACCGCAGATGGCATCGATCGCGGTGAAAAAAATCGGCGAGGTCTTAACAGAAGCCAGAGATTCGGCGGAGGGTGTGATATTTCTCTATGAAAAGCAGCCGCTTGCCGGAGCAAAATACGAGATTACAGCGGCAGAAGATATCTATAAGGCCGACGGAGTGACACTGGCTCTGAAAAAGGGTGCAGTGGCACAGCAGCTGGTAACCGGAAAAGATGGTACGGCAGTCAGCAGGAAGTTGTATCTTGGCAGGTATCATGTGACAGAAACCGAGGCACCGCAGGGCTATGTGCGAAAAGATACGGCAGCAGGAAATACCAGAACAGTGACACTTTCCTACCGCGGACCGGAAATCCGGGAATATGTAAGCGAAGAGCAGGTCTTTGAAAATGAACGCCCAAAGATGAAGGTGACGGTTTTCAAACACTCCGAGAACACACAGAAGGGACTTGCAGGAGCACGGTTTGGATTGTATGCGGGAGAAAACATTCTGTCGGATGGAAACAGGATCGCAGCAAAAGATACGCTGCTTGCTCTGGCGTACAGTAAAAAAGACGGAAGCTGTCTTTTTGATGCGGATGTTCCATGCGGTTACCGCTATTATGTAAAAGAAATCCAGGCACCGGAACATTACTATAAACAGGTGAAAAAAGCACGTTATGAGTTTCAGTGGATTTATCAGGATGATAAAACACAGCTTTACACATTCCCAAAACCTGGAAGCGAATCAGAAGCCGTTTTTCTGAACCAGGAAGTAACAGCAGAAGTTACGGTTCAGAAAGTGGATGCACAGAGCGGACTTTCCAGGCCACAGCAGATGGCATCTTTAAAAGGAGCCGTGTACGGCATCTATGCAAAAGAAGCGATTACATCGGCAGATGGCGATGGAGAGATTCTCTATGAGAAGAATGCAGAAGTCATGCGAAAAGAGACGGATACAGAGGGCAGACTTTGTTTTACAGGACTGCCACTTGGAACGTACTATGTAAAAGAAATCAAAGCTTCGGAAGGATACCTTGCCGATGCCGCAGTTTATACGGTGGACTGTGCCTATGAAGGACAGGATATTCTTGTGATCAAAAAAGAAGTGTTCAGTAAAGAACGCATCAAATCTCAGCCATTTACTTGCTTTAAACTGACCGGAGACAATAAAGAGACGGATCTGGAATGGATGAGAGGTGCCGGATTCTCTGTGTACAGTGTAAAAGAGCTGGAAGAAAAAGGGCATCTGAAAAAGGGCAGTGCACAGCTGGAAGATGCAGTCCTGATCCAGGAAGTAATCGATCAGTATCGGGATAAAGATACGCTTCAATATCAGAAAATGAAAGCCCTGGAAACGGCAGCTTATTATGATGAGGCAGGTAAGATGCAGCGTCTTAAGGAGCAGTTTTCCGATGAAAACGGAGTTCTGAATATCCGGGCACTTCCATATGGCAAATATCTGCTGGTCGAGACGACCGTTCCAGAAGGAAAGGTGGCGGCGGCACCGAAAGTACTGAACGTCGATTCGGATGAAAAAGACGGACTGGTGGACGGCGACGGCAAAGGGACATTGCAGATGGGATCTGCCATCTGGGATCAGCCGCAGACCAGTTATCTTAAAATCGTAAAGAAAGACAAAACAACCGGGGAAACGGTAGCGAAACCGGGAGCAAAGTATGTGATCCATGATGTCGAAGGAGCCTACTTTAACTGGTATATGGAAGATAAGACCAGTGAGGAAAAAGTCGATTATATCAATCGCTTTGGAAATCTTGTCGTTGCCTATACAAACGGAGAGATGCTGGGATCTTATGAAAATCCTTATGTGACCGCAGAGCGAAAGGACAGCGACGGCAGAGTGCTCGGCACTTATGTCTCCACGACCACAACACTGCCGCAGGGACTTTATATTTTAGAAGAAGTGCAGGCACCGGAAGGTTATGTACGCCAGGGAGCAGAAGGAAGATACCGCAAAAGAAACGGACAGTATTTCTTTGAAGCTTCGGCAAAAAAGCTGCCGGGTATGGAAGCGGTCCACGCACTGAAAATCACAGAAGAAGCGGTCGGAACCTGGGAACAGGCAGACATTGCTTCTAAAGATTACCGGGTGCGTGTGCAGATCGGTTCGGATGAGGCAAAGACAACGTATGACAGACTGGCAGGAGCCTTTGTGACGGAAGCGGTTCAGGAAAACGAGGCGGCAGTCGGCAAACTGAGCATTTATGCAGAGGGAGAAGTACTGACCGGATACGATCTGAAAAAGGGATTTGCCTATACCTGTAAGCCGCTTGCCGGCAATGTCTTTGTCGTGCGGGCAGCAGAAGATATCTTTTCCGGTGAAGGAAAGGGAGGACAGACTTTACTTTTTGCAAAAGGAAGTGTTGTGACCACACTCACTACCGATGAAAATGGAAAAGCATGGACTGAAAAAATAAAAGCAGCCGGCTGGGAATGGTATGGACTTCCGCTCGGCACTTATACGCTGGAACAGATAAAAGCAGCCAAAGGCTATGCACTTTCCGGGGAAAATCAGGCGGCAAGAACATTTGAGATCCGATATGCCGGACAGGAAGTTCCAATCCGGTATCAGAGTGAACTGTATGAAATTCCAAGACAGAGAGCACAGATCCAGATTGAAAAGAAAGATGCAGAAACAAAAGAAAAACTTACAGGAGCAAAGTTTGGGCTTTATGCGGCAGAAGATATTTTGGCAGCTGATCAGAAAAGCATCCTGGTAAAGAAAGATACCAGACTGGCGATCGCAGAGACAAAAGAAGCGGAAAACGGTATTATGGATGCGGCCTTTGACCTGGATCTTCCGATGGCACACTATTATGTCAGAGAAGAAAAAGCACCGGATGGATATTATCGGTCTGATAATACAGAAGAAATTTCCTTTACAGCTGAAGATGACAGCAAAAATGCATCAGAAGATGGCAGATCCGAAGATAATATGGCAAACAGGACAGAAAATGACAGGAAATCAAATGCCAAAACAGGCACACCGCATGATGCTACAATCAAATCGTATGTACGCATGTTTGAAAACTATAAAACAATGCTTCAGATTAATATCATGGACTATGATACAGAAACGGAGCTGGATGGAGTAAAATACAGTATCGTGGATTCGAAGGGTGAGATTGTGCAGGAAGCAGTCAGTATACATGGCAACAATGTGCTGATCCGGGGGCTGAAAGTCGGAGAAACTTATCAGATCAGGGAGACAAAGGCAAGAGAAGGATATAACTGGCAGATTCTGGAAAAAGAAGGTTATAAGTCCCCGCATGTAAAAGAAGGATACGAACAGGGAAATCGTTTCTTTGAGGGAATCGCAAGTAAGGTATTTCGGTGTCAGGAAAATCAGGCAGAGATTCGGCTGGAAGACAAAGAATGTGTACAGATTGTCAGCCTGTTTAACCGTTCCATTTCCGGAAAACTGGAGATCCGAAAAGAAGGAGAAGTGCCGGAAGCGGAGATTAAAGATCAGAAACTGCAGAAGATAGTCTACGAGACAAAAGGGTTAAAAGGGGCAGAATATGACCTTGTGGCAGCAGAAACGATTCCGCATCCGGACGGTTACAGCAAAGACCTTTATCTGATGGGAACGACCATTGCCCATGTGATAACCGATGAACAGGGAAAAGCGGTTCTTTCGGATCTGCCGCTTGGAAGGTATGAGATCAGAGAGACAAAAGCTCCGTCCGGCTACACGCGAAAGCAGAAAGATGCAAAACGAAACACAGAACTGTTGTGGAAAGACAGTGCAGATCTGGAAATTACTGCAACAGAAACCTTTTTCAACGAAAGACAGAAGATTGATATCGGGCAGGAACCGGATGGCCCGGAGGTGTCTCCGACGGTACCGGAAGAGCCGGGAACGATCATCGGAGAAGAGTGGAAAGGAAGGACCGGTGTCTTTAAGAAATGTGTGGACGGAGAGAAAGAAAACAGGCCGGAAGGAGCAGAATTCACACTTTATGCGAAAAAAGATATTACGGACGCAAACGGAAGTGTTGTGCTGCCGGCAGGAACGGAGATAGAGCGTGCCATTTCAGATCAGAGCGGAAGAGCCGTTTTTCAAACAGATCTGCCGCCTGGCACCTATGCAGTAAAAGAAACAAAAGCACCGGATGGATATTATCGATCTGATACGGAGCGGATTTTTGATTTTGAACCGTATAAAGACCAGGATCACATTTTTATCATCCGTATGAAGAGCGAGATCGAAAATGCGGCAGTAAAAGTAAGACTGTTTCTGAGAGATGATCTCACGAAAAAAGAGTTGGCAGGTGCGAAACTTCAGATCCTCGATGAAGATGGAAAAATTCTGCATGCAGTCAGCACAGAAAATACGGAAGGAAAGGGCTGTCTGATCCTGGGGCTGAATCCGGAAAAAACGTACCGCATCGTGGAAGTTCTTCCGAGAAAAGGCTATAAAAAAGAAATCCTGATCCCGGATTCCATGAAAGACATTCTGAAACAGGAGCAGAAACAGGAGGTTACTTTTTCTGTTTCACAGCAGTACACAGAGGAAACGATGGAGCAGATGCCGGAAGAAGTAGTTTTCAATCTGGAAAATGCTTTCATGACCGGAAAGGTGAAAATTTCAAAGACAGGAGAGATCTTAAACGAAGCATCCAGAAAGCTTGGAATTGTACAGGGATTATGGAACCAGATAAAAACCTGGTTTGGTTATCAAACAGGAAGCGTAAAAGGTGTAAGCTTTACAGTAAAAGCGAAGGAAGATCTGTATCACCCGGATGGCGTGACCGGTCTGATCTGCAAAGCAGGAGAGGTTGTTCCGTATCTGGTACGAAGTCAGAAGACTGCGAAAGCAGAAGGAGATACTGATCAGGATGGAAGTCTGGTGTTTGAACAGATGTATCTTGGAACATACGAGCTGGAAGAGATAAATATCCCGGAAGGATATCAGAAGAAAAAAGATAAGGTTTCGTTTGTGCTGGCAGAAACCTCAGATGGAAGTGAAGCAGATGTCACAGAAGCAGAGGTCCCGGTATACAACGAACGCCAGAAAGTGGAGATCCGGGTGACAAAATGCGATAAAGAAAATCCACAGAAAATGCTGGAAGGTGCAGTTTTCGGACTGTATGCGGCAGAGGATATCAAAACAGCAAAAGGAGAAGTTCTTCTGGAAAAAGGAACTTTACTGGAAACACAGAAAAGTGATAAAGAAGGAAACCTGTTGTTTGTCAGCGACCTGCCACTTGGAAAGTATGAAGTCCGTGAGATTGCGGCACCGGATGGCTATATCCGGACAGCACAGACAGAAGAGATTGATGCATCCTGGAAAGAAGACGGGATGGCAGTACAGAAATTCCAGGTTATCTTTGAAAATCAGATCACAAAAGTGTTTGTGAAGAAGACGGCATCCGATACAAAAGAACTGTTAGAAGGAGCAAAACTGGCCATTTATCAGGAAAATACCTGTATCGAAAGCTGGATCACAGAGAAAGAAGAGCATTGCGTGGAAGGGCTGGAAGTCGGAAAAACCTATACCTTGCGGGAACTTTCACCGGCACCTGGCTATGCAACAGCAGCAGAACAGGTATTTCAGATGGAAGATCATAAAGAGGAAGATGACACTTATCAGGGACAGAAACTGGAAATGCAGGACCCGCCGACGGAAGTTCATATCACTGTCTTTGAAAAAGACGGAGATAAAAAAGTTCCGCTTGGAAATGTAAAAGCTCACCTGGAGACACCGCAGGGCGAGACGCTCCTGAAAGAAAACAGTCCGATGGAACGGGACGGCATCTGGGAGTCCGGAACAGAACAGGCAGAAATCTTTAAAAAAGTGGCGATCGGGCACTATAAGATCGTAGTGGATGAAATTCCGAAAGGTTATGTACATCCGGATGTGACAGACATTGAGGTGAAAGATACAGCGGAAGTACAGAAATTTGAAGTTCTGGTGGAACCAATCTGTATCCGGATTACCGGCTATGCATTGTCTTCAGCAGCAGAAAAGAAGCAGACAAGAACGATCCGGTCTGGGATTTATGTACATATCAGAGATCTGTTTGAGGAGCGGTCACTGGAACTTCCGGAAGCCTATACACGTGTTCCGTCTGGCAGTTATCAGGTGAAAACAGACCGTGTACCGGATGGCTATGTACTTCCGGCACAGACGAAGATCACGGTAAGAGAAGATACGTCAGAAATACAGGATTTTGAGGTAGAGATCCGTCCGACAGTGATTAAAATCGAAGCCGTTGACAAAAAGACGCAGACACCACTGGAAGGGGTAAAGATCAGTGTGGTTAATGAAAAAGGAAAGAAAATCTGGAAACATGTGACACTTACTGCTTTGAAAGAAAAAGTAATCCCATCCTGGTATACCATTCAGGTCGAGAAAGTGCCAAAAGGTTATCAGAAACCGAAAAATCAGAAGATTAAAGTCAAAGCAGTTGCAAATGTCCAGAAATACAAGGTGGAACTGACGAAAGAAGCACAGGTGCAGACAGAAAAACGTGTGGATACCGAGAACTTTGATAAAACAACCGGAAACGACCATTCAGGATTTTCATCAGATAATACACCGGATAATGAAAACGCTGTGACAGCAGCCAAAACAGGTGATGCATCCTGGATGGAAATGTGGATCTTCGCAGGTCTGATGGCAGCATCGAGCATGATATTATGGTTTTTCAGAAAGAAAAGACATATCAGATAAAAATAAGTAAATATTAGTAAAGAAGCCCGGAATCGACTGCCGGATTTCAGGTAAGTATGACTGGAAGAATGGAGGTCTAAAAGAATAAAACACAGAAAAGTGGAAATAATCACGATAGTGAGTAATAAGAAGAGGTGAAAAATGTGCAGCAGAAGCTATCGACAAGCCTGGAAGAAAATCAGAAATATTTCCGCCGGATTCTGCGGACGGACAAAAATTTTGACATCATCAGCAGAACGACGATGGTAGCAGACCGAAAAGCAGTCTATTACTTTGTGGACGGATTTTTAAAAGAGAGCATTGTGGAAAAGTTACTGGAATTCTTTTATTCTGTGACCCCGGAAGATCTGCCGGAAGACAGCGAAGAGCTGTCAAGAGATGCCATGCCCTATGTAGAAGTTGAACTTTTAGAGGACTGTGAGCAGATCACAACGCAGATTTTATCGGGCGTGATGTGTCTGTTTATTGACGGGTATTCCAGATGCTTTGCCATGGACTGTCGTACCTATCCGATGCGAAGTGTCGAAGAGCCGGACAAAGACAAAGTACTGCGAGGACCAAGGGATGGTTTTGTGGAAACCATCGTATCCAATACAGCACTGATCCGAAGGAGAATCCGCAATCCGAAACTGTCCATGGAGATGAAAAATGTCGGAAGCACTTCGCATACCGATGTGGTGCTGTGCTATATGGAAGATCGTGTGGATTCCGGATTCTTGCAGCAGATCGAAAAAAGACTGGAGCAGATCAGAACGGATGCCCTGGCAATGAACCAGGAGAGTCTTGCAGAATGTCTTTATCCACATAAGTGGTACAATCCATTTCCGAAATTTAAATATACGGAGCGTCCGGATACGGCAGCCGCTGAGATCCTGGATGGGAAAATTGTGCTTTTAACGGATAACTCTCCGGCAGTTATGATCCTTCCGGTATCGGTGTTTGACATTATGGAAGAAGCCGATGATTTTTATTTTCCGCCGGTGACCGGCACGTATCTTCGTGTTACAAGGTTTGTCATAGCACTGCTGACACTGCTTCTGACCCCGACCTGGCTGCTTTTTTTACAGAATCCGCAGTGGATACCACCGCAGTTTGCGTTTATTAAAATAAGCGGAGATCTCTATGTTCCGGTCTTTGCACAGCTGCTGATCCTGGAATTTGCAATCGACGGTCTGAAACTGGCAGCGATTAATACGCCGGGTATGCTGACAACGCCACTCAGTGTGATCGCCGGTCTTGTTGTCGGTGAATTTGCAGTCCAATCCGGGTGGTTTAATGCAGAGACGATGTTATATATGGCATTTGTGGCAATCGCAAATTACACGCAGGCAAGCTATGAACTGGGATACGCCCTGAAATTTATGCGGATTCTGCTGCTGATCCTGACGGCGGTTTTCGGACTTGCCGGATATGCGGCAGGTCTGGTGATCACGTTCTTAAGTCTGCTTCTGAACCGTACAGTATCCGGAGAAAGTTATCTCTATCCGCTGATCCCATTTGACGGAAAACAGTTTTGCAGAAGGATTTTCCGAAAAAGAATCCGGTTTGATATCAACCTGAAAGAATAATGAAGATAACAATGGGTGTGCTTTGAAAATCAAAATCGACACGAAGGAACATGAATAAAAAAAGTACACAGGATGCATATTAAGGATGGGCATAAGAAGCTCCGAAAAAGCAAAGAAAAGGAGAAGACTATGAGAAGAACAAGAAGCATGCTGGCAGTCCTTGGAATTGTCTGTGCACTTTCCGGTATCACAGGATGCAGCAACCGAAACGGAAATACATCGGCAACGAGCGGAAGCGAAAGCAATATGCAGAACGGAAGCAATGGTATACAGACGGAAAGCAATATGCAAAACGGAAGCAGCGGTACACAGGCAGAAAGCAATATGCAGAACGGAAGCAGCGGTACACAGGCAGAAAGCAACACACAGAAGAATAACAGCACAAAAAAGAACAGAAACCAGTCGGACACTTCGCAGTCACGCCGCACAGACGGAGCAGATGGAGTACTCGATGATGCAGGCGATATCGTCCGTGATGCAGGTGATGCAGTCGGAGATGTGGTTGATGACCTGACCGGTGAGACAACCGGCCGCAGTCGTATGACCGAGTAAAGATGAGGATTCGCTGAGGTAAGTCATGGGGGCAGAAACGCTGCCTCTATGGCTTCTTTTTTGGATTTACAGCCAGATGTACGAAAATTATTTTGCTACAAAGCAATTCTCAAAAATCCGGAGAATATCTGCTGGACAAAGAAAACAGGCTTTTCTATAATGAAAACGTCAGAGGTTCTGTGTGGGTACAATGATCAGACCAGCGTGCAGATGCATAGCAATTTTGACAGGAACATGCAAAGAGACGACAGGAATCGAGAGTCAGTTTTCGAGAGTCGGATCTGAATAACAGAAAAAGAGGAGAAACGTATGAGATTTCGACCATGCATTGATATACATAACGGAAAAGTAAAACAGATCGTAGGAGGAAGCTTAAGAGACGAAGGAGATCAGGCAAAGGAAAATTTTGTCTCTACACAGGATGCGGCATTTTTTGCAGAGATGTATCAGAAAGACCGGATAAGCGGCGGACATGTGATTTTGCTGAATGCAAAAGATTCTCCGTTTTATGAAAAAACAAAAGAGCAGGCCATGCTGGCACTTCGGACGTATCCAGGAGGACTGCAGGTCGGAGGCGGCATTACCGATGAGAATGCGAAAGATTTTCTGGAAGCCGGAGCTTCTCATGTGATCGTTACCAGCTTTGTATTTAAAAACGGCGTTTTTTACCGAAAAAATCTGGAAAAGCTGCTTCGGACAGTCGGAAAAGAACATCTGGTGCTGGATTTAAGCTGCCGCAGAAAAGAAGACGGATACTCTATCGTCACAGACCGCTGGCAGAAGTTTACCGATGTAAAGTTAAGCGAGAAGGTACTTGACGAACTTTCCGGCTGCTGTGATGAATTTCTGGTGCATGCAGTGGATGCAGAAGGAAAAGCACAGGGAATTGAAAGAGAACTGGCAGATATGCTCGGAAGATGGCAGGGCATACCGGTCACCTATGCCGGTGGCGTTGGAAGTTTTGCGGATCTTCAGGAACTGAAAAAACTTGGCAGAGATCACATCGATGTTACGATAGGAAGTGCCCTGGATCTCTTTGGGGGAAGCATGCCTTACCGGGAAGTTCTGCGTGTGTGTGCCGCCAATTTGGATGAGAATTCATAAGATAGTATAAAAAAACTAAAAACTTTGCAAAAGTGATTGAAAATATTGTGGAAAATTGCTATAATGTTCACATAGCAGTTTCAACTGCAAATATAGATGCAAAGGAGTTGGGTATCATGCGTTTTACAATTCGTGGAAAAAATATCGAAGTGACAGAGGGGTTAAGAAGTGCAGTCACAGAAAAGCTTGGAAAGCTTGAAAAATATTTCACTCCTGAGACAGAAATTATTGTAACTTTGAGCGTGGAAAAAGACAGACAGAAAATCGAAGTAACCATTCCGGTAAAAGGAAATATCATCCGCTCAGAGCAGGTAAGCAATGATATGTATGTTTCTATTGATCTTGTGGAAGAAGTCATTGAAAGACAACTTCGTAAATATAAGACAAAAATTATAGGCAAACATAAAGACGGAGGAAACCTTCGCAAAGAATTCATCGAAAAAGAGAACGAAGGTGAAGAAGAGGAAGTAAAGATCATCCGTACAAAACAGTTCGGTATGAAACCGATGTTCCCGGAAGATGCATGTGTACAGATGGAACTGCTCGGACACAGTTTCTTTGTATTCCGTAATGCAGATACAGACGAAGTCAACGTTGTGTATAAGAGAAAAGGAAATACATATGGACTGATTGAGCCGGAGTGCTAGGATCGACCGGATAAAAGAGCTACACCATCTGAAATAAAACAGTAAAGTAAATCAATAGCTGCCGCAGGATGCACAGTTCAGCCGTAGATTTTTTGGTGAACGCATGTCTGCGGCAACTTTTTAAGTTCTTATCCGCTGTTCATAGGTTATTTACAAAAATTTAATTGTCTATGAAGTGATAAAGTGATAGAATGGAACTGTTTTTTAAGGTAATTAATGTGATAGGAGAATATAGACAATGAATGTGTTTCAGAAAATGTTCGGTACGCATAGTGAACGTGAAGTAAAGCGAATTATGCCGCTGGTTGAAAAAATTGAAAAACTGCGTCCGACAATGATAGAGCTCTCTGACGAAGAACTGAGAGGCAAAACAGCAGAATACAAAAAAAGACTGGCAGAAGGAGAGACTCTGGACGATCTGCTTCCTGAGGCATACGCTACCGTTCGTGAATCTGCACGACGCGTACTGAATATGGAACATTACCGTGTACAGCTGATCGGAGGTATCATTCTGCATCAGGGGCGTATCGCAGAGATGAGAACAGGTGAAGGTAAAACACTTGTATCTACCTTACCGGCATATCTGAACGCTCTGGAAGGAAAAGGAGTTCATGTAGTAACGGTCAATGATTATCTGGCACGTCGAGATTCTGAGTGGATGGGAAAAGTCCATGAGTTTCTTGGTCTGACCGTTGGATGTGTACTGAATTCCATGGACAGTGAAGAGAGACGTAAACAGTATAACTGCGATATCACTTACATCACCAACAACGAGGACGGTTTCGATTATCTGCGTGATAACATGGTTATTTATAAAGAACAGCTCGTTCAGAGAGATCTGCATTATGCGATCATCGACGAGGTGGACTCAGTCCTGATCGACGAGGCACGTACACCGCTGATCATTTCCGGTCAGAGCGGCAAGTCCACAAAACTGTACGAAGTCTGCGACATTCTGGCAAAACAGCTGGAGCGTGGTGAAGCCAGCGGTGAAGTGACTAAAATGTCAGCCATTATGGGCGAGGAGATCACAGAGACTGGTGACTATATCGTAAATGAAAAAGATAAAGTCGTAACACTGACACAGGATGGTGTTAAGAAAGTAGAACAGTTCTTCCAGATCGATAACCTTTCCGATCCGGAGAACCTGGAGATCCAGCACAATATCAACCTGGCACTGCGTGCACACAGTCTGATGCACCGTGATCAGGATTATGTAGTAAAAGATGATGAAGTATTGATCGTAGACGAGTTTACCGGACGTATCATGCCGGGAAGACGCTACTCGGATGGCCTGCATCAGGCAATCGAGGCAAAAGAGCATGTAAAGGTAAAACGTGAGAGCAAGACACTTGCAACGATCACATTCCAGAACTTCTTCAATAAATATAAAAAGAAAGCCGGCATGACCGGTACTGCACTTACCGAAGAAAAAGAGTTCCGTGATATCTACGGAATGGACGTAGTTGAAATCCCTACCAACAGACCGGTTCTCCGTAAAGACCTGGATGATGCGGTATACATGACCAAAAAAGAAAAATTCCATGCCGTTGTGGATGAAATTGAAAAAGCCCATGAAAAGGGACAGCCGGTTCTGGTTGGTACCATCACCATTGAGACATCCGAACTTCTGAGCGGTATGTTAAAGAGACGCGGCATTTCACACAAAGTCCTCAATGCGAAGTTCCATGAGCTGGAGGCTGAAATCGTAGCAGAGGCAGGTCGTCACGGAGCCGTTACGATCGCAACGAACATGGCCGGCCGTGGTACCGATATCAAGCTGGATGATGAGGCAAAGGCAGCCGGCGGTCTGAAGATCATCGGTACCGAGCGTCATGAATCCAGACGTATCGACAATCAGCTGCGCGGACGTTCCGGACGACAGGGTGACCCGGGAGAATCCAGATTCTATATTTCGCTGGAAGATGACCTGATGCGTCTGTTCGGTTCCGAGCGTCTGATGAGCATCTTTAAATCCATCGGTGTTGCAGAAAACGAGCAGATCGAGCACAAAATGCTTTCCAGTGCAATCGAGAAAGCACAGATGAAGATCGAAGGAAACAACTACGGTATCCGTAAAAACCTGCTGGAGTACGACCAGGTCAACAACGAGCAGCGTGAAATCATTTACAAAGAGCGTCGCCGTGTTCTGGACGGAGAGAGTATGCGTGATTCCATCTTCAAGATGATCACAGACATCGTGGACAATACCGTTGATATGTGCATTTCTGATGATCAGGATACTTCAGAATGGAATCTTCAGGAACTGAACGGACTTCTGATCCCGATCATTCCGCTGCCGAAGATTGAGATTTCACAGAAAATGAAGAAAAATGAGCTCAAACAGATGCTCAAAGAGCAGGCTGTGAAGCTGTATGAGATGAAAGAAGCAGAGTTCCCGGAACCGGAACAGATCCGTGAACTGGAGCGAGTGATCCTTCTGAAAGTCATCGACCGCAAGTGGATGGATCATATCGACGATATGGATCAGCTGCGTCAGGGTATCGGACTTCAGGCTTACGGTCAGAAAGATCCTCTGGTAGAATACAAGATGAGTGCTTACGAGATGTTCGATGCAATGTCTGCGGCAATCCAGGAAGACACTCTGAAGCTTCTGTACCATGTAAGCATGGAACAGAAAGTAGAACGTGAAGAAGTTGCAAAAGTAACCGGAACAAACAAAGATGATTCCGTACAGAATGCACCTCAGAAACGTGAAGAAAAGAAGATTTATCCAAACGATCCGTGCCCATGCGGAAGCGGAAAGAAATATAAACAGTGCTGCGGAAGAAAGAAATAAACACCTCGCAGTGACTGAAAATAAAAAAGAAAGAGGTGAAGCAAGTGGTTGAATTAGATCAGTTTAAGTATGAATTAAACAATTTTAAGGAACCATTAGTGGAAGTGAGGGATTCACTTTGACCTGGCTAACAAAGAGCAGCGTATCCAGGAATTAGAAAGAGAGATGGAAGCTCCTGATTTCTGGGATAACCCGGAAAAATCACAGGAATCCATGAAAAATTTAAAGAGCATGAAAGACGATATCGCCATTTATGCCAAGTTAAAAGATGAGTTTGATGAGATCGAAACTCTGATCGAGATGGCAGCAGAGGAAAACGATGAATCTCTGATACCAGAGATTCAGGATCTTCTGGATGATTTCAGGAAAACGTATGATGATATCCGTATAAAAACACTGTTATCCGGAGAATACGATAAGGATAATGCGATCGTGACGCTCCATGCGGGAGCAGGCGGAACAGAGTCCTGCGACTGGGCGGGCATGCTGTACCGTATGTATACCAGATGGGCGGACAAACATGGTTTTGCAGTGGATGTGCTGGATTATCTGGATGGCGATGAGGCGGGCATCAAGTCCGTTACCTTCCAGGTTAACGGAGAAAATGCCTACGGCTATCTCAAATCCGAAAAGGGTGTCCACAGACTGGTCCGTATCTCACCGTTCAATGCGGCTGGAAAGAGACAGACCTCGTTTGTATCCTGCGATGTCATGCCGGATATTGAGGAAGACATCGATATCGAGATCAGGGATGAAGATCTGCGTATCGATACTTACCGTTCCAGCGGAGCCGGCGGTCAGCATATCAACAAGACCTCCTCGGCGATCCGTATCACCCATCTGCCGACCAACATCGTTGTTCAGTGCCAGAATGAGCGTTCCCAGCACATGAACAAAGACAAAGCGATGCAGATGCTGAAAGCAAAGTTGTATCTGCTGCAGCAGCAGGAGAATGCAGAGAAGCTTTCCGGTATCCGCGGTGAAGTCAAGGAGATTGGCTGGGGAAACCAGATTCGTTCCTATGTCATGCAGCCGTATACGATGGTAAAAGACCACAGAACGAATGCAGAAACAGGAAATGTGGACAGCGTGATGGACGGCGGTATTGACCTGTTTATCAATGCTTATCTGAAGTGGATCACACTTGGCGAGTCTTCCGGAGAAGCAGGCGATATGCCGGATTAAGAACAAGATTTAAGTCGAATACAGGAAACTGTATGGAACATGATAGAAGAAAATCTGTCTTCGGGCAGATTTTTTTCGCTTTTTATCAGCAAAGCAAGAAGGAGAATCTGATATGGCAAAACGTATTTTGAATATGACAGCAGAAGAAATGACGCATGCAACAAAAAGTGAACTGATTGAAGCAATCGCAGGCAGCGAGGGAAGGGTTCTTGCAAGTGAGACGATCGGCATCACGATTCCTCTGCTTACCGATGTGACCAATGCAGAGTTTGCAGCTTCCATGGGAGCAGACCTGATCCTTCTGAACATGTTTGATGTGCAGGAGCCAAAAATCATGGCACTGCCGGAAGTGGAAAAAGAAGAGACGGTACGAGAAGTGAAACGTCTGACCGGACGTATGGTCGGCATCAATTTGGAACCGGTGGAAGAAAGCTATGCTTCCGATAACAAAGAGACCCTGTGGGAGATGAGTGCCGGACGTTATGCAACGGTGGAAAATGCCATTCAGGCTCAAAAAATGGGCGTGGATTTGATTGTTCTGACCGGCAATCCGGGAAATGGAGTGAGCAATCCGGCGATCATTTCTTCCCTGAAAGCGATCTCAGAGGCAGTCGGAGAGAAGATCATGCTGGCAGCCGGGAAAATGCATGCCTCCGGTATCATCGGCGAAGGCGGCGAGAACATCATCACGAAAGAAGATATCCGCCAGTTTGCAGAGGCAGGAGCCGATATCATTCTGCTGCCGGCACCGGGAACCGTGCCTGGCATCACGACCGAATATGTGCGGAAACTGATCAGTTATGCACACAGCCTGAAAAAGCTGACGATCACATCGATCGGAACTTCTCAGGAAGGTGCGGACACCGATACGATCAAACGCATCGCACTGGAGTGCAAGATGGCAGGAACCGACATCCACCACATCGGTGATTCCGGATACGTGGGAATGGCACTGCCGGAAAATATTATGGCGTACGGAACCGTGATCCGCGGAATCCGCCATCAGTATCACAGAATGGCACAGTCCATCCGCAGATAAATATCAGTGAAGTTTTGTACTGCAACAAGTAAGGTACAAAATCACAGTAAAAAGCTTACAAAACAGGTCAGATGACAAAAATTTTATCATCTGGCCTGTTTTGTCAATAGAATCCCGGGCATACTAATGTTAGAATGTAGGCAATTCAGAAAGAACTGGATTGAAACAGGAAATTTCCAAAGAAAAAGAAGACAGGATGGCGGAGGCAGGAAGGTTAGCCTCAAACATTGGAAAGGTGGGCATTCAATATGAAAAAAGGGTTAAAATATACGATGGCAGCAGCAGCCGGAGCCGGAGCAGTGATGCTTCTGAGTAAGAAAACAAAAGAAAATGAGCATAAACAGAAAGAGATAAGCAAAAAAAGAGAAGACGAGAGAAAAGATTACCGCAATACCGAGCGTGGAAAATATGAAAAGAACAGCAAAGGTATTTATTACAGCAACGGTAACTACGAAGCTTTTGCAAGACCGGAAAAACCGGAAGGTGTCGATGGCAAAAATGCTTACATTGTCGGAAGCGGACTGGCATCTCTGGCAGCAGCCTGCTTTCTGGTAAGAGACGGGCAGATGAAAGGATCCCATATCCACATTCTGGAAGCAATGGATATCGCCGGAGGGGCCTGTGACGGTATCTTTGATCCGTCCCGGGGTTATGTGATGCGAGGCGGCAGAGAGATGGAAAATCATTTCGAGTGCCTGTGGGATCTGTTCCGCAGCATTCCGTCCATCGAAACACCGGGCGTATCTGTTCTGGATGAATATTACTGGCTGAATAAAAAAGATCCGAACTACTCTCTTTGCAGAGCAACTGTGAATCGTGGAGAAGATGCACATACCGATGGCAAGTTCAATTTAAGCCAGAAAGGCTGCATGGAGATCATGAAACTGTTCATGACAAAAGACGAAGATCTTTATGATAAAACAATCGAAGATGTATTTGATGACGAAGTGTTTGATTCCACCTTCTGGCTGTACTGGAGAACGATGTTTGCATTTGAAAACTGGCACAGTGCACTGGAAATGAAGCTCTACTTCCAGAGATTTATTCATCACATCGCCGGACTGCCAGATTTCAGTGCTTTGAAATTTACCAAATACAATCAGTATGAATCCCTGATCCTGCCGATGCAGAAATATCTGGAAGAAGCAGGCGTAGATTTCCAGTTCAACACCGAAGTGACAAACGTTGTATTTACCTTTAAAGAAGGCAAAAAGATCGCAACATCGATTGAATGCAAAGTGAACGGAGAAGAGGACAATATTCTCCTGACAGAAGATGACCTTGTCTTTGTCACAAACGGAAGCTGTACGGAAGGAACCATTTACGGAGATCAGAACCATGCACCGGATGCAGATGCAGAAGTACGCAGAAGCGGCTGCTGGGATCTGTGGAAAAACATTGCAAAACAGGATCCGTCCTTTGGACATCCGGAGAAATTCTGTTCCGATATTGAAAAGACAAACTGGGAGTCCGCAACGATCACGACTTTGGATGACAAGATCATTCCGTATATCACAAACATCTGCAAACGTGATCCGAGAAGCGGAAAAGTGGTAACCGGAGGAATCGTAAGCTGTCAGGATTCCAAATGGCTGCTCAGCTGGACGATCAACCGTCAGGGACAGTTTAAAGATCAGGACAAAGAAAAAGTCTGCGTATGGGTATACGGACTCTTTACCGATGTTCCGGGTGATTATATCAAGAAACCGATGAAAGAATGTACCGGAAAAGAAATTACAGAAGAATGGCTTTATCATCTGGGCGTTCCGACGGACAAGATTGAAGAACTGGCAGAAAACAGTGCCGTATGTGTGCCGACGATGATGCCATACATTACCGCATTTTTCATGCCGAGAACAAAAGGCGACAGACCGGATGTCATTCCGGATGGATGCGTCAACTTTGCATTCCTCGGACAGTTTGCAGAGACACCGAGAGATACCGTATTTACAACAGAATACTCTGTGAGAACCGCAATGGAAGCGGTCTATGGACTGCTTGGCGTAGACCGTGGTGTGCCGGAAGTATGGGGAAGCGTTTACGATATCCGTGAACTGCTTGACAGTTCCGTCAAACTGATGGATGGCAAATCACCGCTGGAGATCCAGCTGCCTGGACCGCTGAACGCACTGAAAAAACCGGTCATCAAAGTGGTAAAAGGAACCGTCATTGAGAAACTGCTTCGTGATCATGGGATTTTAACAGAAGATATGTAATCCTGCCGGATATTTCCAGACCGGAAAGAGTTCTGCTTCTATTTATATGGTAGTCAGCCAATCCAGCCTTTAGCGGGACACTGGGGATGATTCCCCGGTGAACTACTTGAAAAATCCTCCAAATAGGGCTATAATACTTGAACAGACGTAAGGATGCACCAAAGTTTGTATGCATTCGAATGAAATTGGAGGAAATCATGTATAAACTGATAAAAAGAGATGGCAACGCAAAAAGGGGTGAGTTTCACACCGTGCATGGCGTGATACAAACCCCTGTTTTTATGAATGTCGGAACGGCAGCAGCAATCAAGGGAGCAGTATCGACCGAGGATCTGCAGCAGATCGGCACACAGGTGGAGCTGTCCAACACCTATCACCTTCACGTAAGACCGGGTGATCAGGTTGTAAAAAAGATGGGCGGACTGCATAAATTTATGGTATGGGACAAACCGATCCTGACAGACTCCGGTGGATTTCAGGTATTTTCGCTGGCGGGTCTTCGAAAGATCAAAGAAGAAGGCGTATATTTCAATTCCCATGTAGACGGCAGAAAGATTTTCATGGGACCGGAACAGAGCATGCAGATCCAGTCTAATCTGGCGTCCACGATCGCCATGGCATTTGATGAGTGTCCGTCCAGTGTGGCAGAAAGAGAATATGTCCAGCGTTCGGTAGAGCGTACGACAAGATGGCTGCATCGCTGCAAAGAAGAGATGGCAAGACTGAACAGCCTGCCGGATACGATCAATCAGCATCAGATGCTCTTTGGTATTAACCAGGGTGCGATCTACGAAGATATCCGTATCGAGCATGCACAGCAGATCCGTGAGCTGGATCTGGACGGATATGCAGTCGGCGGCCTGGCAGTCGGTGAGAGCCATGAGGAGATGTACCGTATTCTGGATGCAGTCGTACCGGAGCTTCCGGTGGATAAGCCAACTTATCTGATGGGGGTTGGTACACCGGCAAATATTCTGGAAGCAGTAGACCGGGGAGTTGATTTCTTTGACTGTGTTTATCCAAGCAGAAACGGCCGCCATGGCCATGTCTACACGAATCATGGAAAGCTGAATCTGTTCAATGCAAAATATGAGCTGGATCCGAAGCCGATTGAAGAAGGATGCCAGTGTCCGGCATGCCGTCACTACAGTAGGGCGTATATCCGACATCTGCTGAAAGCAAAAGAAATGCTGGGCATGCGTCTGTGTGTGCTGCATAACCTGTATTTTTACAATCATCTGATGGAAGAAATCCGAGATGCCATTGAAGCCGGCAATTATAAGGCATTTAAAAAAGAAAAACTGTCAGGATTTGAAAATAATGCTTGAATAACAGGCAAGGATTGTGTATGATATAGGTTAGTGACACTTTTTCGGGAAAGCCCGAAATTTAAGCGAAATACGCATGACCAGGAGGTAAATATGAATTTATTAAGTACATCTTCAACAGCAGGCGGACTGGGATTCACCCTGATCTACATCGTGGTGATCTGTGCAGTTATGTGGTTCCTGCTGGTAAGACCGCAGAAAAAGGAACAGAAAAGACTGGACACAATGCTGGCAAGCCTTGCAGTAGGTGACAGCGTTGTTACAACAAGCGGATTTTACGGAGTTGTGATCGATCTGACAGACGAAGACGTGATCGTAGAATTCGGAAGCAACAAAAACTGCCGTATTCCAATGAAAAAATCAGCAATCGCTGAAGTAGAAAAGGCAGAAGAAAGCAAATAAAAGATGTGAAAAAGTACAGAGACGTGGGAATTGTTTCTGTACTTTTTTTATGCGTGTCTCCAGCAAAGCTGGACTACACTTGCCAGTGTAAGTCCGGTCACGATAATCGCCAGTGAGCCGTGTAGTAATACAGGGTGCTAAGCGAGTGGATAAAGTAACCTTGAAAAAGGGGCGAGCAATTGTATCATTCCGCCAAGAGAAACGAAAAGTGGATGCGGCACTAGACTGCTACATTATTTGCACTTTTACAAGATGGTATAACAAGAAATACCAGAGACATAATTGTATGTCAAAGGTGGGATTTGTAAGAAATAGCATTTATGGAAAAGGATTAAAGAAAATGGCTAGAGCATGACGTAATGCTGTAGAAAGAAGAATGTCGGAAAGCTGTGTGAGGGAGAAACTTATGCACGGTTTGATGAGGGGGATGAAAATTTCACCCGCCTATTCTACCTTACAATTGAGAATTTCCTGAGCGATATTTTGTTAAAATTTGTGTTTATATATAAAATTTTGCGAATATAAATATTTTTTCTCTTTATTTAACAAAAAAATAATAATTTTATATTATATAGAAAAAAATAAACATATTTAATAAAAATAAGATTGACAATAACACTATTTCATGCTAAGGTGCAAATAACAAGTAAATGAAGTACAGAAAGGAGATAGTATGGCAAATATTAAAGGAAAAGTAAAGACGTTGGCAATGGTAAAAAACGTAGTGAATGTAAAAAATTGTACTAATTTTGGTTGTATGGCAATTGACGGAAAGAAAGCTTGGGGATTAAAAACTGCAAGCGGAAATGAGTACAGTGTTGTACATTATTGCAGTGATGTTAATGACAAAGTTTCTTTAAGATATACAACTCCTAAAGGACTTTTGGGACATGGGAACTGTATGACATGTAGCAATTCTAATTTGTTGTTTGGGGTGTCTAACGGACTTAATGGGGAGAATTATATTGTTCGTGTACCACGTGGGTTTAAAGGTGACTGGGATCGGAAAGTTATATTTAAATCTGAAAAGAAAATTCCGGCACTTGCTTTTTATAGTAATTATCATTATCTGATTCGCGTAGGAGATAGTCCGGAAAATCAAAGAGCACGATTCGGTATTGGGGTTCTGGAAGGCCAGAATACAGCTAATCCGACAGTAAAATATGATTCTTCAAACGAGTTTTATATAAATACAAAATGGACATATAAGCATGTTCAGGATATTCATTATGAACCATCTAAAGGTTTATTGTTCCAGACAATGAACGACAGCACTCTAACAATAAGTAAAATAGCAGTATATGATCTGAATGGTTCATATACTACCTATAATGGAAAGAAAATGTTTAGCCCAAAAGATATGATTACGTTTGATATGCACAATACACATACAAAATACGAAGTGGAGTCACTGGGGCTGGATGAAGACGGATACATTGTTATGGCTTGCAATATTCACTTGAAAACAGAAAGTAATGAAACGGATGCCTTCCAGAGGGTAACAAATGTAAAATACTAGAATAACACTATATAAAAAAGAGGAGATGTAGTCAAATGAAACAAAAAGGAGAATTTTATAAAGTGAAAAAATCTGGTTTTTCTATGTTGTTATTGTTGATATGTGTTTCGATGTTGTCTGTAATGCCTGTATCTGCTGCCAGAAAAAAGAGCCGTTATGACCTTCAGTTTTCAGATTTGAAAGTCAATAAAAAGAAGCTGAAAGCAGGAGAAAAATGTGAAATCAGCATGAAGGTTAAAAACAAAGGAACAGGGAAAATTCAACGTTTGACTGTTACATATCAGGGACCGAAACGTCAGTATTATGATGTTCTGCTGAAATATAAAAAGAAAAGTAAAAGATGGACGGGCAATTTTACAGTAAATAAAGGAATGGAAAAAGGGATCTGGAAGATCTGGTGTGTTACAGCAGATAAAAATTATGATGAAGAGTATCATTATAGTTGTTATAACAAAAATTTAGATAAATTGATTACACCAGGTGCGGATTTTTCAAAGGGAAATATCCAGATTAGTGGAACGAAAGCGGATTATAAAAAACCGAAGATAAGATGGAACAATTTAAAAACCTGGAACGAGCAGGTTACGGCAAAGGGCGGAATAATAAATTGCCGACTAAAGGTAACGGACAACAGTGGTATTTCTTTTGTCAGAATTATCTTTGCAAAAAGACCGGAAGAAGGTAAAAAGCTGATACCGGATATTAGTATTATAATGAAGTATAATAAAAAGACAGGCTATTACGAAGGAAGCAGTACACAGGGAAAAGGAAAGTATCTGGTGGCAGGTATAACAGCGGCAGATCTGTTCGGAAATGAAATTTTTTATTATAATTCACAATGCGAATCATACGGATATTACCAGCCTGAAAACTCAATCCGCAAAGATTTGTCAGACTTAAGTGTAAGCCTTGGAATTTCAGAAGATGATATACCACAGGAGACAGAAAAACAGACAGAAAGTGAAAGAGAACCGATTGCAAAACCAAGAAAAACAGATGTTTTTGTCAATAAGAGAAGCCCGGAGACATCTGAGTATGACTATGCGGTGGTGATAGACAAGGTGGTGTATCAGTATCGGATGGAAACCGATGATTATGCAGTCGTTGCATTTGATGAAAACAATGGAAATATGGAAGATGGAAGAAAAGTAAAAGTAAGGGCAGAGATTCTTGGAAGACCGGTAACGGAAGTTACACTCCATGGAGAATTTGATCCTCCGCAGGGAAGAGTGCATTTGATTCTTCCAGAGTCTGTCAGGAAAATTCAGATTGATGAATGTACATTCAAAGCGATTACCTTTCCATCCACTTTTACAAAGAAAAACAGTAAGAGCATTGTATCTGAATGTACGATAGGAAAGATTTATCTGGCAGGAAAGTCTGTGTATACGGGAAACATATATCAGATAAGTGGACTGAAAACTATAAAGCTTCCATCAAAATTAAAATATATAAAAGCGGGATTTTTAAAGGGGAGCACTGATCTCGAAAAAATTAGTATTCCGAATCAGGTCAGAACAATTGGAAAAGAAGCATTTGCAGGGTGCAGAAATCTGAAAATTTATATTCCGGCTACAGTGAAAAATATTGGAAAAAATGCATTTGGAAAAGGTGATGGATGCGTGAAAAAAATTTACTGTGTGAAAAATTCAGCGGCATATAAATATGCAAAAAAGAATAATATCCCTTATAAAACAGTGTCGATCAAGGAATAAAAAAGGATTTGATGTAAAAGTAATGTAAAAGGTTTTCAGATGCTATTTACAATACTATAAAAATCTAGTATTGTAAAAATAAGATATCCACGAAAGCAGGAGAGTGACAGAAATAGTGGAAAATATCAGGTAATAAACGGCTGAGCACATAAGAGGGGGGTAATATAAACGGCCGTTTTACATATCATACATGCGAAGGAAATGGATGATGTAGCATGAAAAGAAAGCGAATACAGAAAAATAAAAATATCGTAAAAAGGGGCTATATAAATTATGAAACGAACAAAGAAAATCGCAGCATTTCTGATACTGTTTTTATGTGCATCCATGCTTCTGGTTCTTCCGACCTCGGCAAAAAGCAGAAAAAAGTATGATCTTAAGGTATCGGATGTAAAAGTCAGCAGTAAAAATCTGAAGCCGGGAGATAAATGCAAAATCAGCATGAAAATCGTAAACAGGGGATATGGAAAGATGAAAAATGTTTACGTGTGCTATGATTCACCGTCAACGCAGGTGTACTACGTACCGCTTCAGTATAAAAAGAGCAACGGCAGATGGGTTGGAAATTTCAAAGTAGAAAAGGGAATGCAGAAGGGAACCTGGCGTATCTGGAGTATTGATGTGAATCGTGTTTTTGACGATATCTACGCATCCTGGTATGCGTATTATAACCACAAACTTGGAAACCGGTCCTATCCGGGAAGTGATCTCTCAAAAGGAAATATTAAGATCCGGAAGACCAAGGCAGATCATAAAAAACCGGAAATTCACGCTGACACGTTGCAGGTAGAAAAAGTGGCAGACACGGAAAAAGGTGGAAAGATCAGCTGCCGTATAAAAGTAACGGATAGCAGCAGCATCAAAAGAGTAACACTGACTTTAAAAGGGCCTGTCAGCACAGATCATCCGGTAGCAGTAGAGACGGAAATCGAAATGAAATATAATAAAAAAACAGGATATTACGAAGGAAGTGCAAACAAAGAAAAGGGTACCTATCGCGTGGAGAATGTATATGCAGAGGATGTATTTGGTAACCATGGCTGGAAAGAAATTTCCGGATATCAGTTAGAATTATAAAAGCAGAATTATAAAAGAAAAAGATGAAAGATGGATTGTATCCGGATCCATTTTACAACAACATTTCGGGGAGGGCAGCCTCCCCGTTTTTGTATTGCGACACTTTTGCGAGTTAACTTAATAAAGTGTTTTGGCAAATGTATACAGAAGCATTTGCTTACAATATGATGTTGAAATCTTCATAAAAAAATAAGAAAGATAAACAACATAAATGCATAATGTAAAAGTAATGTAAAAGTTTTCCAGATGCTGTTGACAACACTATAAATACGTAGTAGTCTGCCAGAAAAGTACGGAATATCTGCGAAAACGGAAAGACGAACAGAAATCGCAGAACCGTTTATCACTGTTTTCTTACAAAAGGAAACCAAAAGGGAAATAAAGAAGAGGGGAAGAAAATGAGAGAAAAAGAGAAATGCAGGAAAGGGAACGTGCAGTATTTTTGCATGTATACAGCCGGTTTTCTGGCAGCGGCACTTTTATTATTACTGATCTTTGCAAAGGAACATGCATCTTTTACCAAAATGGCGGACGGTGTGGCACAGCATTATGCAGTGCTGATGTGGATCCGTAATACGCTGCGGCAGTTTTTACATGGAAATTTTGCATTGCCGATGGTTGATTTTTCGGTTGGACAGGGGTTTGATGTGATCGGGACGCTGAACTATTACGGCGTTGGGGATCCCGTCAATTTGCTGACCGTATTTTTTGCGGATAACCATCTGGATCAGATGTACATGTTTCTGATCCTGTTTCGGATGTATCTTTCAGGCCTTACTTTTTCTTATTATTGCAGCACGGCCGGGATTCAAAGAAAAGCCTCGGTACTGTGTGGTTCCTGGCTGTATGTATTTTGCAGTTTTGCACTGATCGGTGGAATGAAGCATCCGCTGTTTTTAAATGGTATGCTGTATCTGCCGCTGCTGCTTGCCGGAACGGAGAAAGTCCTGCAAAAGAAAAGCATCCGCTTTTTAAGCGTATCGGTGGCACTTGCCTTTATGAGCAACTACTATTTCATGTACATGAACACCATACTGTGCGGCATTTATCTGTGTGTACGGCTTTTCGGACATTATCGGGAATACGGGATCAGAAAGATCCTACTGCTGATCTTAAAAATGGCGGCGGCGTGGATCTGGGGCATATGCCTTGGAGCAGTGATCATTCTGCCGTCCGTCTATGCCTTTCTTCACAATGCAAGAGTGGACACTGCGGTGGAAGAGGCACAGAACTTTTACAGCATTGCACACTACCGGAAAATGATCCTCGGATTTTTCCAGACACTTCCGATGACGAACGGCTGGACAGTACATGGAACGGCGATCGGCGGTCTTGCCGGTGTGCTGATGCTCTTTACGTCAAAAAAAAGGAGTCGAGAAAATTGCCAGCTGAAGATCGGATTTGTCGTGCTGCTTGTGTTGCTCTGTATTCCGTTTGGCGGAAAAATGATGAATGGTTTTGCTTATGTGACAAACCGCTGGAGTTACGGCATGGCGTTTTTATGTGCACTGATGGCAGCTCAGGCGGTTGCAGATTTAAAAGAACAGAATACAAAAATATTCCTGATCCTTGGAGCGGCAGCGGGCATCCTTGCTGCAGCATTATCCGCATCGAACGGAAAAGCCATGCGATATGCGATCGCAGCTCTTGCAGTGACCGTTCTGACATTTGCACTTGGAGCGATTCTGGAGCGAAAGCAGAGAAAAAGACTGGCAGGATGTCTGGTGTCTTTCGTTGTGTTTGCCGGTGTCTGCTGCAATCTCATCACCTTCTTTACACCGGTCGGATATTCTTATGCCGCACGTTTTACAAAAAGAGGCGTGTCGGAGTCCGTGTTACTGAACCGTGCCGTAAAAAATGTACAGAATGCAAAGCTTGCGGAAGAAGGATTTTACCGTGTGGAACTGCCGTCTTCTCTGTTCAACCGTTCGCTGGCATCCAGTCTGAATACAACAGAATTTTATTACAGCGTGATTCCAAAATCCATGAAAGATCTTTACGTTTCTCTTGGAATGGCAGAATACGAACGCCCGAATGTATTTCACGGATTGGAAAACAGGCAGATCCTGAAAAATATGCTCTGTGTGAGGTATCAGTCAGATAAAAAGAAAGTAACCTGTAACGAAGATGCTCTTCCGGTTGGCTATACGTATGATAAAATCATGAGCAAAGAAAATTATGACCGCCTGACGCCGCTTGAGTGCCAGGCAGCACTTCTGGAATATGCTGTTTTAGATGACGATGCTGAAAAAATCCTGGAAAAACAGGGGAAGACTTTTGAAAGAGGAAAGAGTCCTTCTGATGGTGCTGTTATAGGTGGAAATCTGAAAATTACAGGAGAGGATCGGGCATCCTGGAAAGATGGAACGTTAAAAGGGAAAAAACAAGGCAGAATGAAACTGAAGTTTCAGACAGAAGAAACGTCAGAAACTTATCTGGTGCTGAAAGACCTCTCTTCCAGATTAAAAGTAAGAAAAAAACATATGCTTTCCGTGCAAAGCAAAAAAGCAAGGCAGGAGATTCCGATGTGTGCAGTGAGCAATGAAAAAAAGATGAAACGGGATGTGATCGCAGTCAATCTTGGCATCAGGCAGGCGGGAACCTGTAGCCTGCATTTTCATAAATCACATACTTATAAGCTGAAAGAGATGGAGATTTATGGTATTTCCGAAAGTTTTATCAAAGAACAGACAAAAAAGCGGCGAAAAGAATCTATGACAGATGTAAAACAGAGTACAAACTGTATCAAGGGCAGGATCAGCGTATCCGAAGATAAGATTTTGCAGCTGGCGGTTCCATACAGCAGGGGATGGCACATTTTTGTTGATGGAAAAAAGGCAAAATCTTTCGCCAGTAGTGTTGCTTATACCGGGATCTTTCTTGAAAAAGGGGAGCATACGGTCGAAATGCATTATATCAGCCCGTGGATCATTCCCGGTACGGTGCTGAGTGTGGCGGCATGGATCTGGATGGCACTGTCTTTTGCCGTAAAAAAGAGAAGAATTTCGGTAGATAAGAGAATAAAATAGTTCAGATTTTTGAAAAAGTGGCTATTTGTCGTAAGGAAAATGACGGATAGCCGCTTTTTTTGTTGTTATTAAGGTTGAAATCTGTACCAAAATGCATTATCATATAGAATTAAAGCGGTAAAGTTTCAAGAGAAAAACAAGAATAATACTTTACCAGGATGTATGCAGAGATATGCAGGCATATGCAAAACTGCAGATGAGAACGGAGGAAAAGGATATGAGTTACAATATCGCAGTCATTCCAGGCGACGGTATCGGACCGGAAATCGTGCGTGAAGCACAGAAAGTGCTGGATGCAGCAGGAAAAAAATATGGTTTTGAATTAAAATATACAGAAGTTTTAATGGGAGGAGCATCCATCGATGTTCATGGTGTGCCTCTGACAGATGAGGCGATCGCAACCGCAAAAGCAAGCGATGCCGTTCTGATGGGCTCCATCGGCGGAGATGCAAAGACCTCCCCGTGGTACAAACTGGCACCGAACCTTCGTCCGGAGGCAGGACTCTTAAAAATCCGCAAAGAGCTGAATCTGTTTGCAAACTTAAGACCGGCATACCTGTACGAAGAATTAAAAGAGGCCTGCCCGCTGCGTGATGATATCATCGGTGACGGTTTTGATATGATGATCATGCGTGAGCTGACCGGCGGTCTGTATTTCGGAGAACGTCACACAACCGAGGAGAACGGAGTACGCAAAGCCGTTGATACACTTTCTTATGATGAGAATGAGATCCGCCGTATCGCTGTCCGTGGATTTGACATTGCAAGAAAACGCCGCCATAAAGTAACCAGTGTGGATAAGGCAAACGTTCTGGATTCTTCCAGACTGTGGAGATCCGTTGTGGAAGACGTTGCAAAAGATTACCCGGATGTCACACTGGAGCATATGCTGGTAGACAACTGTGCCATGCAGCTGGTGCGTGACCCGAAACAGTTCGATGTCATCCTGACCGAGAATATGTTCGGAGATATCCTTTCCGATGAGGCAAGTATGGTGACCGGTTCCA
>OGDF01000164.1_pt1 | contig 102408 bp, 86 predicted proteins | sample 1570141 | NCBI WGS metagenome assembly OGDF01 (sample SAMEA4370581, study PRJEB24528) | human gut metagenome | reverse complement strand
GGCGCTGGCCTGCGCCAACGCCCAAAATCAGACACATTATTTGTCCTATAAGCCTTGTGTTGCGCGAGACGACAGGCGGAACCGCTGTACGTAGGGCAATAAAAAACGCCCGAAGGCGCTTTTCTTTTCGAGGAGAGGAGGCCGGTGAGGGCGAGGGGGGGTAGGCCCTCACCGGCTTGTGATGGATGGCCAGACGAGAGGAGCCTCCACCACCGGGTCAGCATTAAGAAGTGTGCTGGTCAGCGGGTTCGTTTTCTTGAGAGAGGGGGGATTCGAACCCTCGCTGCTGACATTTGTTATCTTAGGTTAACCTTGCTGGCGCGTCAACGGGGTTAGCCATGGTTTACAATTCCTCCACAAATATCTTGCAAGTTGGTAGGAAAAATAGCCATCCCTAAGAGCGGCCTTATCCCCCGAGGGCGATCCCCTGCTAGGAAGATGCTCGCATGAAGACCCTCTCCCTAGACGCAGGAAAGCCGGGCACTTTCGCACCCGGCCTTCCCATTGGCTCGTAAGAAAACGCGCTACCCGAGCGCCTTGTCCATGTCAGCCACCATGCACTCGACCGCTCCGCAGCCGGAACAGCCATGGCAGCTTCCACATCCGCTTCGAGGGCTATCGCTATCCCCGCAGTGGTCGTGGCAATCGCACAGGCCGCGCGTCGCGATGCGGCGCACCGCCAGCACAGCAAGCACGGCGATGACGAGCGCGACGACAATCGTCGACGGCGTCCAAACCAAACCCATCATAGGTGCGCCTCCTTTCTTGCGGCTCGATATCGGGGAAGCGCCCGAAAGCGCACCCCCATAAGTTACTCTCAGTATACTTTACGCTGCCTCGTTCTCGGTTTCAAGCTTGCGGGCAACCTTTTCGTCCTTCTTGCCGTAATTCGGCATCGGGCGGAAGATTTGGAAGAGCATGAGCGCCGCGATGATGATGGCGATCACGGTCCAGATACCGAAGCTCACTTCGCCCAAAGCCAGACCAACGAACTGGTAGAGCATGCAACCCACGCACCACGCGAAGCCGCACATGTAGCCGATGGTGATCCAGAACCACTTAGCGGAACGCTGCTGCTGGCGGATGGCGCCCATCGCCGCGAAGCACGGCGCGCACAGCAGGTTGAAGGCGCAGAAGGCGACGATCGCAGCGGTCGATCCGCCAAGCATCTGGGCAAAGCCGTACCACAGCTGCGGGTCCGCCTCGCCGAAGTCGCCGAGCTGGGTGATGATGCCGACGGTCGCGATGACGTTTTCCTTCGCAACGAGGGCGGTGGCGGCGGTTGCGGTGGCTTGCCAGTTCGCGAAGCCGAGCGGCGCGAAAATCCAGGCCAGCAGGTTGCCGAGACCCGCCATGAGGCTGTACTCCATGTAGTCGGGCGCCTCGGAATCAAGCAGGCCGAAGCCCTCGCCCGCATCGCCGAAGTTCATGAGGAACCAGATGACGATCGTGGACAGGAAGATGATGGTACCTGCTTTGATGATGTAGCCCTTCACGCGCTCCCACATCGAGAGCAGGATGTTCTTCACGCCCGGCATGTGGTACTGCGGAAGCTCCATGATAAACGGCGTGGTCTCGCCGGCGAAGAGCTTGGTCTTTTTCAGCATGATACCGGAGATGATGATCGCGATGACGCCCATGAAGTAGAACATCGGGGCAACATACCAGGTGGCGTCGGAGTTGCCAGAGGCAATCGCACCGAACACGAGGGCGATGATCGGCATCTTCGCACCGCAGGGGATCATGGTGGTGGTCATGATCGTCATGCGGCGATCCTTCTCGTTCTCGATGGTCTTGGTTGACATGACGGCGGGCACGCCGCAGCCGGAGGCGATGAGCATCGGGATGAAGGATTTGCCGGACAGGCCGAACTTGCGGAAGATGCGGTCCATGATGAACGCAACGCGGGACATGTAACCGCACAGCTCCAGGAAGCCGAGGAGCAAGAAGAGGATCACCATCTGCGGGATGAAGCCGATAACGGCACCAACACCTGCGACGATGCCGTCCATGACGAGCGACTGGAGCCACGGGGCAACGTCGGCCGTCTCAAGGGCGTTGCCGATGATAGCGCCGAGACCCGGAATCCACAGGCCCCAAGAGCCATCGGAGGGGTCGGGCTCTTCGACTTCAAGAGCAGCCTGGTAGTCAGCGAAGGTGATCGCCTGCTCCTCGACCTCGCCGTCGTCGCCTTCGACCTCCATCGTGGCAACAGCGTGTTTGGCCTGGGCCTCCTCATCGAACGCCGCGATCGTTGCCTGGGCATCGTCGTACTCGGCAACGGCGTCTTCGTACTCGGCCATAGCATCGACGTCAGTGGCGTCTTCGGGAGCCTCGGGCTCGGCCAAGGCAAGCGCATCGAGCACTTCCTGGGCGTCGTCGGAGGGAAGACTGGACACCTCGTCCTCGCCGAGGACGTTCTCAACGTAGGCGGTAATCTGCGCCTGGGCGTCTTCGTACTCGGCCGTGGCCTCGTCGAACGCCTCGCCGCCGGTGTAGAGCCAGCCGTCGCCGGAGATGCCGTCGTTAGCCCAGTCGGTCACGACTCCGCCACCAACGGAGACGGCCAGCCAGTACACGAAGAACATGATGACGATGAAGATCGGCAGGCCGAGGAAGCGGTTCGTGACGACGCGGTCGATTTTCTGGGTGGTGGACATGCCCTTGGTCGACTTCTTCACCGTGTCGTCGACAACACCGGCGATCTCGTCGTAGCGGGCGGAGGTGACGATGGACTCCGCGTCATCGTCGAGCTCGGTCTCGAGCGCGTCACGGATGGCGTCGACCGTTTTCTTGTCGGCGTCCGTCAGCTTGAGCTGGGAAATCGTGCGGTCCTCGCCCTCGAGCACCTTGATGGCGAACCAGCGGGCGGTCGCGGAGGAAACCCGCGAGCCGAGAACGTCGATAATCTTCGCGAGCGCCGTCTCGATCTCGTCGGAGAAGCGGATCTGCGGCGCGGCGGGAACGCCCTTCTTGCCGAGCTCGATCGCGGTCTTCACAAGCTCGTCCATGCCGCGGCCCTTGAGCGCCGAGGTGGGAACGATCGGGCAGCCGAGTTCGCGGGAAAGCTTGTCGATGTCGATCTTGTCGCCGTTCTTCTCGACGAGGTCCATCATGTTGAGGGCGATGACCACAGGCAGGCCCAGTTCGAGAATCTGCGTGGTCAAATACAGGTTGCGCTCCAGGTTGGTCGCGTCGATCAGGTTGATGACGACGTCCGGGTCGCCATCGAGAAGATAGTCGCGAGCGACGACTTCCTCAGGCGAATACGGCGAGAGCGAATAGATGCCGGGGAGGTCGGTAACCGTGACATCCTTGTCCTTGGTGTACTTGCCTTCCTTCTTTTCAACAGTAACGCCAGGCCAGTTGCCAACGTATTGGTTGGCGCCGGTCAGGTCGTTGAACATGGTCGTCTTGCCGCAGTTCGGGTTGCCGGCAAGCGCAATGCGAATTCCCATGATCTACCTTTCCAAAATCAACGATGCTTACCTTTGCTGCTTCGCCGAAACGGCGGCACCTTGAGGGGGTCGGTGCGGTCGCTTCGATAAGTTAGATGACACTAACCGCCAAGCAAAGAAAAAGGCCTGCGAAGGCCCTGCTCGAACTAAAGAACGAGCACGCTTTCGGCTTCGCTCTTACGCAGCGAAAGCTCATAGCCGCGAACGGTGACCTCGATAGGATCGCCGAGCGGCGCCACCTTGCGAACGAAAACCTCGACGCCCTTGGTGATGCCCATGTCCATAATGTGGCGCTTGAGGGCACCTTCGCCCACAAGGCGGCGCACCGTGGCGGTCTCGCCGATGGCGACATCGCGCAGCGTCTTGTCCTGGCCTGCTTCTGCCATAGCTTCTCCTCCTTTTCCTTCCTGTCTCAAAAGTCGTCTTATCGCCGCAGCTTTCCGCGCAGTTGCGAAAACAGGCGCAATGCGCCCCTTGCTACAGCTTTAGCTTTTCACGGGGCAAGCGCACTCCCCTTTGCGGAAAGTGCGCCCGCCCACGAAAACTAACGGGTGATGATTCGCTGCGCGACCTGCTTGTTCAGCGCGACCTGCGCACCTTTGACCTCGACGATGAAGTTGCCCGCCTGCTCCGAGACGACCTTCACTTCAGCGCCGGCGACAAAGCCGAGATTCTCGAGATGATGGAGCACATCGCCCTTTTCGCGAACCTTGACGACGGTGCCCGTCTCGCCTGACTTCATGAAGGTGAGCGGCATCTGCGCCATGGAAGGTCCCGCAACGGTTGCGGTGCTCATGCCTTTGTCCATCGCCATTGCTTCCTGCATCATAGCTACCTCGTCTTTCTTTGCTAACCGTGGTTAACATCTAGCTATCATATGCCATCTCTGGCTCGATTTGGAAGCCTTGGTGAACTTTTTTGTTTCCTGCGGCTAATCTCCATAATTCGCCATGGTTAATTTTTCCGCTACGAAACGCCTTAGAGTCAGACGCCAAAGCAAAGGTTGCGATAATGATTGAATTGCAAAAATTGCGGATAATTTCCCTTTAAGATGTTTTCGCAGATAGTATAGTAAGCATGACTTATCTGAACGCGGAAGGTTGCAATATGAAAGACAGCTTCGCCCCGGCTGCAGGCGTAAACGAGAACTTCTATTCCGACACGCGCGGCCTCGTGAGAGACCCCGTCCCCTTCACGAAGGCGGTCATTGACGGCCTGGCACATGGAGGCGGCCTCTACGTCCCTGCTCACGTGCCGACACTTTCGATCGACGAGATTTGCAGCTTGGCAGAGATGCCCTACTCCAAGCGCGCTGCCACGGTTTACCGCGCCTTCGGCGTCGACCTACCGACCGAGCGCATCGAGGCGCTCATGGAGAGCGCTTACGGCGACCAGTTCGACGATGAGCGCATCTGCCCGATCACCTCGCTCGACGAGAACACCCACGTGCTCGAGCTGTGGCATGGCCCCACGAGCGCGTTCAAGGACATGGCGCTGCAATGCCTGCCCCGCTTCTTCTCCGCGAGCGCCGAGGCGCTTCGCGAGCGCGGGGAGCTCGACCACGACTTCCTTATCCTGGTGGCAACTTCGGGCGACACGGGCAAGGCCGCGCTTGAAGGCTTCAAGAACGCCGAGCACGTGCGCATCGGCGTGCTGTTCCCCGATGGCGGCGTGAGCGACATCCAGCGCAAGCAGATGGTCACGACCACCGGCGACAACGTGCAGGTCTGGGGCGTGCGCGGCAACTTCGACGACTGCCAGACCGGCGTGAAGAACGTCTTCGGCGACGAGGCGTACGCCGAGAAGCTGCTCTCCGAGCACAACGTGACCTTATCGAGCGCGAACTCCATCAACTGGGGACGGCTTATGCCCCAGATCGTGTATTACATCTCGAGCTACGCCGAGCTGGTTGCGAAGGGCAAGGTCGAAGCCGGCAAGCCGATCGACGTCTGCGTCCCCACGGGCAATTTCGGAAACATCCTCGCCGCATGGTACGCCAAGCGCATGGGAACCCCGATCGAGATGCTCTTCTGCGCGAGCAACGAGAACCGCGTGCTCACCGACTTCATCAACACCGGCACCTACGACATCTCCGAGCGCGACTTCGCACTGACGCCGTCGCCGTCGATGGACATCCTGGTGTCCTCCAACCTGGAGCGCCAGCTGTTCGAGCTTTCCGGGCGCAACGCTGAGGCGGTTCGCGGCTGGATGTCCGACCTGCGCGAGAAGAAGTGCTTCCGCGTGGACGCCGACACTTTTGCTGCGGTGCGCGCCGAATTTGCGGCCGACTCTGTCGACAACGAGACCTGCCTTTCCACCATCAAGGAGGTCTTCGATGCCAACGGCTATCTCATCGACCCGCACACCGCGGTCGCCTACAAGGTCGCCGAGCAGCTGCGCGGCGAAAATCCCGTGCTCATCGCGAGCACGGCCCATTGGGCGAAGTTCGGCGACAACGTGTATCGCGCGCTTCACGGCATGGCGCCCGGCGAGCCGCTTCCCGAAGAGGCTGCTGCGCTTTCGGGATGCCAGCTCAACGAGCTGATCGCCGACGAGACCGGGCAGCACAACGCGCCCGCCAACCTGGCAACCCTCGACGCGGCGCACGTGCGCTTCGAAGAGGTTATCGATAACTCGACCGAGGACATCGAGCACGCAGCAGCGGCTTTCCTCGGCAAAACAAACTAGCAATCAGAAAACCACAGGCAAGCAGGAACCGTCGAAAAAGGGGAACCCATGAGCAAGCTCACCAACCTCACTCCGTCCATCAGGCTTTCTATCAAGAACCCGGACTCCGAAAGCGGATCGGTGTTCGGCCGCGGCATCGCCGATTTGTGCCTCGGCGTTCGCGAGAAGGGCTCGCTGAACGCCGCCGCGAAGAGCATCGGCATGGCGTACAGCAAGGCCTGGCGCATCATCAAAGAAACCGAAGCAGCCCTGGAAATCCAGCTGCTCAATCGCGATGGCGCCCACGGAAGCAGCCTCACCGACGAGGGAAACAAGCTCCTCGACTCCTATCTTGAAATCGCCAAGCGCGTTCAGGAAGCAGCCGAGAAGGAATTCCACCGTCTCGTCGACTAGGCATCGGCGGCTCTCGTCTGCCCAACTGGGGCGCATCCCGCAAAATCGACGGCAACCCGCACGCCCGCGGCGCCTTCCGGCACTGCGATATGGAGTACGAGGTCCCGTTTAGCCGGTTTCGCATCCGCTTTGCCTTCTTGGCGCACGTCCACAGGGCGTGCGCCTTTCTTTTTCTCCTCGGCTTCAGCCGAATTGCGGGCTTTTCCCGAATAACCTTGCGGCTCCTCTGGTTCAAACCCGCCCCCATGCGCCTTTTCGACATCGGAGGAATCGAATCGATGCAGGCATCCGTAGCAAGTGTCCATATCGTCGAACACCCGCGCCTTGCACACAGGGCACACTTTCATCTTGTTGGTCCTTTCCGCTCTCTTTGCGCCGCGTAGGCAACAAGCCCCACGCGATCCCCTTCTGAAAACCAAGTCCCGCATTCGGCAAAGCGCTCGATAGTCGCCACCGCACGAGGGCATCGCAGACGCCTCATCGGGCCCACCGCACGATACGATTCGAGCACCACGCCGCAGCGGTCGACGAACGCGATGTCAAGTTTTCGAACCATGCCGACGGTATGCACGTCGTTGCACGGCATGAGAATCAAAGGCTCGCTGCACCTGCGTCGCAAAAGCAGCCCGCGCGCCCTCGACGGGCCGTCTGTCGCCACCATGAGCTGCGACCAGGCGCGATCGCTCGACCTCAATCCTCGCTTATCACGCACTGCACGACCACGCTTGCGCCCTCCCCCACAGGCACGCACGACACCATCGCCCACAGGCACACGCCCCCTTCCTTCACGAAGACCGAGCATCCCTCGATGCCCGTTTCCGACTCGACCCATCCCTTACGCGTAAGCTCGCCCTCTATCTGCGAGAACTCGCTTTCCGCCGAATGTGCGCACGAGAACCCGACGACCCCGCCCTCGCCCGAAACCCGCACCGACTTAGCCCCACCGAGCGCGAAGAGCTCTTCCTCGAACCATGAGGGCACTGCCTCGATTCCCGTTTGCTCGCCCGCAAGCGACACCGCAGCATCGCCGTCGCTCGAATCAAGGCCGCCCCCGAGCGCGAACTTCGCCTGGTCTCCCACGTCATCAGCCAAAAACACGCGGCCCATCTTCGTCGCCGCACTCGCAACTCCGAGCCCTTCGTCGATCGCCACCGCGAGCACGACGGCAACCGCGATCGAAAGCAAGGCGGCAAGCGCCCGACGCCCCTGTCCCATCAGAACAGCACCCCCGGCTTGTAGACATCCACCACCAACTCCGTCGAATGCTCCAACTGCGGAAGCGACACGCCGAAAACGGAGGACTTCAAACCCATGCCAAAAAGCGTCGGAGTGAAGCGGAGGGTCGCTCTGAAGCGCTTCTGCCCGAACGACTCTCCTGCCACCGAAACACTTGCCTCTAAGTAGTTCTTGTCCGCGATGCCCATTCCTTCCTCGATTGCATCAAGCGCAGCGGCGCAGCTCTGGTTCGTGTCCTCGCCATAAGCCGGAGACGTCGCGAACACGCGCACCGCATTGCGGGCAAGCCTGTCGAATGCGGCGCACTCCGAGAAGAAGAGCATCGCGTTCATCGCAATCACCGCAATAGCGACGAGCACCGGGATCATCACGGCGAGCTCGACGGTCATCTGCCCGCGCTCGTCGCGCGCGCAGCCGAACCTTTCCTTTAGCAGCCCGCTCATCAGTGCCACACCCTCGTGCCGGTGACGCTCGCAACAACCCCGCGGAGCGCATCCGCCGCCGCGCTCACCAACCCTCCCGTCGCCCGCCTCACCGAATCGGGTAGCGTGATGGTTATGGGAATCGAGCCACCGCCAAACGGAAGCTCGGTACGCACGATCTCAATTGCGCCGTCCGCACCCTCAAGGGCCCGAAGCGCCTCGTCTTCGACCTTCCCGACAAGGGAGTCGAACAAGCTTGCCGACGAGCCCGAAGCCGAGAGCACTCCATTGCGAATCACCTGATAGCGGCTAGAAAATGTACCCGAGTCAGACGCAGCGACGTACCCCGTGCTCACCAGTACGGGCTTGAGAGCATCCAGTTTCGCAGGCGCAAACCCCGCTGCTTCGACGATGTCCGCAAGCCTGCCTGCCGCCCATACGCCCAAACCGCTTGCGCTTGCGAGCGGTAGAGAATCGAGCGAATGGCGAATCGCGTTGTCGATCGCCTCTTGCCCGTCGCAGTAAGCGCGAAGGGCGAGCGACCACACATCGAGCGCGAACCGCGCAGCGCCAACAGCTGCTCCTCCGTCTTCGGCCAAGCCATCGAGGAGCGAGGAGACGACCGTGCGGCCCTCTTCGCTTTCCTCCTCGAGCAGCGTTGCGCCGGAAACGGCGGCTCTCGCCCCGAGCGAGGACGAGCCCCCAACAAACGAGCTCGCGAACCCGGTATCCGCAGGCGCCGCAACAAGGTTCACGACCATCGAGATGGCCCCCTTGTATCCAGGAGGCTTCGCATCGATGCGCATGCCGCCGATTTCGGAGAGCGCCTCCTTGCACTTTTCAAGCAGCCCGCCAGCCTTGCCCTTCACCTCCCTCGTCGCCTCGTCCTGCTTTGCGCGGGCAGTCGTGTAATCCGCCGCAGCTCGCGCCACGGCGCTGTAGTGGTACTCGAAGCCGTTCGAGATGGAGCTCGATGCAGCAGCCACCCTCCCGAGACTCGAGGCGGTGAAGCGGCAGACGTCGCACACGGGGTAGTTTCCCGTCTCCATCTGCGCAATCGAAGCTGTGCCCATACTGGGAGACGCATTCGGGCAGCCTCCCCACGCATGGAGCGTCGTCACGCCCGATGAGTCCTTCCCAAGCGGGAAGACCGGATCCGCATAGAGCCTCGTCGCCTTCATTTCCGCCGTGTTCTTAGGGAGCAAAGGGAAGAAGGCGTCGAAGGAATCTCCCGTGTCGAGCACGAACCCGCGCGACACCTCGGCAAGCGCAAAACGATAGAACACCTTGCGCAAGGCGGACTCGGCTTGCTCCTCTATCGCCGAGGACTGAGGAGCCTCGTCTTCGAAGCGCGCCGAGTAATAGGCTTTCGCGCGATCGAGGGCAACGGAGAACGACCACGCATCGACTGTGTGGAACAGCGGGTTCGATGTCGAGGAAATGCTCGAAAGGGCCTCGGCGCGCTCGTACATGCAGTACGCAGGCGCATCGCCGCAATCGCGCTTGAAGCCTTCCTCCTTTGCCGAGAAGGCCTCTTTTGCAGCCTCTTCGGCCTCCTCAGAAGCTTGTTTGAGCGACTCTGCGTCCTCAGACACAGCGTCGGCGGCATCGGAGAGCGCCTTCGATGCCGCCACCTCAATCCGCTCCCCCTCTGCGGGGACGAGCATCGCTATACCGAGATAGCTCGCGGCCATGGCACCGCCCGAGTTTGAGCTCGCCGTCGCATACGCGCTCGCCGCCGCGAGAAACGGCAGGGCCTCCTGGAGGGCATTGAGCCCCGACGCGGCACGCTCGGCAAAGGTGTTCCTCGCCTGAAGTACCTTCGTCCCCAGGTTCACCAGCTCGATTCCCAGCTCTGCTGCAGGAGGAGCGCAGAGCGCGACGACGCCCAAGCCAAACATCGCGGCGCTCGTCAGCGAAAGGGAAAGCACCACGGCATCGCACACGCGCGCGGCAATCATGAACTCGGCGACCTCGCCCTCCGCCGCGAGAACGCATGCGTCGGCGACGTCCTGTATGTCCGCGGAGGCCGAAGAGACCCGATACACCTGGGCCGCTGAGAACACGAGGGACAACGTGACCAAGAGGGCGACCGCCATGCCGAGCGTCGAGAATCCCCCATCGTCGTTCCAGAAGGCACCGCGCCCGCTCTTGCGTTTAAGCCTCATCAGCCCACGCTCCAATCCATTCAGAGGGAGACCTACCCGCCGCGGCCTCGGCAACCCATGCCGGCTGCACAGGCGCCGAGGCCTCGACGGAAACCTCGAAGTCCTCGCCGTCGTTGACTACCCCTAAAAGGCGGGCGCCCACCCCGATAAGCGGCAGCGGCTTCGCCTTCGTCGCAATGCGCACGCGAACAACATCGCTCGACTCCCCGCCCTCAAGCTCCACCTCCCACGTGCAGCCTCCTTGGTGAACATGAAAGCAATCCTGCTCGGGCACCGCACCCAGTCGCCTGAGAGCGAACGCCCTGCACACCCCCGAAGGGTCCCCCTCGGGAGTTGTCGCGAGCAGACGGCACGTCTCCGCAGCAGCTTGCTGCATGACGATGCGGTCGTAGAGCAAGATGCCTGGCTGCACGAGCAGTATCACCAACGCCAGCGCGATAGGAAGCGCAAACGCCGCCTCCGCGGTCGCCTGACCGGCCTCTTCGCGAAACATCTTGCAAACTAGAACGCGAACACGTCCGCCACCGACCCCAAGGCAGCAAGCTGCAGGTGATGGGAGGCTGACATGAGCGCATGCTCCACGAACAGCCCTTCCCCCATCGCCTTGGCAAGCACGCCCAGCGCTACGACCATGCACAGCACACCGGCGAGCACGACGGCGTATTCCACCGTGCCCTGTCCTCGCTCCGATCGCATCTTGTCGGCGAGGGGCGCGAGGGCGGCCTTTGCCCTCGGGACCGTCACAGCCCGTTGATACCGTTTGCGATCGCATCCCAAAGCTCCTGGATTTTCGGCCGGAACAAGGTTATGGCGACTATCGCGATCACGACGAGCACGCCGACGAGAATCGCGTACTCGGTCGTCCCCTGCCCCTTCTCGCAAGCGAGCTTCGCCTTTGCTGCACACCATGCGCCTATTGCACGTTGGCCGATTTCGGCACGCACCCTTCTCATGAACATCATCCTGCATCCACCTTTCCTTTCTAAAAACCGCCGACCAGTTCAAGCAGCATCGGCCCTAACACCAAGATGAGCATCGCGGGGAGCATAAGCGTCCCCGTCGGGACCATCATCTTCACCGGCGCCTTCGCGACCTGTTCCTGCTTGAGCGCGCGATACGACGCCCTCGCTTCGCGAGCCGTCGCCTCTAGCCCCTCCGCAAGCGAGGAGCCATAGCGCAAAGACCGGATCACGGACTCGATCGCCCGCGCGAAAAGCGCCGAATCGTAGGTTTCGGCGACACTGCGAAGCGCATCATCCCGGCGAGCGAGCCCTAAGGCCCATTGCTGACGAGCTGACGCTAAGGAACGTGAGAGCAGCGTGTCGAAATGATCGAGGTACACGTCAAGGCTCCTATCGAACGACAGGCCGCTCCTCAAACCGAGTGAGAGCACCTCGAGCATTTCGGGAAGATGCCGTTCGAGTTCTTCTGCCCGCTCCTTCTTTCTTTTCTCAAACGCCCTTTTCGGAGCCGAGAAGCCCCACAGCCCGCCTGCTATCGCAAGCAGAACAGCAAGTTCGAAGGAAAGCGCGCACCCGAGAAGAGCACCTGCGGCAGCTGCGAAGAGCGCCAAACGAAGCCGCGCGTCGAGGAACCCTGCAATCGATGCCGACGAGGCCAAGCCCGCCTGTCGAATTACCTGGGCAAGGGCCTCTTCCCATCGTGGGGGAACCGGGCGGGCAGACCGCTTCTTCGCAACGCGGCTTCGCGCCTCGACAAACGAGATCACCCCGTCCGAGATGCCCTTGCCCCCACGAGAGCCAGCCAGACCTTCTCCCGAGAGAGAAGCGCGACGCCTTGCCGCGGCACGGCTTTTCTCGCGCGCGCGAACGGCCTCGGCAGACGCGACGAGCCCCATGCCGAATGCTCCGACGCTCGCAAGCACCGCGACGACGCCGCTTTCCGCAACCATCACTCCACCTCGACTTTCAACATATAGCGCACGGACACGATGCCCGCGACCTGCATGGCAACGGCGATGCACAGAAGCGCCATCCCCGCGAAGCTCGAGAAGAAGGGACCGAGAAAATCTTCGCTCACCAGCGAAAACAGGGCAACAAGGACAATCGGCATCACGCTGACGATGCGGGCCGAAAGCTTCGCCTGAGCGGTCTGGACGCGAAGCGAGCGCGTGAGCTCGAGCTCACCTTCGACGGTCTCCCGCGCGGCGTCGAGCACACGCTCCATGCTTCCCCCCGTTTGATGCTGCACGTCAAGCGCAACGGAAACGAAGGCGAGCTCGGGAACCGAGTTCCTCCCTTGGAAAACCGAGAGTGCCTCGCGCGTGCTGCCGCCCGTCTCGAGAAGGTGAGCTGCGCGCTGGAACAGTACCCCAACAGGGCCTTTCGTAGCAGCCCCCACCTGCTGCATCGTCTGAAGAAGCGACTGCCCCGACCGAAAGCACACCGCCATCGAGCGCAGCGCGTCGGGAACGGCCTCGCGCATACGCTCGCGCCGTTTGTCCTCCGAGCCCTTCGCGTAAATTGCGCACGCCGCAGCCACACACAAGGCGAGGGCCACGCCGCATATCGGAGCCGCAATGAGCGCAGATCCGCCTACTCCGACGATGAGCATCGCGGCGAGGACGAGCGACAGCAACGACTCTTCGGTCGCTACGAATCCAATCCCTTCCACGGCTGTGAGCAGGTTTGTAACCGACGCACGAACCCGCGCATTGCGAAGGACTGCCCGGGCAACAGGGCGCATGAGCCCCACCCCATTGCGCACAAGCCACGAAACCCAACCCGCCCTGTTCTTTTCGCCGCCGATTGAGTACGCAGCAGAGCGAGATCTTTTTGCCAGCAGCCTCGCAACAGCGCTCCCCAAAACGGCGGCACCACCGAACGCCAACAGGGCCGCTACGACGCGCAAAGCGACATTTCCTTCCACGATTGCACCTCCTTATCGGTCGCAATCCCCAACTTCACCAAGTCGCCCACCCCATTCCGGAGCAGAGAGCCACACGCCCGCACCGCCGCAGATATCCCGCTGGTAAATCGGCGCAACGATGCACTCCCTTATGTTTTCACCTGGAGAAATCACTGCAATCTGAGAAACCATCCGCGAGCCATCGGCGCCGCGGGCCGTCTGGACGATAAGATTGAAAGCGCTCGCAATCTGCGATTCGATGACGTCCACGGGCAAATCGGCAACGAAGCGCACCATGGTCACCAAGCGAGAAATCGCCTCCTTGGGAGAGTTCGCATGAAGCGTAGTAAGCGACCCCTCATGCCCCGTGTTCATGGCGGAGAGCATGTCGAGCGCCTCGCCGCCGCGGCATTCGCCCACGATGATGCGATCGGGTCGCATGCGAAGCGCGTTCGCGACCAAATCGCGAATGGTGACTTCCCCCACCCCTTCTGCATTGCGCGGACGAGCCTCAAGGCGCACGACGTGAGGGTGCTCCAAAAAGCGCAGCTCAGCGGAGTCCTCTATCGTGATAATCCTCTCATCAGGGGGGACATGGCAAGAAAGGGCGTTGAGAAGCGTTGTTTTGCCGCTTCCCGTTCCACCGGAAACAGCGATACTCTTGCGAGCGCGAACAGCCCAGACGAGCAAGCGCTGCACGCATTCCTCAATCGAGCCGCTCTCCACCATGTCCTGCAAGGTGATGACCCTCGAGGAGAACGTCCGGATCGTGAGCATCGGGCCGTCGAGCGCAAGAGGAGGCACGATGGCGTTCACGCGATGCCCCTGCGCAAGGCGGGCGTTCACCATAGGCGACGACTCGTCGATTCGCCGGCCGAGCGGGCCGATGATGCGGTCGATGAGCATCCTCACCTCGTCATCGCTCGCGAAACAAAACTCGCTTCGATGCAAAACACCGTCGCGCTCGTAAAACAACGAACGCGATCCGTTCACCATGATCTCGGTGATTGACTCATCCGCGAGAAAAGGCTCGAGAGGCCCGAAGCCCAGCATGGAATCGATCAGGGTGTCGGCGAGCGCTTCCTGCTCCGCAAGGCCGGTATCGAAGCGGCCGCTTCCCTCGAACGCTGCCCGGCAAACCGCTCGGATCTCATTGCGCGCCCGTTCGGGATTGCCCTTGGCGAGCGACGCTATGTCTTCAGCGGGAAGCTGCTCGCGAACCCGCTCCTTCAACCACTCGAGCATTTCATCGCGAGTCGCCCGAGAAGCGGCAGGAGTTTCATTTCCCGCCGCCCTCACACGATCGAGAAGCGTCATGGGAGCACCCCCTCTCGACGAGCGCGCCTGAAGGAGAAAAGTCCGCGCGAAGGCGCCTCGGACTCTTCGGACGAAGCCAATGAGCCCGCAGCCTCCCCGACCACCTCGCCCATAAGCTCTCTCACGCTTTGCGCGAAGGCATTGCGCGAGGAAACCAAATCGTAAGCGAGCCCTGTGCCGAGCGCCTGCTCGACTTCCACTCCGCCATCTTTAAGTTCGGCAGCATGCGCACCCTGCATCGCGCACGACACATCGATAGATGAGAACAGCGAGCGCTTCGAACAGCGATTCGCGACGAACAGGAAGGGGCTTGCTGCAATCCCGCAACGAGCGCACAGCTCGACCGCATGCTTGCATGCCCGAAGAGACGATGCCCTCTGATCGACGAGAAACAGCGCCCGAGAAGATCGCTCGAGAAGCACCGCATGCTGCTCTCCCCAGTTTGCGCCCGTGTTTGCAACAATCGCGTCGAAGTGAGCCATTGCCGAATCGAGCAGCGCGGGCAATTCGTGCACTATCGTTTCGGATTGCTCAAGCCTTCTCGGTGCAGCGATAAGGCAGAGCCCTTGCTCGTCGCGCGGCAAATCGGACAGGGGAACAGCACCGGAGAGCACCTCGTCAACCCCGTAAGCACGCTTGGCCCCGAGCAGTTCGCGCATATCCCCGAATTGGAAGTCGCAATCGAGAAGCAACGTCTTGATTCCCGCCGAAGCTAACGTCGCCGCTGCAACCGCAGATACCGCGCTCTTGCCCGCGCCGCCGCTTCCACTGACGACGGTAATCAGAGTAGCTCGCTTTTCACCTGGTGAAACGACAGGTTTTGGCGAAACCGAACCCGTGTGGGGAACCGCGCAAGGGCCAGTCTCCCTTTCGGAATCGCACGAGCCCGAAGCTAGCGCACGGACCTGCCGTTTGCGCGCCGCATAATGTTCAACAAGCACCTGGTGAGTCATCGTCTCATCTATTCCCGCCGCCTTCGTCCGACTATGAAGCGAGCCGGACGGCTGCGAACAGAGCATCGACACGCGACGCCTTGGATTGTCGCGCTTCACCGCCGCAGCCAAGTTAATCGGCTCGACGTCGGGGCAAGAGACCACCCATATTTCCTCAATCGAGGCGCTTTTCGCGGCCAAGTCCCGCGCTTCCCGAGCCGTCGTACGAACCGCAAGCCATGGCTGCTCGAGCAGATTCTCTTCCCGAAGGCCGATAAGCTCGGGGTGACGCGCGCTTTCCTCGTCGGCGCACAGCAAAACCTTAGCGTTCATGGGAAGCCCCCTCGTCGGAATCGGAATTGGAAGCCGAGCCCTCAGCCTGCGATGCGTCAGCAGCCGCGGAGCGACCATCAGGTTGCGAAACTTGAGACGAACCCGAATCAGATGCCGCGTCCGATTTCTGCTGGATATTCGATCCCTTCTGACCCTCGTTCGCATCGAGCGACTTCGACACCGTTGGCTCGGGAACGTCTTCGCCGGGAAGGGTGAAATACAGCTCCGATCCCTGCGCGACCGAAACGATTTCCTGAACATTCGCAGGGTCGAGCGCAAGCGTTACCCATGAAACGGAATCGGCCCCTGATTTCGACGAAGAGCTCGCATTCGTTGCAAGCACCAAAACGCTATGGGCGATGAGCGTCGTTCCCGCCGAGCCCGTCGCGTACACGTCGACGAACATACCTGGGCGAAGCGCGCCCCCGACCGTTTGCACATCGCGCGCGGGAACGCTGACGGCGGTCAGCTCACCGGGGACATCGATGGAAGATGACGACTCCTCGAATCGCCTCGAAGTCAGCACCTCGCCTTTCAGCACCGTCGAGGTCACCTGCTTGCCGAGAACATCGCTATCCTGTGTAAGAGGGTCTTCGGGCAAAAGAGCCGTGACCCACATCCGTTTCTCGAAAGAGGAGGCATCGACTACCTCACCAGCAGCGATGTCCCTTTTCGCCACGCACACCTCGACCTGTTCGCCGCCAAAACGCTCGAGCGCCTCGGCACGCACCGCATCGACCTGCGCACTGGCGTCCTGCAAGTACACGAGCACGCAGACAGCGCACAACGCGCCGCATGCGATGCCGATGATCCACGATTTCGTTCGTCTCATGAGTCCTCCGCTCGTCCAAGTGAAGGACATGCTAGCGAGCGATTCAGGCACAGCTCGCCCAAATAGCTTCTCGAAAACCCACGCCTTATCCGCAGGGATTAGTCAGCTTTTCCGATAATGCGCGCAAAAACCTGGCAGCAAACCTCTAAAAACGCATCATTTTCTTGCAGGAACGAGGCGCGAAATCGAAAAAACCTTGCAGAAACCTGGCAGGAACCCGACACGACGTCGGCAGAAAACAGGCAGGCCCGACAGGCCGGCAAAGCGCGGAGAAACCTCTGTCGAAATCAAAAAACGGGCCACGGAAAACCCGTGACCCGTCGAATACCTGGTGGTCGCTGAGGGATTTGAACCCCCGACCCAGTGCTTGTAAGGCACTTGCGCTCCCGCTGCGCCAAGCGACCGTTATTGCGCGAATGCGCTTAGATATTGTCCCACACCTTCCTAGCGAGCGCAATACGGAGTGAAGCCGAAGTGCTCTTGGAGCGCCGCCGAGACCGCAGCATCATCCTCAAGCGGCGTCTTCACACTTGCGCCAGACTCGCGCACATTCAACACCCCGCGGCTGATGCTCTTGAAGCCGGAAGCCGTGCGGATATTCGCCATCACGGTATCACGGAACACGGTCCCAGGCTGCGAGCAGGCAAAACTCAGCGCAGTAAAATCAATATCCTCGACAGTGGCAAGGCAGAACTCAAGCTCGGTCTGACGCCTCGACGGGCCCTCGTCGCCGTATAAGTCGCGCTTCGCCTGCGAAATCCGATCGATAGCCCACCAGTGTTCGTCAATGCGGCGCGGAATGTACACCTCGCCGCGAATCGTCTGCTCGCGCTCGTCGCAGATGACAAGCGAGCCCGCAGGAAGCGGTCCGCCGAACCCGACGTCGACCGAAAGCAGCTCCCCATCGAGGGAAACAAGCGTGCCCCGATGGTTGATCGGCATGCGCCCCTCCCTGCCGCGTACAGCTCGGCTGAGGCAAGGGCGCACCTCAAATCCCACCGAGCGGAGCAGCAGCTCGAACATCTTGTTCAGCTCGAAGCAAAATCCACCATGACGATCGACAACGATCTTTTGATAAAGGTCGCTCATCTCAAGGGAGGGCGTCTCCCCAAGCGCAATCAAATCGGCGGTCTCGAATGGAACGCTGCACTGATGCGCGTACACCAAGCCATCGAGCGTCTTCCTCGTCACCGGGGCGTCGCCTTCCCACCCGATTCTTGCCAAGTATGTCGAAGTCATGACGTCATTGAGCATCTCCATCGCCATAGAGGGCCTCCTTGCAAATCGTCGCATCTCCCGTCGCTTCCATGATACCCGAGCGCCGCACATATCGGCTGCACTCTCATTTCGAACAAGCTGCGCCGCCTCGGCAGGAAGCAGGCTTGCCGCCGGCGCCAAGGAAGGCAGCCTGCCCGCGCGAAGGCTTACGCCCGTTCCATAACAAAGCCACGCGATTCGTCCCATAATTCCCGCACCGTCCAAGCGAACCCTCCGCGCACCGCATACTTAAACAAAAGGACACACCACCGTACCTGAGGAGTTCGTATGCAAACCAGTAATGCGCTTTTGCTCGATATCGTGGGCGCATCCCGAACTCGATTCGTCATTCCACCTTACCAGCGAGCATATTCGTGGAAGCGCCGCCAATGCGAGGAGCTCTGGCTCGATATTTTCCGTGCCGCGCGGTCCGCCTCGCAGCACTTCGTCGGAACGCTCCTCTACGCCCCCGAGCGCAACGACGAGAACGGCAACGTCCGCTTCTCCATCGTGGACGGCCAGCAGCGCACGACAACCGTTTCGCTTATCCTGGTCGCGCTCGTTCGCCACCTGAAGAACACGGGCATCACCCTCGCCCATACCACGGCAGACGAAATCGAAGCGCACTACCTTTTGCTCGACGGCAATTCGAGCCTTCCCGGCAAGCTCGTGCTCTCCCGAGGAGACCGCGCCTCCTACTTCGACGCGCTGCTCGGCGCCAAGCCCGACGATATCGCCTCCGAGAACATCGCGCACAACCTCGCGTTCTTCATTGAGAAGATGGCCGAGCCCGACTTCGACGCCGAAGCGCTCTGGCAGGGGCTCAACCTCCTTTCCGTCATCTTCGCCGAAGTCGAGAAAACGGAGAGCGCGCAGCCGATCTTCGAGAGCTTGAACTCCAAAGGTGCACCTCTTACTACCGCTGACCTGGTGCGAAACTATCTTCTGCTCGCCGAAACGCACACGCAGCAAACCTATCTCTACGACACGTATTGGAGCATCATCGAGAGCTTGTTCGTGCCCGACCCCGGCTCCCTTCGGCTCGATAACGCGATTCAAGGGTGGCTTTCTGTGAGGTTCCGAAAGGTTCGTGCGCACGGGCCCGGCGAGGTGTACAGCATCTTCAAGCGCTACGTCGAGGACGACTACACCGGCACGACCGAGGACCTGTTGCGGGAGCTGCGCAACTTCTGCTTCGTCTGGGCGGAAAACTACCGCTACCATGCGGTAAAGAAGTTCCGCACCATGGATTGGGCCGTTAACGGCGCCCCCACATTGACCAGCGGGTTCACCCGTCAGAAAGCCCACGACGAAGCATATGCGCAACGGGTACGCGCCGAGATGCGCAACACGGACGCGACACTTTAGGAGAGATGGCATGAAAACGACGCAGCGCACTTTCCTCGATTATCTCGGGGCACCGCACACGCACTTCATCATTCCCGTCTACCAGCGCGTCTACACCTGGAGCGACAAGCAATGCGCGACGCTTTGGCGCGACTGCGCTCATGCGGGCGAGACGCAAAGCGAGCACTTCATTGGGACGGTGCTCTATTCGCCCGACCCGGAGCTCACAAGCGCGCAGACACAGGCGATCGACATTATCGACGGGCAGCAGCGCACGGCAACGATCTCGCTGCTCATCGCCGCTTTGGCCGACTATCTGGAAGAACAAGGAATGGTCCTCGAAGACGGAACCGACGCAGCCGAGCTTCGCGCGCGGTTCCTCCTCGCGGACGGTCGCAATCCCGAGGAAGCTTCGCGCAAGGAGAAGCTGACTCTCTCGCGGCTCGACAGGGCGACCATGACCGCGGTGCTCAACCATACCGACCTTCCTGAGGAGGACGACCTGTCGAAAAACGTCGTCTCCAACTACCAGCGCTTCAAAAGCTACCTGCAAGCCGAATCTGATGCGGAAACGATATGGCGAGGCCTCAAGCAGCTGACCATCATCGCCGCCGAGGTCGAGGAAAGCGACTGTCCCCAAACGGTGTTCGAGAGCCTGAACTCGAAGGGAATGCCGCTCACCACAGCGGACCTTGCGAGGAACCTCTTGTTCTCCGACGTCGAATACGAAGAGCAGGAGCGGCTTTATGACCAGTATTGGAAGCCCATCGAGAACCTGTTCGCGGGCGATGACGATGACGCCACGAGCATGAACGCCGCCTTGCGAGGATGGCTCGCCGTGAAGGCGCCACATCTGCGCAGCAGGGCGAGCGATGACGTCTACGACGCGCTCAAGGCGTTCTTGCAAACCGAGAACCACTCAGATACCGAATCTTTGCTGCGCGGATTCAAAGGCTTTTGCGAAACGTTCCGCGCCCGTTCCCAGTCGAAGGGAGCGCGAACCGCCGATATGCACACGACCTGGGGAATCGGCGGAAGAACAAAGGGGCTGCCCGTCGATCGAAGCCTCTTCGGGGAATGATCGCGCCAGCTTGCGGGTGGCAAAACACCCGCAAGCAAAAGCCTCGCCCGATGCTGGCCGCCTCGCCGAGAACCCCCCCCCGCCTGCGCTACGCCGGGTCTGCGGAGTTCAGCCTGATGGCGCACGCCTGGAGCTCGTCGACCAGTTCCATCGTAAGAGGCTCCGCAAGCTCTTCGCCCGCCTCCAGCTGCGCGTCGAGCGCAAAGCAGCGCCTCGTGAACGCTTCGTTTTCGGCATCGAACATCTTGAGCTCGCGCGCAGCACGAAAGCCATCTTCCACGTTGGTCGACTTCGCGATGCGCCACAACAGTAGCGTCACCAGTCGAATCGACCCGCGAAACCGCTTGTCAACAGGCACTTCAGCCATTGTTTCCCCCTTTTTATGCGAAAGGCGCCTGCCAAGCCGCAGCGGCCTGGCAGGCGCCTCATTCCCTTTGCAAGGCACGACGCCTAGCCGCAAAGTTTAGCGCTTCTTGCGAACGTAGAGCGACACAGCCGTGAACTTCACGTTTTCGTCTCCTGCCACCTTCGGCACGACATGCCCCGCCTTGTAACCGCGATCGGCCTCGACCTCGAAGGACTCTTCGACAGAGGGCGCCTCAAAGCCCGCAGCCTCAAGCCACGCGAAGTTCTCCTGCTCGGTTCGCGCGGCCTGCACGCTGTTTCCGATGGAGCGTGCCTCGTCCACGACCGAGTCGGTACGCGGCCGGTCCGCGAAGATGGTCTCCAAAATCAGCAGCCCGCCCGGTTTCAGGACACGGCCAAATTCCCGTATTGCCTGCTCCTGGTCGTAGAAAAGCGTGATCACGTTATTTACGTAGATTGCATCGTAGACAGACGACCCGATGCCTGCGCCAATCAGGTCTTCGGGGAAGGCGACGCGGAACTCCATGTTGTTGCGCGAAAGCCCGCTCTCGTGCCACGCGCGGCTCATGCCGTCTTTCGCCTCTTCGACATACGATGGGCTCCAATCGACGCCCATCACCTCGCCGCTATCGCCGACCAGGGAGCTGAGCTTGTACACGCCGCGCCCGCGCCTGCAGCATATGTCGAGCACCTTCTTGCCTTTGAGCTCCTCGCGCGGCAAGAGCATCTTGCACACGCTCGCGAAGCCGTACTCGAACTGCTTCCCGCCATAGTGCTTTGCAAGCACGCCCGCAGGAATCTCCGCCGGCACGTTTTGCGAGCCCTGTGCGCTCGCGGAGGCCGCAGAGGCAGGGGCGGAAATCGCCGCGCCGCTATCGGCCACGCCGCCCGCAGGTGCCGAGGAAGTCGCCGCACCGCGCGAGCCCGCCGTCGCACCCGGCTCGCCTTTTGGCTTCGAACCGACGCGCATCCCGACCGCGCCAGGCTCGCCCACCTCGCGCTCTTCTGCCAGCGAGGCGTCGATCTCGGCAAGCTTGCTCACCCGCTCGGTGAGCCCCATGCGAGCCGCATCGACCTGAAGCTCCTGGTTGTGCTCGTAGTACTTCTCGTTTCCATAATGGGAGATGAAGCGCGTAGTCGGCTTGCGCGTGGTGAGCTCGGCTAGAAATACGAGCATCTCGCGGCTGCTGAGCGTCTCGTCGATGAAGTCGAACGCGTTGCTCATACGTTCGCCCGCGGCATCAACCAAAGGCGAAATCTTCGAGACCTCAGCTTTGTACGCGCGCTCGATAGCGTGAAACGCAACATCGCCCTCGGTCGCCTTCTCGAGCATGCACTGCGCCGCAAAGCCCTTCAGCAAATCGATGACCAAGCGCTCCTCGCGAACGAACTTTCGCGAGGCGGTGCCAGATTCTATCTTTCTCGCCAGCTTGCGTTCGCGTTCGGACACGCGGGGAGCAAGCGCCTCGTCAACGCTCGCACCTGCGAGGAACTCAGGCTTCGTCTCGCGCAGCAAGTCGCGAAGCGTCACAACTATGCCCTCCTGATCGAGCGCCTTCGAGCAGTCCGCCGACAGCGTATCGATCATCAGGCCAAGAAGCGCAATGCGCTCGTCGAAGGGCGCTGCCTTCGCGCGATCTTTGATGGACGGCGTCGCAGTGCCGGAAAGAATCGACCCCACCTGATAATCGGAGCGATACTTCTCAAACAGCGAGTAGTACACGGTGAACTGGTCGGCAATGTCGTCGTCGCGCAGGAACTGCACGAACAAGTCGCGGTTCACCGGCTTGCCCATCTGTTCGTACAGCGAGATGACCTTCGCCAAATCCTCCCAACCACGTGCCGTCACGAACGACTTGCCGCCGCCTGGTCGCGATTCGACCTTGTAGAAGCAGTCCTTTTTCGCCTCGAGGAACGTGGTCACGGCAGGGTGAAGACCCGCTTCGGAAGCGTAGGTCTTCCACGCACCGTAGTCGGGCTCGACGTCGATTTCGCGCAAACGGTCAAGCGTCACGATGTCGAATTCATGCACCGAGCGGTTGTACTCGGGCGGGTTGCCCGCGCACACGATGACCCATCCTTCAGGCACCTTATGTTTGCCGAACGTCTTGAACTGCAAGAACTGGAGCATCGAGGGGTACAGCGTCTCTGAAACGCAGTTAATCTCATCGAGGAACAGGATGCCCTCGCGCAACCCCGTGCGCTCCATGTAATCGTAAATCGCCGCGATGATCTCCGACATCGTGTACTCGGATGTATCGAATTCCTTCCCCTCGAATTCCCGATGTTCGATATGCGGAAGGCCGAGCGCGCTCTGGCGCGTATGATGCGTCATGGAGTACGACACGATGCCGACGCCCAGCTCGCGGGCGACCTGCTCCATGATTGCGGTCTTGCCTATTCCTGGCGCACCCACCAAGAAAATCGGTCGCTGGTGCACGGAGGCAATCGAGAGCAGCCCCGCGTCATCCCTCTTCAAGTATGCCTCAACAGTATCTTTCACCTGCTGTTTCGCCGAGACGATATTCATAATGCCCGTCCTTTCACGCGCCCGCAGCTAGCGGATGCCTTGGCTTTTGAACCGATTGATGCCCGCCTCGTCGATGACGACCTTCATCGCCCAGGGCGGCACTGGCGGAAGGTCGCGCCCCTCTTCGTCCATAAATACGAACGCCGTGTCGTAATCGGGCGGCTTTTCGGGAAAGCTCCCCAGGCCGTCCGTGAAATAGATAAGACCCTTCATCTCGGCCAGCTCACCGCGATCGCGCAGCGTCTCGACGTAGTCGAACACCGGACGGAAGTCGGTCCCGCCGAACCCCCTGATGACGAAGTCCTCCATGAGCTTGTCGACCTCGTCGATATCGGTGATCCGCATATCTGACTGCACGCGCGCGTCGCATTGCACGATATGCACGTTGACCTCGGTTGTATAGGTTTCCGACTCCTTCAAGATGTCGAACGTGTGCCCGATGAAGCGACGCACCAAGTCACCCCGCACCGATCCCGACGTATCGATAGCAATGACGAACTCGCGCACCCGATCGGTCTCCTTGTACTCGAGCGGCTCGACAAGCGGCATGTTCCCGTAGAGCTCCATGCCGTAGGTGTAGTAGATGTAGTCGAATTCGTCCTGGTTGAGCAGCATTTCCTCGTTCATCGTCATGAACTTGCGCAGAAACCCCGTGTAGTCGTACACCTTGCGGTTCGCCACCGACAGATGCTGTATCAGGCTGTCCGATTCGCGGCTCCATTCCTTTGAGAACGTCTCGAGGTTCATCTCGATCTCCTTCGAGATTTCCTCCCATTCCCGCTCAGCCTCGTCGTTCTCGGAATGCTCACGTTCCTCATCCTCGCTGGTCAGCGGAACGGGCTCAGCGCTGTCGCCTTCTCCATCCTCGGCATCGTCGGTATCGTCCGCCGCATCTTCCGCCTGCTCGGTTTGCGAATCATCCCTTTTATCGTCCGTGTCGGTTGGCTCATCGGCACCGCCAGCAGATTCAAGCTCCATGTCATCGGACTCGGGTGCTTCGCCGGAATCGCGCTCGCTCACCTCTTCCGGCTTCTGAGCCTTACGACGCTCAGCGGGCGAATCCTCATCGGCATTCGACGGCCAAGCCGAATGATCGTCCCTCTCGAACAGTGCGACCCAATCGTTGAACGTCGAGCGGCCCATCCCGAGGTACTGCTGTCCGGAAGGCGTGAGAACCATACCCTTCACCAGCGCATATACTTTATTGGGAAGAAGGCTTCCCGTCAGCATCTTTATCCTGTCGAGCACTTCAGTCCGCTCGGCGTCCTGCGGTGAGGAAAATCGCCCCGCGCACATATCGAGCGCCACGCTTTCGGCGATGATATCGCACGTCAGATTCCAAGCTTGGCGATTTCGGTGGTCCTTATCGAACGGGTGGCGGAAGATGCAGTGCATCACCATATGCAGATAGTCGCGGATGAGCTCGTCGAAGCCCTCCTCGAACCGCGCGATCACGCGCGGCGGATCGAACGCCACACGGCGCGCATCAGTGGTCAGCGGATACCGCGCCCCCGCACGAATCGGCAGGTTTTCCATGCGCCAAAGGGCCATGTCCAGGAAACGGAACTTCAGCATGAGCTGAACGCGACATTCGTCGAGGATGTCCCGAGCGAGCTCGTCTTCGCGAGCGCGACGCGCAAGCTTCGCGTCAGCTATCGTCTCATGCTCCGACATGTCGCCCCCCTTACAAATCAAAGTCCATCAACTGGCTGCCGAAGAATCGGCGCTTCACTTCAAGAAGGTATCCCGTCATCGCGGCATCCCGCACATCACTCGCGCGCTCAACCACGATATCGATATTATCTTTTGTGAGATAACCCAAATCAAGCATGTCATCCACGACCTGCCGATCATCATGACGCGCCGCCTGCACGATGATGTCGACGAGGTTGCTCCTCATCACGCGATCACACATGCTCCTGTTCGAAGGCGTCATGAGAACGGGATCTTTCAGCCGCGCGATGATCATCTTGCTCTGGTCATAGAGACCGATGCCGCCATCAACCATCGCATCGTAGCTCGAGCCGCTCACAATCGATCCGTCATAATGGTCGAGAATTGCCTCAACGCTCACATGGTCGGGGACGCTGAACGCAAGCTCGATTTGCTTGACGCTTCGGTCTATTTCGGGAAAGCGCACGTCAAAGCTGGTGTGACCTTTAATTGGCTCTTCAAGGTCGATATGAATCAGCTCGATGAAACACTGGAAGGCAAGGCCGCGCATTCCCACCAGCTTGATTCGATTGGACAGGTAGAGCTCGCGAATGTTCCTATCGCCGTTGAAAGCGTACGGCGCAATGGCGACGACCTCCTCGGGGATTCTCACGCATTCCCGAGAATCGGTGTTTACCACGACGCGGGCTTTGCCGTTGCTCCATTTCTCGAGCAGCATGCCGTTCTTTTCCTCGTAGCGAGCATTGCCCTGCGCCACCGTGACCTCGCGAAGCGTCGGCTGGCGCTTCCCGTTGTGGGCGTTGTAGGTGACAAGCGCGTTCTCCCCAATCTTCTCAAGCGAAGCAGGGATATGAAGTGACTCAAGAGCCGTGTCCATGAGCGCCTCGGCGCCCATTTCGACAACTCCCTCGGGAATGGCAATACGTCGCAGCGCTCTGCAGCCCTTGCATGCAGCGGCACCGATAATGCGAACGCCTTCGGGCAGCACTACCTCTTCGAGCGCGGCATGGTTGAGCAGCGCCCCCGGGGCCACCTCCGTCGTTCCTTCCGCCGTCTCGAATCGCTTCGCCTCGCTATCGAACAGACACAGCAGTTTCATGCCATCGCCCTGAAGCTCATAGAGGGCGCCAGATTCGTCGAGCATGAGCCGCTCCGAACCGGGCTCCAGTGTAAACGTTGCACCCTCGCCTGCGTAAACCAGTTTTGTTCGCGCAGCAACGGGGTAGCCGATTTCGACAATGCTGTTCGGAATCCTTAAGGTTGATATATCCGAATTACTGAACGCATCCGCCTCAATGACCTGCAGCTTCTCGTTGAGCGAGACACTTTCAAGGGAGGCACAGGCGAAGAACGCGCGCTCCCCTATTTCCCTCAAAGCGGAAGGCGCCTCGAAGGTACGCACCGCAGTACGGGCGAAAGCGTAGGGGCCTATTACCTCAACGCTGCTCGGCAGGTCAACCTTCGCAAGCTCGTCAAAGGAGCTGAACGCCTTCCGCGCGATCATGGTGCACGAAGGCGCAACAGCGTAGGAGGTCAAGGGGCACGCAAGCGCTAAGAGCGTTTTGGCGTCTTTCGAGTAGATTGCAGCACCATCGGTCTGCAGCCAAGGATTTTCAGAATCGATCGATATTCCAATCAGCCGACTCTTCTGGAACGTTCCCGGTTCAACGCGGGAAAGCGCCGCACCGAACTCGACGTACTCGAGATCGGGAATGTCGAACAAGCTTGGTCCAACCTCTTCCAAAAGCCCCGACATGCGCAGCCTCGAAAGGGCGGGGCATCCACGAAACCAGTCGGACTCGAAAGTGGCAAGGTTGCGCGGCAGCACAACGCATTCCAAACGCTTGCAGAAGCGGAAAGCGCAGCCCCCGATAAACTGCACTTCCTCTGGTACGACAATCGACGTCACATCTTCTAAGCTCGAGCAAGCATCGGGCGCAAGCGAGCGAACCGGCAAACCCTCGATTGAATCGGGGATTGTAACCTCGCCTTCCGCATGCGAGCAACGCTCGATGCGGATCGAGGACCCCGACAACACGACGAATTCCCAGTCCGTACCAGTATCGTCGACGAAATGACGGGAGTCTGAGGTACATGCATCTTGCAAGGCTTGCTCACGCAGAGCAGCCTCACGACGCTCACGAATTCGCGCCTCAGTCGAGAGGACCTGCTCCCTTGTCGCCTTGCCATCGTTGAGCGGCATTGGGGTAAAGCCTCCAAAGCTCACATCGAGCTTGCTCACATCGAGCGACTTGTTACGATTCACCTGAGACTTCGCGTAGGCGATATGAGGAATTCCAAATAGACTGTCTGCCATTCCCGCACCTCAAAGTAACTATCAACTAACGAACGCAATGCGTCGCAAGGGGCAATCCAAGAATAACCCCGTCCAATCTCGTTGCATTCCCCAGAATAGACAAAACGGCCCGACGCGAGGGTGTCGGGCCGTTTTCGAAAAATGCGATTACTTTCGGGGAACGCCTGCAGGGTCGACCGGGCGACGAGAAGAAATCTCATCGCCAAACATGATGCAATAGCGCATGCCCTTAAGCGTTACATACAAGCAGGCAATCTCATGTTTCCCGCCCTTGTTGAAGACCTCGTAGGTCAGCATCTCGCGATCAATCATCGGCTGATAAATTTCACTATCGACAACCTTCTCAAGCAACATATTCGTCGCCTCGCGGCCAAGCTCGTCCTGCTTCAAAGCAATGTTGTACAGAATATCTTCTTGAGCTTCCGTAAGACGCCCGAGCTCTTCAACCTCAGCGCGAATTTCCTCTTCATTCGTCATAGCCATATCGAAAGCAATCCTCCTTGAGTAGGTAGCGCGAAAACGCATAACTCTTCTGATGAAAGTATCTTATCATTGGAAAATCGCCATTTGAGCAGGTCGAAGCTAGTGGAACAGTATGGCTGAAATCGTTTCATCCGCATTTTCGGGACAAAAAAAGAACCCCTTCTTACGAAGAGGTTCTTAAGCGAGCTTAATTCAGGCCCCTAGAAAAACATCCCCTGGAGGGAACTAGATGCCGTTGTAGCCCTTCGAAGGATCGGAGTCGCCAACACCATTAGCGGTGTCGCCAGCTTCATTGCCGGTACGCTTCGTAGAGGTGTATCCACCCCAAGCGCGAGCAATGAACTTGTCCTTCACGAAGAAGATCTGAGCCTTCATAAGGTCAGCCTGAGCAATGCCATGATCGGCGAGGACTTCGTCCTTGCTCTTGCCAGCCTCGAGGCCTGCGTTCAACTCAGCAGCTGCTGCTGCAGCGTCGAGCTCAAAAAATTCATCGCGGGTCATGTTTTCCCTCCTTATTGGTCTATCGTACGATGCCGTGGTCGCCAGTCGCCTAGCGACCACGGACATCTTAACACACTAAAGAGTTACAGCTGGAAGAGAACCATCGGACGATCGAACTCTGCCATCTTAGCGACCATCTCTTCGACGGTACCGTAGTACATCGAAGCGGACTCGTCGACCTGCACCGCGAGCGGACGCTGGCCGGCCTTGTCGCCATTGGTTCCCCAATGCTCGGAGAAGATGGACGTCGGGCAAGGAATGTAGAACCATTCCCAAGCGTCGCCGTCGTTACCTTCGCCCTTCTTGAAGGGACCAACCTGAACTTCCTTGATACCGAACTGTTCGAGAGGAAGGCCAAGCTCTTCTTTGCAGCCGATCTCGGCGGCATGGTTACCGGAGTAGTACGTGTAGTCTACGAGCAGTGCGTACTTCTGATCTGCCATTTATGCCACTTCCTTTCTTAGTCGTCGGAGTTCAGGCTATGGACGCGGCGGATGTTGCACATAACACCCTTGTACGGAGCGCCAAAGCCAAGCTTACCAATGTTCTGATGCGGCACGAGGCTGTTGAAGTTGGACTTCCAAACGCCGAACAGGTTGGGCTCTTCGCCGTCCTGCTCAGGGAACCACCAGCCGTGAGCGCAGTTGAGGATACCAGGCTTCATGACCGGCGTGATCTCTGCCTTGAAGCGAGCCTCGCCGAACATGTTGTAAACCTCAATCCAGTCACCGTCGGTCACATCGTACTCTGCAGCGGTCTCCGGATTGATCTGGCACCACGGCCACGGATCGATCTGGCGCAGGGACGGAACCTGACGATGCTCAGAATGGAAGGAGCTGTAGCGACGAGAACCAGAGGTGGTGATCAGAGGATACTGACCAGCCAAATCGGGCTTGCTGATCGGGCTGTAGTTCGGCTCCTCGTAGTACGGCAGCGGATCCTCGCCCCAGGATTCGTAAAGAATCGAGTAAGCTTCGATCTGGCCGGTGATGGTGTTGAAGCCGGGAGCGCCGTCGAAGCGGAGCATGCCCTTCTCATACTTCTCGTACTCGAAGCCATGAGCACCAGGCTGATAAAGGCCGAGCTCCTGGAAGGTCTTCCAGTCGAAGCCGAGTTCCTTGAGCTGATCGCTGAAGAAGTCTTCAACTGCCTGCTGCAGAGCAGGGAGGTCAAGCGACTTGCCGTCTGCAGGCTTGTACCACGGCCACCACTCGGGGTTGAGGCGCTGACCGAACATGAGGCAGATCTCGATGTCGGACTTGCACTCGCCAACCGTGAGAGCCTTGTTCATGGGGCCCATGAACACAGTGTTGCGGCCATAGTGGGTGAGGACGATGCCGTCATGCTCAGCCCAGGTGGACATGGGCAGGAAGTAGTCACCGAGAGCCATGGAAGTCGGCGTCTGGGTGAGGTCCTGGATGACGACGAACTCGAGCTTCTGGAGAGCCTTGTGCCAACGCTTCGGCTGAGCGGAGCAGGTCGGCGTCAGGAAGTTGGAGCTGTTGAACCAGCCCATCTTCAGAGCGTACGGCTGATCCGTCTCCATGGTGTTCAGGGTCTCGTCAGGCTGGGTGGTAGCCATGCCGGTGGACAGGCCAGGCCACTGCGCAGCGCCGATACGCTTCGACCAAACTTCGTCGGTCATAGCGCCGCGCTGCTCCATGCGCCACTTGCCGAGAAGTGCCGACGGAGGACCAAGGGTAAGTCCGCCAGGACGGTCGATAGAACCGCACATAGCAGCCAGGATGATGAAGGACTGGGACAGCTGAACGCCGTTCTTGTTCTGGTCGAATGCCAGACCCCACGCCCAACCGATAGGACGCTCGGTGCCGATAATGTGGGCGACGCGCTTGATATCCTCAGCGTCGACCGTGGTAATCTCGGCGACCTTGTCCACGGGATACTCAGCGGCGCGAGCCTTCAGCTCGTCAACGCCATAAATCCATTTCTCGACGAACTCGTGATCGTACTCATCGTTCTCGAAGAGGAGGTTGATGAGGCCGAGTGCGAGAGCCGTGTCGGTCTGCGGACGAACCTGCAGGTTGATGTTGCCATCATGAGCGCCGACCCAGGTGATGCGCGGGTCGATGGAGATGATGTGCGTGCCAAGCTTCATCATGTCGACGAGGCAGTGGCCGAAGAAACCGTCGCCGTTGGAGGGCAGCGGCTCCTTGCCCCAAACCACAACCCACTTGGACAGCGTGTAACGCGGGTCATGATAAGAACCGGGCAGATGACCAGCGTAGTCGAGCTCAGGATAGCCTGCGCCGAGCACGTAGTCAGAGATGGAGCAACGAGGACCGTAGCAGGACCAGCCAGACTGCGTGTAGCAGCAGTTGGGGGACTGCAGAACGGAGAACGTCAGCGCGTAGTAGTAGATGCAAGCCTCACGACCGGTGCCACCGAAGCAAACGATGGACTCGGGGCCGTAGGTGTTCTGGAAGTAACGGACCTTCTCGCAAATCGTGTCCATTGCCTCGTCCCAAGTGGTGCGCTCCCACTTGTCCTTGCCGCGATCTTCGAATGCGCGCTTCATCGGGTAGATGACGCGATTCGGAGAATGGGTGTACTCGCGAAGAGCAAGGTTCATGGCGTTAACACGACCAGTGGTGATCGGGTTATCGTCGTCGCCTTCGATACGGATGAGCTGATCGCCCTTCGTAACGACCTTGACACCGTATCCAACCGGGTGAGATCCCGGAGGAGACCAAGTGTTGCTACGAGTGACTACGGTACCGTCTTCAAGCTCGGTACGCCACTGCTTACCATATGCCATAGTCTTCTTCCTTCCTTTTCCCTCGCCAATTTCTTTCTCCACATTTACCGAGCGGGGTTGCTTGGATGCCGCTGTCTTGCTTCCTTGCATCTCCGCCTCAAGGCAGGATTCATATTAGAGACATTACGGGGTTTGGAATCGAATCAGCGGGTTGTTTTTGGGCAGTTCAACCTCATCCTTTCAGGTTGATTTTCTCAATACGACCCTCTATTTCCCCTGGTCATATAAAATTCCGCGAACGGCATGCCCATTTTTCAACTTTTTGGCATTTCACTTTGCTCCCCTGAAATCGGGTAGGAAAAGACGCGGAATCACGCGCTGCATGACACCATCCATTGGTACAATAAGAAGCGGTATTCATGCTGTCTGATACCAATTACGTATGAAGATATCCACGCTACGTCCCGGGCCCGATTCACGCCCGGTTTTTTGGGGAGGAACGCACTATGGCCACTCAGCAATTCACCCTTACTTCTTATGACCCCGTCTACGCGATCGCCGAGGAAGTCCGCATTCCCGAAGACACGATCCGCGAGACCGCTGTCCGCTGGCTTGAGATCAACATCTGCAAGGAAGGCGAGAAGGCGAAGCTGACCGACGGCTGGGTTAACGCCCACTGCAAAGATTTCAAATCGGTCGACGAGCTTTTGATTTTCATCCGCTACAACATGTACCGCGACAATCGCGAGGTCCAGGAGCTCGCCGACCAGGACGCCATCTGCAAGGAACTGTCCAAGCGCCTCGTCGAGGAACTTCCCGCCGATCTTGTGGAGAACTCCCTCTATGCATCGACGATGCGCATGGAAGAGATGATCAGTCGCCAGGGCATGACGAAGGAAGAGTTCTGTGAGCAGCGCGGCATCACGCCCGAGCAGCTCGACGCCGACGTTCGCGAGCGCACCATCCAAAGCCTGAAGGAGGATTCCGCTCTGGCTGCATACGCCGACCATGCCAATTACACGCTCGAGGCCGAGGACTTCTACGCCATAATTCCGGGCGACTCCATTCAGGACAAGGCTTACAAGCGCCGTCAGATCGAGCTCGATGGGCGACTTCCTCAAATGGAGGAATACGCCCGCAAGACCAAGGCATTAAAAGAAATCATGGAGAACGCCATGATCAAGCGCAAGACAACCGACACCGAATGGCTGCGCTACGGCGACACGAGCAAGGACGTGCTGAACGCGAACAAGCAGTTCCCCGAGAACTTCGTCACGCTGTAAGCGCCTCTGCACTCCCCCAGCATGCGAAAGCCGCTGCATTAACTGCAGCGGCTTTTCTTTCGCCTGAGCGAGGCTCGCCTCAGCTCTTCCAAGACGCGAGGAGGCCCCCGCATTGACCTGCGAGGACCTCCAGCTTCACTTGGGTATGAATGCGCTGCTTCAGCGATGCGCTATCGGTAGGATTCGCCCTGGTCGCCGCCGAGGAGCTTCGACTGCTCCTTCATGTGCTGGCGCTTCTCGTGCTCCGAGACGAAGTTCTCAGGAGCCGCCTCGACGCTCTTGATCTCTACCTCGAAGGTGAGGTCCTTGCCTGCGAGCGGGTGGTTCAAGTCGAACTTGGCGTTGCCGCCCTCGATCTCGATTACGGTGCCGAGCGTCGGTTCGCCCTCGTCGTTGGCCATCCACAAGCGAGAGCCCACTTTGATGTCGCGCTTGGGGATCTGGTGCGTTGGGATGACGGCGACGTAATCATCGAGGTACTCGCCGTACGCATCGTACTGATCGACGGTAAACGTTTTCTTCTCGCCTTCGAAGCCTTCCATGGCGAGGATTTCCTTCTCGAAGCCGTCGATCGCCATGTCCATGCCCGTTTGGAAAACCATGGGGTTTTCCTCGGTTGCATAGCCGAAAACGGTACCATCTTCCAATTTGCCCGTATACACGAGCGTTACGGTAGATCCAAGATCCATGTTCATCTCCCTTTTCCGGCGCCCGGCCAAGGTGCCGCAGCGCGCCTGAGCGTTTCTATACTGATTTAAGCCTCTTCGTCGACCACGGTCACTTCTGCGGTCTGCACAAGCCAACGAGAAGCCTTCGAATGGCGGCAGACCTTGCGAAGCTCTGCCATACGGTTCGCCTTTTCCCACTTCTCGCGCGTTGCGATGGCGTCATCTTCCTGGGCAAGTTCCTTTTCGATGTCTTCCTCAGTGACATCAATGCCCTTCTCGGCAATGAGGGCCTCGAGGGCGCAATCGATACGGGCGCGGCGGATCGCCTCCTGCGTCACGTTCTCCTTGATCTCGTCGGCCTTGCCGTTGTTGTTGAGAAGCCACTCCTGCAGAGAGGTGCCCTGCTTCTCGAAGCTCTGCATCATTTCGCGCCCGACGTCCTGGCGAATGAAGTCCACGTAGTATTGCGGAACGTCGCCCACAAGGCGATCGGCGAGCGCGTCAACCGCACGCTGCACCATAAGGCCCGGGAGCTCGGCTTCTTTGTGCTGATTGATCTGGTGGCGCATCTGCTTGCGCATATCCTCGGCGTCCATGCAGCCCACCTTGGCCGCGAGCTCATCACCGATCTCAGGAACGATCTTGCGGCGGAATTCCTGAATCTCGACGTTGGCATGCAGCTGGCCATCACCGAACTGCGTGTTGCCCTCCTCGTCTTTCGCCTCGAAATCGAATTCGAGAGTATCGCCGAGCTTGCTGCCGACAAGATGCTCGTCAAAGGACGCGGGCATGGAGCCAGAACCCAACTCGATCATGCGCGTCGCATAGCGAAGGCCGTTCACGGCGTTGCCGTCTTGCGTAACCGTCACGGCCGCCGAGACAACATCGCCCATTTCTGCAACATGCTCGGGGTCGTCGATCTTTTCAAAGGAATGGTAGACATCCTGGAGATGCTTGAGCTGGCGCTCGACCTCCGCATCGGTAGCCTCGTCAGGCGGCATTTCGATGGAAACACCGTCGTAGCTCGAAAGCTTCATCTGCGGCACCACGGCGCCGGAGACAGTGAACGTGAACGGCTGGCCCTCGACGACATCGTTATCAACGTTGAAATCCGGTTCCCCTACGAAGATCACGTCAGCATCGTCAAGCGCCTTGAAGGCCTTTTCGTTGATGAGCATCTCGGCGACGCCGCCCATGGCGTTCTTGTGGCCGCCAACGTTCTGCTCGAGAACCGCGCGAGGCGCCTTGCCCTTGCGGAACCCAGGAATATCGCGCTGAGCGATTTCGGCGAAGAACTTGTCTGCCGCTTCCTTCACTTCGTCGGCGGACGCAACGAGGGTCAGAACCAACTCCTGCTTGTCCCCATCGTCCTCGCGAACTCTGTCTTTAACCTGCACAGCTCCTCCTTTATGCCGGCAATGATTTCTGCGTTGCTGAATTTACGCTGTTCATGCAGTTCATTGTACCTTAGAGGGCATTTCAGGGAATAAAAAAGACTGGTCCAGAAGCTTTCTGGACCAGTCTTTGAAAAATCGTACTACAACTATTACGTTGCGGAACGAGTGGCTTCTTACATGCCAGGAGCCTTGGGGGCACCGGGAGCCGCAGGGGCACCAGGAGCAGCCGGAGCACCGGGGGCACCGGGGGCAGCCGGAGCGCCAGGAGCAGCAGCCGTCAGATCACCTTTGCAGAAGGGGCAGTTCTTGAGAACCATGCCGCCCATAGCCTGGATGGTCTTGCCGCAGTGCGGGCACTTGTTCGGGCCAGCCGATGCGTCTGCAGGACGAAAACACATAACAATCCTCCTTTGTAGCTTCCCGAAGATTCGGCTTCATACCAAAAACTTCGGGCATCCTTTTTTCAAAACGCCATCCCCGCCGGATTGACGCTTCGATTTACCTTCCGCTTTGTCCGAACGTAGCCATCGGCTGCTCTGGACCTTCCCAATCCGTTAATTGAGCAATCGATATCTAAGCTCTGTTATCAAAGCTTCTTTAGTTTATAGCTCGAGCAGGGAAATGCATCATCACAATGGGATGTCTTTATATTTTCACCATCATCCTTCGAGGTTGAATTTCCTCGTCTTATCAGGGAAAACATATAGGACATAATCCACTATATGGAGCGTTCCTATGATAAAATCTAAGAACAAAAAAATGGTAGCTTTTGAAGCTAAATCTATGGGATTGCCAAGCCCCAAAGCGGCGAAATCACGTCTTGCACTATACTTTTCACTAACGTTTTGGCGCTACCCGAAGGAGCTTTATGCCCAAGTTCAACAAAATGTACTTCCCCGTCGACGCTATCGCGAAACACGAGGATTTCGACGTTTGGTATAGCGACGGAGAACGAGCTTTGCGCTTCGAGGGCCCTTGGGGGAAAGAGTCCGACCGCATCGCGATGATCGGACGCATGGGCGGCCAGATCGGGCAAATCAGACCCGACAACAAGGCGCTCAACTACTACCTCCGCCACGATCGCTTCGAATACGAGTTCCAAACCCGCGTCATCAAGGAGCATTATTATGTCGAGGGCATGCTGTGGGACATCCATGGTAGCGTGAGCAAACCGCCAGTCGACTTCTTCCAGATTAAGAAGAAGAAGAACGAAGTCCACGTTCGCGTTACGCCGTTTAAGAATCACGGCGAATGCTTCGAAGTCACCGCACGCGACACGGCGACGCTGCGCATTGCCGTCGAGGCTACGGTGGCCATGTGCATCAAAGAGGAGTACAAGGGCTTAAGCGACCCCGACGAAGACGAGCGCGGTGGAAAGAAACGCGGCACCTTTGGCAAGTTCTTCGACTTCATCCAGCCCAAGGGCGTCCCCTACGAGAAGCTCTACGACGAAGAGGGCAATCCCCTCGGCTAGTACGCCCCCAGTTTTCAGCTAGGCAATCACCTGGCGACAATACGATATCGAAATAGATGACGGCGGCCCCGGAGCTTGAAGTTCCGGGGCCGCCTCTTTAGAGGAGAACGGCAGTACCCAGATAGCGCCTACCGTTCAAGAGCGCCAACGTAGCTCGCTGCGCCTCCAACAACAAAAGAACCCCCGCCGAAGCGGGGGTTCTCGATGCAACCGAATGGGTTACTTTCCAAGCTTGCGCTACTTCTCGAAGTAAGCCTTGCGATACGGGGTAGCGAAGATGAAGAAGTAGACGAACGGAAGCAGAACGCCGACAGCCATGAGAGGCAGAGCGATCGGGTTCTTCGACCAATCCTGAACGGCCAGCGGGCACACGATGCAGGTGATGAACAGGAACGCAATCACGATAAGCATGATGATGAAGTTCGTCATGCCGGTGTCGGAAGCATCGGTCCTGCCGTCGCCAGCGAGCTCGTCCATGGACTTGCCGCCGGTTTCCTTGACGAACAGGAGGCAGCAGATGAAGCCGAGAACGAACGGAACGATGAGGACGAGAACAACCGACGACCAGTTCGTAGCGCCTTCAGCGGTCTGGAACATAGCCATACCAGCGATGCCGCCGAGGACGATCGAGGAGGCGGAGCCGCCGAAGCGGGCGAACGCCTGGCACCACGAAACGCCGGTGTTGCGGATTGCGGTCGGGTAGGACTCAGGCATCAGCGGCTGAACAGCGGTGATGGCGTAGTTCAGAGCGAAGCCGAAGAGGAGCATGAGGGCGATCGACAGACCGAAGTTGTTCGGGACGACGAACACGGAGCAGATGACGATCGCGACGATGCAGAAGATCCAAGAGAACGCCAGGTTGCGCTTGCGGCCGATGCGGTCAGCGACGAAGCCGACGCAGCAGTTGGAAGCGATAGCAGCAACGTTGTTCCAGGTCTGAAGAGCAACAGCCTCAGACGGGGTGTAGCCAATGCCCTTGAACCAGGTGGGCAGCCATGCGTTCATGCCGTACACGCAGAACTGGCCAACGAAGTAACCAGTCCAGATAGCAGCGGTCGGAACGATGAACTTCTTGGAGAACAGGATGTTCGGGGAGGTCTTAGCGGGCTTCGGCGGAACGACGAGCAGCTTCGGGTCGAAGTGGGTCTCTTCCTGGCCAGCGGAGCGCTGGAGATGGTTGAGCGCCTTGCAAGCCTCTTCCATGCGGCCGGCGTTGGCGTACCAGTGCGGAGTCTCATGCATGAAGAAGTGAAGCACGATTCCGTAGATGATGGGCAGAGCGCCGATCAGGTAGCAGAGACGCCAGTTGGCGTACATGGTGGCGGAGGAACCGTCAGCGTTGAGATAGGTGACCTCGTTGGTGAAGCCGCCGAGAATCGGGGTTGCGGTGTTGCAGATCGGGTTGCCGACAACGCCAGCAAGAACCCAGCCAGCAACCATGCCCGCCATGCCGATCGTCACGAAGACGCCGCGCTGCTTGGACGGGATCGTCTCAGAGAATACGGTGGTGACGATGGGGATGCAGGAGCCGACGCCGAAGCCAGCGATCAGACGGAACGCCGCGAAGAACACGAGGTCGTTCGCAAAAGCCTGGGGCAGGGTGAACAGACCATAGAAGATAACGGCGATGGTCAGCATCTTCTTACGGCCGATCTTGTCGGACATGATGCCGCCGACTGCGCCGCCGAGGACCATGCCGAGCAGGCCCCACGTGGTGAGCGAGCCCATGAGAGCACCCGGGTTCGGGTTGTCGGGCCAGAACGTATGTGCAACGAACAGGTTGGTGGTGTTAACGACCATGAAGTCGTAACCATCGAAAATCATAGCGAAGATCATGAGGAAGAACATAAGCCACGTGTGGCCGTTAACTCCCAAATGGTCTACAACCTCTGAAACGGTGAATTCCTTACCGTTCATTAGTCCCTCCTTTAAGTGAGATGCTTGAGTATCCCGACTCAAGCGGAGCGGCTTTGCCTATATCCCTTAGGCGGACCGCCATGCAATTACTCCCCATTTGCACTAACGGCAAGAACATGGTGCGAAGGACGTGCCCCAGAATTCAGATTCCGCAACTACGGGTAGTGACTCTTCAATACCGGCCATTGCAGAAGCTTCGGCGCCCTCTCGCATCCACTGCGAGAAACCGTGTGTGCGCATCCCCCTTTCAGACTTCTCTTTCAACTTGCCAATCTATCCCCTGCGGCCAGCGGTATAAAAACGCCGGCGAACAGACAAGCGGTACTTTACGTAAGGCAAACGGTATGAGCGTCAAACCATGAGGTTATTTTTACTCATATCGTATCGACCTCTCGGGTTGATATTTCGACAACCACACGTAAATCTGTCCACTTTTGCCCTCATCAAATCGCACTTGCTCGCTTCTTCTTGAAAATGAGCACTGTGTTGTTTTTGTTCCATTCTGCGGACGAAATTGAGCAAGATTGTGCGCATTCGATAGCATTACCCACCTTCAGTGGGGTAATATGGTTGCGTACGCAGTATCGAACGTTAAGGTTGAGAATTACCGCGCAGAAGAAGATAATCGCGAAGCTCGCAAACGCATCATTTAGGGGAACAACATATGGCTTCGACTTTTCCGCATGTCACTATTACGGTCGCAGGCAAGGAAAACAGCGCTGACGCCTCGGGTGAACTTAATACGCTTTCACTCGGATACGGCTTCCATCAGGCATGGATTTACTCTGCCATGTTCAGTGCTGGCGTGTTTTTCGGGACCGACACGCCCTTCACCATGCTCTTCGACGGGGCATATTCCTGCTCGCTCATTGTGCTCGTAATCTCGATGATATTCTTCGGCATCGCCCTTCTCGCTCTTGGCGTCACCAATCAGATGTTCTTGCGCTTCTACGTGTCGAAGCGGGCTCTCGGGCTTTCCGCTCTGCTCACCTGTTTGGGCACCTACGCCTCGTTCCTCGTTCCTGTCGGCGGGCCCCTCGGCACCCTCGCCCTGCTCTTCGCGGGATTGGCAACGGGCATCGGATCGAGTCTTATGGTCGTGCTGTGGGGCACGGCGTTTGCACGCTATGAGTTCAGCACCATCATCCTGAACACGGCCGTCTCAGTCGCTATCGGCATCGGCCTCTACATGGTTCTCACTCACTTGGTGCCGCCCTTCTGCTCTGGCATCATCACCGGCATCTTCCCCATAGCCGAGGTCTTCATCCTCTGGCGCCTAACGCCGATTCCCTACTATCGTCGTCGCGAGATTCCGATTTTCCATCCGTTGACGGTCAAGCCCGCGCAGTTCCTTGTCCGCATGCTTATCCCGACAGCGATCTTCGGTTTCGCTCTCGGCGTATTGCGCACCGTTGCGAGCAACATCGTGCTCCCTGCCGCCGACTTAACGATGCTCCTTGTCATGGGCGCCGCAGCCTGTTTGGGCATGTTCATCACCATCGCAACGATTTTCATTTCGAAGAACGAGGGGCATTGGGACCTCATCTTCCGGACGCTTTTACCATTCATCGCCCTCGCAGCGATTTCCCTGCCGTTCCTCAATTCACCGAGCTCGCTTCTCGCGTGCCTCGCGCTCATCGCGGGATACATGTGCTTTGAAGCGCTCATGTGGATATTCTTCGCCGACCTGGCGCAGGAGTTCCGCCTTTCGCCCATTTTCGTGTTCGGCACGGGACGAGGCACGCTTGCGCTTGCCTCTCTTTTCGGAACACTCTTCGCCATGACACCGATCGGCGACGCCAGTTCCATGATCACGGGAGCCGATTACGGCTCCGGGGCTCTACTCGTTCTGTTTGCGCTCATCCTCGGATACGCGCTGTCCCCTCGCCAGCGCGAAGTGAAGGCGATTGTCGCCGCCCCAACTGAAGGAGTAAACGTTGATCAGGGCACGGAAGCCCTGAAAAAGCACATTGCCGCGCTGGACGAGAAGGACGCCGCCGCAGAGAAGGCGCCCGCTCCCGAAGCCGAAGAACCTCAGGAGACACCGCAGGATGCCGAGGAAGGGCGCCGCGCGAAGGGCCGCTTCCATTCCCAGTGCGAGTCGATTGCCGACCGTTACCTTCTCTCGCGCCGCGAAACCGAGGTTATGTTCCTTCTTGCGAAGGGCCATAACGCGGCGTTCATCCAAGACCAGCTCTGCATCTCCAAGAGCACTGCGAAGACGCACATCAACCATATCTATCGCAAGCTCGATATCCATACGCAGCAGGAGCTTCTCAGCATGGTCGAGGCCGCCAGGCGCGAAGCCTACGACTCCGAGAACAACCCTCCGCGTCGATAGCGCGTAAGTTGGCGCTCGAAAGATGACGGCAGAGGAGCCCACTAAAACCTATCGCTTCGGAATCGACGCAGGGTCGAAGACCGTGAAAGTCGTGATCCTCGACGAAGATGGCACCGTGGTGAACTCGATTTACCGCCGCCATCTTTCGAACATCCGCGAGACGCTTGTCGATATTCTGCATAACTTGGTCTGGCGTTATGGCGACCTTCCCGGTAAGGCGACCGTCACCGGATCGGCGGGCATCGCGCTCGCCGAGATGCTTAAGCTCCCGTTTGTGCAGGAAGTCCTGGCAACCGAGCACGCCGTGCGGAAACTCTACCCCGACGCCGACGCCGTCATCGAACTTGGCGGCGAGGACGCGAAGGTGATGTATCTCTCGGGCAACCCCGAACAGCGGATGAACGCAACCTGCGCCGGCGGAACGGGCGGGTTCATCGACACGATTGCCTTCATGCTTGGCGTGCGCTCGAGCGATATGAGCCGGCTTGCGGGCGGCGCGTCGCGTATCTACCCGATTGCGTCGCGATGCGCCGTGTTCGCGCAAACCGACGTGCGCCCCCTCCTGAATGCTGGAGCGAAGAAGAGCGACATTGCGGCAAGCGTCCTTGAGGCCGTCGTGCGCCAAACGATTACCGGGCTTGCATGCGGACGGCCCATCGAGGGGAAGGTCATTTTCCTTGGCGGACCGCTCCAATTCATTCCCGACCTGGTCAGACGTTTCCAGATTGGCCTTGGGTTGAAACGCGGCGAGGGCATTAGGCCGCGCTGGGCCCACACCTTCACCGCCCACGGCGCCGCACTGTATGCAGGGGAGCTGCCAGAGAGCAAGCCTACATCGCTCGGACAGCTCGAGGAGCGCATACGACAAGCGGATGCGCCGGAGGATGACTTGACGCGGCTTGAGCCACTGTTCGCAACCGACAAGGAGCGCGAGGCGTTCAAGGAGCGCCATACACGGGTCGATTTCCCTCGGAAGAGGCTCTTCGATTGCAAGGGTCCACTTTACTTAGGGATAGACGCGGGATCGACCACGGTGAAGATGGCCGTTATCGATGATGCGGGCAACCTTGTTTATTCCTGCTATACGCCGGTGCAGGGCGACGCACTCGCCACCGCGACCGACGAGCTGCTCGATTTCGAAAGGTCGCTCCCCCACGTCTACGGCACGGACAAAACGACCGCTTGGGTCGCACACGCCACGGCGACGGGATACGGCGAGGACCTGCTGTGCGCGGCGCTCGGCATCGATTCGGGCATCGTGGAGACAACGGCGCACGCCCGCGCGGCAACGGAGCTTGTGCCCGACGCGACGTTCGTGCTCGACATCGGCGGACAGGACATGAAGGCACTCTGGATCAAGAATGGCATGGTTGCGAACGCCATCCTTAACGAAGCGTGTTCGAGCGGCTGCGGATCGTTCATCGAGGGGACCGCACATTCGCTGCGCTTGAGCCCCCATGCGTTCAACGATGCCGCACTTACCTCGGAGCATCCTGTTGACCTGGGGACGAAATGCACGGTGTTCATGTCATCCCGCGTCAAGCACGCCCAGAAGATCGGGGCGAGCGTCAACGATTTGGCGGCAGGTATCGCATACTCGGTGGTGAAGAACGCCCTGTTCCGCATCATCGGCGCCGAGAGGATCGACTCACTGGGGCCTAAGATAGTCGTGCAGGGCGGGGCATTCAAGTCCGATGCCGTACTGCGCGCGTTCGAGAAGATTTGCGGTGTGGAGGCAATCCGCCCCGAGACCGCCCATCTTATGGGAGCGATCGGCGCGGCGCTAATCGCGCGCGAGCGAGCCCATGATGCGATGGGGAAAGCTGACGACAGCTTGGACGCAGCGCCACAAAGCACGATGATTTCCGCGCACGAGCTTGAGTCGCTGTCCGTCGAGCGCTTCTCCTCCCGATGCCCGGGGTGCTCGAACACATGTCTTCTCGCCATTGCCGATTTTGGGAATGCTAGGCGTTTTATCAGCGGAAACAAATGCAGTAACGCGAATAACTTCGAGTTTTCGCGCAACGGGGATCCAAAAGCCCGAGCCGAGGGAACAAACGCGGTCGAAGGACATGGGCAGCACTCCCGCCCCCACCAGGCCCCGAACGCGATCGCCGTCGAGCAGCGTCTGCTGCAGTCGGTTGGGAGCGTAGCGCAAGGCGGCGCCCGCGGGACGCGCTCGATCGGCATCATGAACTGCTTCGAAACCTACGAATATGCCCCGTTTTGGCGGGCGTTGTTTGCAGAGCTCGAGTTCAGCGTGGTCATGCCCGACGACGCTCGCGGAGCCTCGTTCGAGCAGGCGGCGCTCGCAACCGTCCCCGCCGAAGGTGCATGTTTCCCCGCAAAGATAGCGCATATGAGAGCTTTTGACCTGATGAACGCAGGTGCGGACACCATTTTCATGCCCCGTTTCAACCGTATCGGGCGTTGTGCGGTGTCGTGCGAATACGCCGATGCGCTCGCAGATGCCATGCCCGCATTTGAGCAAGGGGAAGTGCGGCTTTCGCGACCCCACCTCTCATCATCCAAGGTGGCGCGCATTGCAAAGGACGAGGACGACCTCTCGACGCTCTTTTCCGAGGTGGGAAGCTTCTGCCCTGACGGCGCACCGCTTTCCCGCGAAGAATTCGACTGCGCCCTCGAAAAGGCGCTCGCGTCGCAAAGGGAATTCTTCGATGCGATCGCCCGGGCGAACGGGAAAGTGATCGACTGGCTTGCCGAGGACGCACAGCGGCACGCTATCGTGGTTGCCGGGCGCCCCTATCACACCGACCCTCGCCTTATGAGGGGAATCGACACGATGCTTACGAAGTTGGGGTTCGCCATCTTGTGCCCCACAAGCTCAGACACGTGGGCGACGCGTCGACCGCACGACCCGAATTGCCCGCCATGGAAACCGGGCAAGCACCTTGCACGCCTCGCTCGCTTCGCTGCCGAGAATCCGCAGGTCGATCTTGTGTGCCTGCAATCGTTCGGCTGCGGCTACGACGCGCTGAGCCTCGAAGACGCGCGCGACATCCTCGAAGCGGCAGGCAAACCCTTCACCGCGCTAAAAATCGACGACCTTTCGGACAAGGCGCACCTCAATATCCGACTTCGCACACTGGCCGAGGGAATCGAGTCGATGAGCCGCCGCGGAGGAAGCGCGCAAAGATCGCTCACCGAGAGCCCCAAAAAGCGCGAATGCGCAATTGGCCGCCCAGCTACCAGTGCCTTGGCCGCAACATCGCATGTTGAGAAGGGGCGCGCCGCAGTCGAAGGCTTCGCAGGCAACGTAGAGGTCCCCGAAGTTTCGGGCCGTGAGATCGAGCGTATTCCGAACGTCATGAGTGAGGGTATATCCGTCGTCGATGCGCAGGTGGCGCAACGCCAAGTACCAGGCGACGTCTGCTTTACCGCAGCGGCTCTCATCGCACGCACTCTGCGAATAGTTGAGGAGAATCCGCAGTTCAAAGCATTGCGAATCCCGCTGGTCTGTAACCGCTGCCTGCTCGACGGGCTCGCCCATACCGTTTGGCGGCTCAACGGCAGCTGCCTGGAGATCATATGGGAAGAACGCTGGCCGCAACCCATCGAAAAACCCGCCACGCCCAAGGAGAAAGACGCCAGGCGAGTTCTCGTCGGCATTGTCGGCAATCCGCTTCTCTGCTTCGACGCCTTCATGAACGATTCCATCTTGAAGCTGCTGGAACGCCTGGGGTGCGACGTTGCGATGCCCGACCCTGACAAGCTCTTCTGCGAGGACATCCGCTATCTCGACCAGCTGGACGAGTTCTCACGCAAAGGGGTCGATTGCGTAATCTACCTGCAGAGCTTCGGCTGCATGAAAGCGCATGTGCACGCCCGCGGCTTCGCCCACGAATACGCGCGGCGCTACCCCGATATGCCAATCACCGTCATCGACTATGACCCCGAATCATCAGCGCTGAACAGGGAGAACCGCATCCGTCTCGCCGTGGAGACCGCCCAGCGGGCAAAGAGTGAAAGATAGGGCCCAAAAAAGAACCGCACCCGGCAAATCCCAGCCTTCCACGAGCAGCCTGCGAATGCGCATGCAACGCACGCGGGGAGCGTAAGGTGGGAAGGTGGGGGCTGGGCGCGGCCTTGGTACCGGCTCGTTTTCACAGGCCGTTGATGCGCAAAACTAGTTGACGCAGTGGACCTTCTTGCCCGTTTCCAGGTAATCCATGACTTCGCGCACGGCCATTTCCGCACAGTTTTCCTCAGCCTCTGCGGTCGATGCACCCAGGTGAGGAAGGACAAGCGCGCCCTCCATCGTCATGACCTCGGGCGTTGCGAAGTCCGTCACGTAACGGCGAATCTTGCCCGATGTAAGCCCCGCGCGCATGGCATCATTGTCGACCAGAGTGTCGCGCGAGAAGTTCAGAAACGCCGCGCCCTCCTTCATGGCCGCAATTTCATCCGCACCGATCATGCCCTTCGTCTTCGGCGTCGCCGGGACATGGATCGTGATGTAGTCGCAGCTTGCGCACAAATCGAGCAGATCGTCGGTGAAGCGAAGGTTCGGGGAGATGGTAGCTGCGCGCTCGGCATCGAGGAACGGGTCGTAGCCGACCGTCTTCATCCCCAGCGCCTCAGCAGCGGGGATGACGAGGCGCCCGATGGCTCCAAGGCCGATCACCCCGAGCGTCTTCCCCATGATTTCGGTGCCAGCGAACTGCTTCTTCGCCTTCTCGGCGCTCTTCGCGATGTTCTCATCGTCCGCGTTGTGGCGGCACCATGCGGCGCCCCCCACGACATCGCGCGCGGCCAGAAGCAGAGCACACAGCACGAGTTCCTTCACGGCGTTCGCGTTCGCGCCCGGCGTGTTGAACACGGGAATCCCGCGCTCGGCAAGCGCGTCGAGCGGGATGTTGTTCACGCCCGCGCCCGCGCGCGCGACCACCTTCAAGTTGTCGGAGAATTCCATCTCGTGCATGTTCGCACTGCGCACGAGGATGACGTCGGCCTCCGACACGTCGTCGGTCAGCTCATAGTCAGACGACAGGAGCGCCAGCCCTTTTTGCGAGATGTTGTTCAAGCAGTGCACTTTGTACATGGAATCCCCTTTCTATTGGTAGGTTTACCGCACAGGATAACGCGGCGGCGGCACAATGCGAGGGGGAAATACTGCAGGCGGCTAAAGTGGTGCTCGAAAAGACGCGCTGGCCAACGAAAGCGGGAAATGAGCAGTTGGCGGCAGTAGCGGGCGAAAGCTCCAGCAGCCGCTAGCAGCTTGGGATCGCATGGGCGAGGGTTCTGGCGCCTGTAGGCCCGCAGCTGCGAGCGCGCTAGAAGCTGATGCCGACCGTCATATGCATCATGTAGAAGGAGAAACGCATCACGAAGATGCCCGCGAGCACGAGCAGCGCCGCAACCGAGGCGCGCACGACCGAGATGGTCATCTCGTCGGGAGACGCCTTCCCTTCCCGCGATACTGAGGGCCTGAACAGCGACAACGCATCAACAGCGATTCCCGCCGCAGCGAAAACGGCGAAGAAGCAGACGAGCAGCGCGTAATGCGGCACCAAATCGCCAGCGGACGAGACGGCGTTCTCGGCCGGCAACACGATCGCCCCCTGAAGGGCATACACGACAAGGCATACCGCCAGCGCGACGACCGCAAGCACGAGCATGAGCCGCCCAAAGCGGTTCCCCCGCGATTTCCACCGCGCAGCCCTTAAACCCACGATAGCGAGGACCGGCCCGCCGAGCAGCGCGTTCGTCCACAGGCTCAACGGGGAAAACGGCGTGTCCCATGTGATGATGGTGTCCGTGGAGTACGCGAAGGCGATAGCGGTGATACACGCGATAGCGCTCACGCACGCCCCGACGGCAAGCAGGCGCTGGAGCAGCCGGCGGGGCTTCACGGCGAACGAGTAGAGCCAATACACGCCAGAAAACGCGAGGAATATGACAGCGCTGAACACCTCGTTGGAAAGCGGGCTTCTCCCCACCCCCATGAACACGTAGAGCGCGTTCGCCGGGTTCCCCAGATGCGTGGCCGACGCGACAAGCCCCACCAGCGACACGATCAGCGGGATGCAAAGCGCCTTGTCGATGCGGCGATGGGCGTCGTCGGAGAGCCTTCCGCGAATGATAGGGAGCGACATAAGCGCGTATGCCACCGCACCCGAGGGTGCAAGCGTCGTGAATAGCACAAGTGTGATCTCGCTGAACGCGGTGGCGAATCCCGTCGACATGACGATTCCTTACTTATAGAAGCGCGGAAGCTTCACGGAAAGCCCGCGGAAATCCTGGATGCCGAGAAGCGTGGAGCGCGTGAGCTCGGCAAGGCCGCGGTAGAAGGGATGGCGGGCTGCCACGGCGAGCTCCTCAAGGTAATGCGGCGCCCAAGTGAGCAGATGGCCGCACAGGTAGTCGTCGAGGGACTCGGGCTGCGTGCGACAAAGATGGGACATGAGAGCCAGCATGAGACCGATGTGGTCCTCGGGGGTCTTATCGTCAGTTGCCCGCGCGACGCCGTGCTCGCGCATCCACGCGCGCAGCGCAAGCGTCGTCTCTCCGAACACGACGCACTCGCGATCGGTATAGACAGACCCCCACGGCGGAGCCGCGAGGTGCCCTGGCCCTACGAAAAGGGCTCGATATTCCCAAACGAGGTCATCGGTGACGCCTTCCGCCAAGCCCTCGACCATTTCCCGAAGGGCAGGGGCGGACGAAGCCGTCTCAGCGAAAGGCCACTCGCGCGCCGCCGCGTCGGCATCGAGCGACGCGAAGGCGGAAAAGGACGCCTGCGCACCGCCCGTTTTCGGGTCTTCCAGGAAAAACGGCGCGAGCGTGTCGCCAACAAAAGCAATCGCGTCGAGCATCTCGTCAAACTGTTCGGCCATAGCGAACCCCCTCTTATCCTGTCGCCTGAATATAGCACAAGCTCCGCTACTGGGAAGGTGGTAGCGGAGCTTGCTTATTTTGAGCCGCACGGGCGGGTCAAAATCGCTGGGAAGGCGTTACCCGAAGTAGATGCCCACCGACATCTGGATTGCGTAGAACGCCACGCGGGCAAAGAAGATGCCCGCCAAAGCCGCGATGACTGCCGCTGCAGCAAGGCCGGTTGCGGCCTCCTTCTTCACAGCGACGAAGACGAGCGCAGCAGCGACTACGATGAGCGCCAGGCCGATGATGGCAGGAAGAAGGGCGTCGGAGACCAGCTCAGAGCCAGAAACGAGCGCGTTCTGCATACCGGAGGCCACAGCAAGCTGACCAGCCAGGCCCACGATGGCGAGCACCGCGCCCACGACGGCAAGCCCGATGACGGCAGACTTGAAGGACCCCTTGCACGCATCGGCCCAGGCACCTGCGGTTGCAAGCACGAGCGCCGCAGTGACAGCACCGCCAACGAGTGCGAAGCCGAGCATCTGCACGGGAACGAGCGGCGTGTCCCAAGTTGCGATGGTGCTCATGACGTACGCCAAGCCGGTGAAGATGGCGAAGATGACGGCCAGCGCAGCCACGACGGCAGCGAAGCCCTTACGCGCAGAACCGCAAAGCTTGCCCGCGTTCGCAACGATCACGTACACGATGGCGACGATCACGAACACACAGCCCGCGATGATCTCGTTGGACATCGGGGAACCCGCGCCCAAAAACACCGAGGGAGCGTTCATCGGACTGGCCAGGTGGAAGAACGCACAGATGAAGCCAACAATCACAATCGCGAGCGGGATGATGGTGCCGCGATCGATCTTCTTTTGCTGCTCGTCAGAGAAACTCGTGGTGAAGAAAGCGCACGCAAGGGCGATGAACGCGCCCGCACCCAGCGGCGCCAGCGTGGTGAAAAGCGCCAAAGGCAGCTCAGCAACGGAAAACTGCATGCTACATCACCTCCAGGGGATTAGCTACCAGACCGGCGACGTTTTTAGCGCGCGCGGCGGCAGGGCATTTTTTCACGACAATGTTTGGGTGGGTATAGCTCGCGTCGGGCAAAGGAGGCACGGAGTCGACGCCGTCATACTTCTTGCGAATATCCTCGATAGGACCGAAGTCGAGGGCGCGAAGCGGGCAGGCGTCCACGCAGATGGGGTTCTTCCCCTCCGCCACGCGTTCTGCGCAGCCGTTGCATTTCACGCTGTGGCCCTTTTCGCGGTCGACCTTCGGAGCGTTATAGGGGCACGCCATGTGGCAGTAGCCGCAGCCGATGCACTTGTGCTCGTCGACCGAGACCAGACCCGTGCTCGCATCCTTGTGCATCGCAGTGGTCGGGCACACCTTCACGCAAGCGGGGTCGTCGCAATGCTGGCAGCCCAGCGACACGTGGTAGACGAAGCAATCCTGCGTGTAGGTGCCGTCAGATTGCATCTGCCAGTCGCCGCCTTCGCAGTCATACACATGTCGATATGCGAAATCGACGCCCAAATCCTTGTAATCCTTGCAGGCTATCTCGCACGTGCGGCATCCGGTGCAGCGCGTGCTGTCGAAATAAAATCCGTACTGCGTCATTCTCATCTACCCCCTTACGCCTTCGAAACCTGGACAATCATCGAGTGAGCAGTTCCGTTGCCCTTCGCAAGGGGCGACGGTTTGTAGGCAGTCAACGTGTTCACGCATCCACCCGTGTCAATCTTGTCGCCGAACATGTCCGCCTTGTGCCACGCGCCTTGCGGGATGCCGACAGTGCCGGGGACGATGCGCGGGGTGACCTTCGCCTCGATGCGGATTTCGCCAACGGGGCTCTTAACAGCGAGCATGTCGCCGTCCATGATGTTGCGCGGCTCCGCATCGGCGGGATTGATCCACAGCTGCTGGCGCGCAACCTTCTCGAGCTCCTCGATGAAACCGAACGAGCTATGGGTGCGGCTCTTGTGGTGGAATCCCGAGCAGTAAAGCGGGAACTCGCTGGTCACGCTTCCGTAGCCATGGAAGCCTTCAGAAAAGACCGGAATCGGATTGATGACTTCATCCTCGGCGAGTTCCCAAGTATCGTTCAGGCCCGCAAGCGTTTCCGAGTAGATCTCGATCTTGCCCGACGGCGTCGCCAGGGGGTGCTCATCCGGGTCATCGCGGAAGCTCTTAAGGCCGATCGCCGGCTCGAGCGCGCGCTTGTAGACGCCCTGCTCCTTGATCTGCTCCCAGCTCGGCATCTTGTCGTCCGCTTGGGCGCCCTTCTTGTAGAGGTACTCTACCCAGTCGTCGTGCGTGCGGCCTTCGGTGAACTCATCCTTGAGCCCGAAGCGGTCGGCAATGTCGGCGCACACATCGTAGTTGCTGCGGCACTCTCCCGGCGGCTCTTGCGCCGGGGTTCCGACGACGACAGCGGTGTAATACTCGGAGTAGCCCTGCGTCTGCAAGTTCATCTGCTCGGAGCGCATCGCGTCGGGCAGAAGCAGGTCGGCATACTTCGCGGAGTCGGTCATGACAGTATCCCACACCAAGATGAACTCGCACTTGCTCTCATCGGAGAGGATCTCGTGAGTGTAGTTGATGTCGCCATGCTGGTTCGTCAGGCAGTTCCCCGCGTAGTTCCAGATGAATTTAAGGTCGCTGCCGAGTTTTTCAGCGCCCATAATGCCGGCGTTCTTCGCGGTCATCTTGTGGCCATGATCGACCGCATTGACCCACTGGTACACGGGGAGCGTTGTCTTGATCGGGTTCGTGAAGGGGATCTTGCCCACCAGGTATGTCGGGGGCTCCGCTTCGCGTTGGCCAGTGTTGGTGCCGGGCAGGCCGATTTTCCCGATTAGAATAGGAAGCATGCAGATGGCACGCGTGGTGTCCTCGCCGTTGGTATGACGCTGAGATCCCCATCCCTGGCAGATGAACGGCGCTTTTGCCGAGGCAATCATATCGGCAAGTTCGCGGATCTTGCTTGCCGGAATCTGGGTAATCGGCGCCGCCCATTCGGGAGTCTTCTCGATTTTGTCGTAGCCGGTCCCCATGATGTAGTCCTTGTAGGACTTGTTCTGACCCTTTGCGGACTCGGGCATCGTATCGTCATCGTAGCCGACGCAGTACTTGTCGAGGAATTCCTTGTCGATCTTGTCGCCCTTGATCCACTCGTAAGCGATGGCCGACACGAGAGCAGCGTCGGTGCCCGGGCGAATGGGGAGCCACTCGTCTGGATGACCTGAGGAGGATTCGTTCAGACGGAAGTCGATGTTGACGATTTTCCCGCCGCGGCCGAGAACGGCTTCGCGCATGAGAGCATAATCCCAGACGGCGTTCGCGCCGCCCATGCGCGTCTCAGCAGGGCTGTTGCCGAACATGACCACAAGGTCGGAGTGCGCCTCGGCCTCGGAGAAGGAGCTTGCGTTCACATTGTCGTACGGACTGAACTTGGTTGCCTTCTTCCCCAACGTTTTGTGGAGACCCGTCTTCGGATCGGCGATGTTACTCGCGCTACCGTACATATAGGGCATGACCGCTTGAAGCATATGGGTGGAGTAGTCGTAACCCTGGTTCACATAGCCGCCGAGCAGGGAAAGGAGGCGCTGGATAGGCACGCGACCCGTCGCGCTGTACATTCCCGTTGCGTAGTTGATATAGATTGCCTCGTTGCCGTATTTGTCGATGGTCGTTTTCAGCTTCTCCGCGATGATGTCGATGGCCTCGTCCCAGCTGATTCGCTCGAACTTGCCCTCGCCGCGCTTGCCCACTCGCTTCATGGGGTACATCAGGCGGTCGGGGCTGTTCAGCCAGCGGCGCATGGCACGGCCTCTCAGGCAGGCGCGGGCCTGCAGGTCCGTACTCCCAAGGTTGTCGGTTTCCATGTACTGGATCTTGCCGTCTTTGGAGTGCCACTGGAAGATGCAGTTTCCACCGCAGTTCACGTTGCACTGAGACCAGTGGATCTCATCGGGCGCCTCGGCGAAAGCCGGTGTTGTCGGCTCGAACAGAGAGCCCGTCGCCGCGGTTCCGCCGACGGCCGCCAGGGCGCCGAGGGCACCCGCCGTCTTGACGAACGTGCGACGGTTTACGTTCATGTTTGGCATTTCATTCTCCCTTCCTATCGCTTCCCCTGAGAAAGAGCGAGCCGTGCGCTCGCTTCGTGTCGCGGGCGTGGCTCCCGCCCCACTCCCGCACGCGTCCTCTCGTCCTCTCGCTGTGGAATCTCGTCATAAGAACGCGCCTCAACACGGAACACAATATCTTCTTTCGCCGCCCCTCGTGTCACATAAAACGTGCGAATTGTAAATTACCGCAGGTCACACGCCCGCATGTGACTGTTCCATGTGACAATTTTGTCTCATGCAAGAATAGTTTTGCAGTCATTGCAGTCCGACGCTTCCGCCGCGATTGTTATACTGGAACAGCTTGCAGCGCCATAGACAAGCGTCCCCGTACCAGAGTGGCAACCGCGGAGTGACCCGAGGAGGAACGTGGCCAGAACCGCGCTGACATATCTTGCACGCCCGAACGTGGCCTCGCTGGGATACGCGCTCTTCCTCGCGATCAATGCCGCAGGCGTTTGGGGCGGCGTGTTCCCGTTCCTTCCCCTGGATTTTCAAACGTCGGAAATCATCTTCTGGTTCTTCCTCACCCAATCGCTCGTGTTCTCGTTGTGCTATTTCGCAAGCGCGGTGGGCGTGTATTTCCTGCCGGGGCCGACGCGCCGTTTTCTCGTGAGGCTTGCCTGCATCCCCTACCTTCTGGGATGGTGCTGCCTTATCGCCGCGATCTACTTCGACCGAGCCTCCCTGCCACTCGTCATCGTTGGTGGTGCGTTTTTGGGACTCGGATCCGCTGGCTTCTACATGCTGTGGCAGCGCCTGTTCGCGAGCTCTGACTCCGATCGGGGAAACCTCGACCTCATCCGAGGGACGGTGTATGGCGCCATCATGTACTTCGGGCTTTACGCTATTCCCCAAGCGGTGACCGCATTTCTCATCCCCTTGGTCTTCATGCCGCTGTTCGGCCTGGCCATCGTGCTGAAAAGCCGCGAGATCGACCTTAACCAGCCGATGTTCGAGGACGTGCCGCACGAGAACGCGGCGGTGTATCGCGCCGTGGTCCGCGATTACTGGCGAAGCGCCCTCTGCGTCGGCGCCATCGGCTTTTGCACCGGCATCATGCGCGCGCTCGCAATCGGCGAGCCCCAAGTCGGGTCGCTCGTGAACATGCTTTCGATGGCAGCTTCGTTCGTCGGCGCCATCACCATGCTCGCGCTGTGGAAGGTGAAGAGCGTGCGGTTCAACGTCGTCGGGCTCTACCGTGTGGCGTTCCCCTTCGTGATTACGTCGTTCCTCCTTCTGCCCTTCTCGTCGCTTGAATACGCCCGATGGCAGGCCGCGATTCTCTACGCGGTCTACAGCGTGGTCATCATGCTCATGATGATTCAATGTGCTCAGGCCTCGCGCGACCGCGGCATCAACCCGGTCTTTATCTACGGCTTCTTCGGCGGCATCGTCTACACCTTGCACGACGTGGGGTTTCTTGCGGGTACCTTCTCCGATCAAGTGCGCATTTTGGGCATCGACCCCTTGGCGACGACCGCGCTCGTGTCGCTGTACCTTTTGGGATTCATGTTCTTCATCGGCCAAGGCGGCTTCAAGCGAGTCCTTCGACATGACCCGTCCGCTGAGAACATCGAGCTTATCATGCTCGATGGCCACCCTCCCGCGCGTGCGGCAAGAAGCGCCTTCAGCCAGCTGCCCGCAGACGACGAGCGCGAGGACCGCGCTGCGGGCGCGCCTGAGAGCGACTTCCCCGCCGAGCCCCCGACCGCCTTCCCGAAGAAACCCGCGATTCCGGCTGAGTGCACGCACAGCGAAGGGGAAGTTGACAGGCACGACAGCGGCCAGCCTAATGGGAGCGGACGCGGCACGGGAAGTCGTGGCGGCAACCCCGCTTTGCAAGCGGACGTCCCGCGCGGGCGCGGCAGGCGCAATTTCGAAGGCGACTTCGAGCTGACCGACCGCCTCTCCAAGCAGGCACAAGTCCTTCGCGAGCGATACCGCCTGAGCGCGCGCGAGACGGAGGTCATGGAGTACATCGCGCGTGGGTACACCGTCGCGCGCACCGCCGAGGAGCTCATCGTGTCGGAGAACACCATCCGCACGCACAGCAAGCGCATCTACGCGAAGCTCGACGTGCACAAAAAGCAAGAGCTCATCGACATGCTCAAGGCCGTCGAGCTGTAGGCTCGCGCATTCCGCGGGACGAACGCTTTCCCGCAGCTACCCTGTCACATCGCCCGATTGGTCGAGCGAGATCGGCTCGCCCACATACGTCGAGGGCACATCGAAGAGCGCCTTGAAGAAGTCCTTGGTGCGGGCGGGAATCTCGCGCACATCGTACCAGGTCTGCTTGCCGTAGCTGCGATAGTCGCTCGCTACGCCGATTGCATCGACCCCCAAGGCGTGCGCCGAGTAAAGCGCGCGGTAGAGATGGTAGGTCTGCGTGGCGACCACGACGCGCGAGCAGCCGAACACGTTTTTCGCGCGATACATGCTCTCGTAGGTGGAAAAGCCCGCATGGTCGCAGAAGATATCCTCGGAAGGCACGCCCTGCGCAATCGCGTAGCGCTTCATCGCCGCGCACTCGTTGTAGTGCTCGGTGCTGTTGTCGCCCGACATGATAATCTTGGGCGCGGCCCCCGCCTTGTAGAGCGCGATGCCGCAATCAAGGCGATCCTGCAGAATCGTCGACGGCGTGCCATCGGCGAACACCGACGCGCCGAGCACGACGATTGCGTCGGCTTGATAGCCCGAGGCCTCGTCGACGCTCACGATATCGTCCTCCGTCGTGAGAACCACCAGCGCGTTCGTCACGCCGACGACAATCGCCACGACGGCAATGCAGGTGCGCAGTATTTTCAACAACGCCTTAATCATGCAGCTATCACTTCGATGCCTTCCAAACTGCGAGAGGGCAAAGAAGGGTCGGCAGCGGAAACTGCCGACCCCCGATTTTCCATTCAATCCGCCGCCTAGCAAGTGATCGGCGAATCTTGTCAACGAAACGATTGTAACGCGACAATCCTCTCTTGAGGTTTATTTCGCGACGATGTTCACCAAACGTCCCTTGACGACGACGACCTTCTTCACGTCCTTGCCCTCGATGGCCTGGGAGACGGCTTCAAGCGCCTGGGCCTTCACGTCTTCCTCCGCGGCGTCGGCGGCAACCGTGATCTTCGCCTTCACCTTGCCGTTCACCTGCACCGCGAGCTCCACCTCGTCAGCCTTCGCCTTCTCGGGGTCGAACTCCGGCCACGGCTCGACGTGCACGCTGCCCTCGTGTCCGAGCACCGTGTGCCACAGCTCCTCGGACCAATGCGGACAGATCGGCGAGAGCAACTTCACAAGCACCTCGGCGATATCGGCCGAAAGCGCCTTGAGCTCGGCGTTTGCTGCGCGCTCCTCGGCGGATGCCGCATGCAGGAAATCGCCCGTCGCGTTCGCGAGCTCCATGATGGCGGCGATGGCGGTGTTGAAGTTGTTGCGGTCGAAGTCCTCGACTACCTTGTCGCACACGCGATGGCGTTCGCGCACGAGCACCTTCGCGGCCTCAGCGGCGGAAAGCTTGCCGCCTTCCTGGTAAAGCGTGTCCTCCCCCGCGACGCCGGCCAAGTCGCCAACCATGCGCCACACGCGGTTCAGGAACTTGTACATGCCCGCAAGGCCGTCCTCGTTCCACTGCAGCTCCTTGTCGGGCGGGGCCATGAACAGGATGTACGCACGCACGGCATCGGCGCCGTAACCTGCGATCATGTCCTCAGGCGAGATCACGTTGCCCTTCGACTTGCTCATGACGTCGCCATGCTCGTCAAGCACCATGCCCTGGCACAACAGGTTCTTGAAAGGCTCGTCGAAGTCGACCATACCCATATCGCGCAGCACCTTCGTGAAGAAGCGGCTGTAGAGGAGATGCAGAATCGCGTGCTCGATGCCGCCGATGTACTGGTCGACGGGCATCCAACGATTCGCCTTCTCGGGGGCGAAGGGCAGCTCGGTGTTGTGCGGGTCAGTGTAGCGCAGGTAATACCAGCTCGAGCACGTGAACGTGTCCATCGTGTCCGTCTCGCGACGTGCGGGGCCACCGCATTTCGGGCACGTGCATTTCGCGAACTCCTCATGTGTGGCAAGCGTCTCACCTGCGGAAAGATCGATATCCTTCGGAAGCGTGACGGGCAGGTCCTCTTCGGGAACCGGCACGAGTCCGCACTTGTCGCAGTAGATGGCGGGAATGGGGTTTCCCCAATAGCGCTGGCGGGAGATGAGCCAGTCGCGCAGGCGGAACTGCACCGATTTCTTCCCCTTGCCCGCGGCCTCCAAGTCGCCGATGATCGCGTCGACGGCGGGCGAATGCTTGCCGCCGACCATACCGGTGTACTTGCCGGACTGCACGAGCTTGCCCTCGGCCTCGTAGGATTTCTCCCAGTCGACCGTGGTGACGACGCGATTCTGCTCGTCTTTGAGCTGCGGATAGAGCACATCGTCCTCACCCAAGATGATGGGGATGATGGGCAGGTCGTACTTGCGGGCGAACTCGAAGTCGCGCTGGTCGCCGCACGGGACGGCCATGACCGCACCGGTGCCGTAGTCGGCCACGATGTAGTCGGCGACCCACACGGGGACCTTCTCGCCGTTCACAGGGTTCACGACATAGCGGCCGGTGAACGCGCCGTGCTTCTCGCGGTCGCCCTGGGCGCGCTCGACGGCGCTCACCTTGGAAGCGGCCTCTACGAGAGCCATGACTTCGGCCTCGTATTCGGTGCCGGCAACGAGCTCGGGCACGAGCTTGCTCTCGGGGGCCAGCAAGAAGAAGCTGCAGCCGAACAGCGTGTCGGGGCGCGTCGTGAACACGGTGATCGTCTGGCCGTCGTCTTTGCCCTCGGCGGGAAGGAGCTCGAAGTCGACCTCGGCGCCTTCCGAACGGCCGATCCAGTTCGCCTGCATCTGCTTCACGCGCTCGGGCCAGCCGTCGAGCTGGTCGAGGTCATCGAGCAGCTCCTGCGCGTAGTCGGTGATCTTGAAGTACCACTGCGTGAGGTCGCGCTTCTCGACAGCGCCGTGGCAGCGCCAGCATTCGCCTTCCGTGACCTGCTCGTTTGCGAGAACGGTCTTGCAGTTGGGGCACCAGTTCACCGGAGACTCGCGGCGCTCGACAAGCCCGCGCTTCCAGAACTGCAGGAAGATCCACTGGCCCCAACGATAGTACTCGGGGTCGCAGGCAACGACCGTGCGGTCCCAATCGTAGGACAGGCCCATGCGCTTGAAGGACGCCTTCTGCGTCTCGATGTTCGCGTACGTCCACTTCGCAGGGTGGCTGTGGTGCTTGATGGCGGCGTTCTCGGCCGGCAGACCGAAAGCATCCCACCCCATGGGGTGAAGCACATCGAAGCCGCGCATCTTCGAGTAGCGGGCGATCACGTCGCCGATCGTGTAGTTGCGCACGTGTCCCATGTGGATGTCGCCCGAAGGATAGGGGAACATCTCGAGCACGTACTTCTTGGGCTTCGATTCGTCTTCTCGAACGGTATTCAGACCTGATTCGTCCCACGCCTTCTGCCAACGCGGTTCGATCTCATGCGGGTTGTAAGCTTTCATGGTTGCTGCCTTCTCGTTTTCATTCTCGCTGGGTAAAAACGCGACTATATATTGTAGCGCATCCAGAGCGCTCACCGGCTACGTTTGCGCCGCTAGGTCGACCATTACCGACATGCGGAACCCGGCCTTGGAACGCTCAAGGGAAACCGCCCCGTCGTAGCGCTGCACGATCGTGTCAACGACGGACAGCCCCCAACCGTGCTCAGCGAGGGAGCCACCGCTCGTCTGCTCCTCGGCGAACCGGATTCTGTCGAGAATTCCACGGCGCGTCGTTTCGCGGCCCTCGTCCCCTTCCGACGTTGACTTGCTGTTGCGCATATCGAGCACGAGATACGAACCTTTTACGAAAGCCTTGAAAACCACGAACCGTTTGCCGGGGTCGAATATACTCGAAAGGTCGGAGTTTGGCGCGGCCGCTTTCTGATACCATGAGCGCACACGCGTAAAGAGAGGCATCCCCATGAATTACCACATCGCATCGTTCAAGGCAGCTTACGGCACCTCGTCGCAGCTTCCCGAGTCGACCCGCCCCGAAGTATCGTTCGCCGGGCGCTCGAACGTGGGGAAATCATCCCTTTTGAACAAACTCATGTACCGAAAAGGCCTGGCCAAGGTGTCGCAAACGCCAGGCAAAACCGCCACGATCAACTTCTACGACGTCGATGGCACCGATTTCGTCGACCTGCCCGGCTACGGCTACGCTAAGGTAGCGAAGTCGGAGAAGGGCCGCTGGTCGGAGCTGATCGAGGGCTACTTCAACCAAGACCGACGCTTCGCCTTAGTTGTGTCACTTGTCGACATCCGCCACGACCCCTCGGCGCTCGACATGCACATGGCGAAGTTCCTCTGGGAAAACGACTTTCCCTTCGCGATCGCCCTCACGAAAGCCGACAAGCTCTCGAAGCAAGCGGCAGGGAAGCAGGCGTCTGCCATCCGCAAGAAACTCGATTTGCCGAAGGACATCCCCTTCGTGGTAACGTCCTCCTCAAATGGCACAGGCATCGACGAATTGCGACGCCTGATCGATTCCTACGTCGCCGAAGCCTAGTCACCGAGGACGCAACAAAGATTATGTGAGCGGACGACCGCGGAGGGTTGCCGCGCTTTTGGGAGGAAACGCCGCATGAACATCCTGGTCATCACTGCGCAAAAGCCCGACAGCACAGGAAGCGGCGTCTACGTCGCCGAAACGGTGCGCGCATTTTCGTCGGCAGGGCACGACGTAGCGCTCGTTGCCGGCATCGACGCCGCCGACGAGGTGACCCTCCCCGAGGGCGTCTCCTTCCGCCCCGTCCGATTCCGCACGCCCGAGCTGCCCTTTCCCGTGTGCGGCATGAGCGACCAGATGCCGTACGAGGCAACACGTTATCGCGACATGACGCCCGAGATGTGCGAGCGGTTCAAACACGCTTTCGACCAAGCGATTCGCGAAGCATGCGAGGAAAAGTTCCCCGACGTGGTGCTCTGCCACCACCTGTATCTGGCGTGCGGCGTCGCCGTGCGCTGCGTGCGCGAGATTGCCGAGGCGAGGGGATTCGCGCGCCCGAGCGTGCGCGGCATTTGCCACAGCACCGATCTGCGCCAGATGGGAAAGCACTCGCTCGAACGCGAGTTCATCGTCGAAGGCGTGCGCGCGCTCGACTGCATCTTCGCGCTACACGAACCGCAGAAGCGCGAGATTGTGGAACTGTACGGCGTGCCCGAGGAACGCGCGCGCGTTGTGGGTTCGGGATACAACGACGAGCTCTTCAACCCGGCAGATCGCGCACCCCACGTTGAAGGCGCGCCCGCCCACTTCCTCTACGTCGGCAAGATTTGGCGGAAGAAAGGCGTGGAAAGCCTGATTCGATGCGCGCAACTGTTGGAAACCGCACCGTCCGATATTACGTTCAACCTGGTCGGAGGCTATAACGACGAGCACGAATATGCCGCGCTGCGCGAGCAGGCCGATGCGTCGCCTTATCGATTCGCCTTCCCGGGAAAGGTCGACCAAAACCAGCTTGCCAGAATGTATCGCGACTCCGATGTGTTCGTGCTGCCATCGTTTTTCGAGGGCCTGCCGCTCGTGGTAATCGAGGCGCTCGCCTGCGGATGCAAAGCCGTGGTGACCGACCTGCCCGGCATCCGCCCCTGGATTTCCGCGAACATCCCCGCGGCGCCCGTGTGGTTCGTCGAGCCCCCGCGCATGGAGAGCGTCGACGAACCCGTAGCGGACGACCTGCCCGCTTTCGAGCAACGTTTGGCGAAAGCCATCGACGCTGCCGCTGCCGCGCCCGCACCGAGTGCCGCCAATTTCGCCGGCATCGAGCGCGTGACCTGGGCGGGACTTGCCGAGAAGCTGATTGCGTAACGTTTTCTCAAAATGCCTGGCAGCACAACCTGCGAGCAAAAGCAGCCTGGGGGAGTCCAAGCAGGTGAATCGCAAGTGCAGGAAAGGCCCAAAGTGAAAGCAATCGGCCGGATTCTGGCACAAAAACCGAGATATCCCATTTGTTAGTTTACGACCAGCATAGCGAAGCTTCCTAAAAACAACGAGACCGCGCCGGGCGTCCAATCTCCCGCGGAGCCCTCGCGGCGTACCGTAAGCACGCGGCGAAAGCTTGCAGGAGGACGTCCGACGCGGTCGCGTCAGCAACCTGATCAGCAGGTTGAAATACGGCGAAGCTCGCTTACCTCATGTTGGAAGCGTAGGGAGCCTTGTCCTTCAGAAGGACGTCGTGCGCGCCGCCCTCGACGATGGACGTGGAGCTGATCACCGTAAGCTTGGCCTTGTCCTGGAACTCGGGAATGGTGAGCGCACCGCAGTTGCACATGGTCGACTTGATCTTGAGCAACGTGACCGCGATGTTGTCCTTGAGCGGGCCAGCGTAGGGCACATAGGAATCGACGCCTTCTTCAAACGACAGGCTCTTCTTGCCACCCAGGTCGTAACGGCCCCAGTTGCGGGCGCGAGCGGAGCCCTCGCCCCAGTACTCCTTCATATAGGTGCCGTTCACCATGACCTTGGCCGACGGGGACTCGTCGAAGCGCGCGAAGTAGCGGCCCAGCATGACGAAGTCAGCGCCCATGGCTAGAGCGAGCGAGATATGGTGGTCGTAGACGATGCCGCCATCGGAGCAGATGGGCACGTAGATGCCAGTCTCCTTGAAGTATTCGTCGCGAGCCTTTGCAACCTCAATGGTAGCCGTAGCCTGGCCGCGGCCGATGCCCTTGGTCTCGCGCGTGATGCAGATGGAGCCGCCGCCGATACCAATCTTCACGAAGTCCGCGCCCGCCTCGGCCAAGAAGCGGAAGCCCTCGCCGTCGACGACGTTGCCGGCGCCGATCTTCACGGAGTCGCCGTAGTGCTCACGCACCCACTCGATCGTCATCTTCTGCCAATCGGAATAGCCCTCGGAAGAGTCGATGCACAGCACGTCGGCGCCCGCCTCGACCAGCGCAGGAACGCGCTCGGCGTAGTCGCGGGAGTTGATGCCTGCTCCCACCATGTATCGCTTATGGGCATCGAGCATCTCGTTGGGGTTCGATTTGTGGGAATCGTAGTCCTTGCGGAACACCATATAGGCAAGCGTATCGTCGTCGTTAACGAGCGGCAGCGAGTTCAGCTTATGATCCCAGATGATATCGTTGGCAACCTTGAGGGAAGTGTCCGCCGGCGCCACAATCAGCTTCTCGCGCGGGGTCATGAACTCGGAAACCTTCTCATCGCCGCTCATGCGGGAAAGGCGATAATCGCGCTCGGTAACCACGCCGAGCAGCTTACCGTGCGCCGTGCCGTCGTCGGTAACAGGCATCGTGGAGTGATCGGTGGCCTCCTTCAGGGCGACGACCTCGTTGAGCGTCATGTCGGGGGAAAGGTTGGCGTCGGACTCGACGAACCCAGCCTTGTAATCCTTCACGCGCTTGACCATGGCAGCTTCCTGCTCGATGGTCTGGTTGCCGTAGATGAAGGAAAGGCCGCCCTCGGTGGCAAGGGCTACGGCCATGTTGTCGTCGGAAACGGCGGCCATGATAGCGGACACCATCGGAATGTTCAGCGAAAGCGGGCACTCCTCTTCGCCCTTGCGATACTTGACGAGCGGCGTTTTCAGGCTGACCGACGCCGGAATGCACGTAGCAGGCGTGTGACCAGGCACCAAAAGATACTCGTTGAACGTGCGTGACGGCTCGTCATAGTAGTAAGCCATGGGGAATATGCTCCTTCGCGAACGGGGACGACTATAGTGTTGTTCGACATTATAGACACCCCGCCGCAGCTTGCGCAGGACGCAGCGGCGAAATACCTGCGTTTTCGGAGAAATTCCCCAGCCCTTAACGCGTCAGCAGGAGAAGGCGACGCGGAGTGCGAGGAGAACTTTGAGGCGGGAGTTGGGGGCGTGCGGCCGGTCTGCCGGCGAAAGGAGGGCGCCCGCGGCTCAAGCTTACCGGCGCGGCGTGCGCGGCGTGCGAGATGTGTGCAACTCGGCGGAGGCGTCGCGGGGGCGACGCTGGCGCTCGGCGGAAGCATCCTCCGTCGGTACGACGCGCCCGACCACGCGCGTTGCGTGCGCGGCGGCCGCCTGCTTGTCACGCTCGGCCAAAGCCATGCGAACCTTCCCGTATTCCCAAACCAGAAGCACGAGCAGGATGCACATCACAATGAGATACCCGATGATGGCGCCCGGCAGTCCCGTGAAGTTCACCAACAGAATCGGGACGAACAGCGAGAACCCGAACGTGATCAGGTAAAGCTTCGTCACCGTACGCTGCTGGCGCAACACCGTGACCACCTGATAGAGGAAATCGATGCAAGCAGTGACGCCGCCGGCGGCGAGCATGATGAATACAAGTCCGCGGAACTGCTCGAAGTCCACGCCGTAGAGGAAGCTCATGATCGTGATGCCAATCCAGCCCATGATGAGCGCCATCACGACGGTGATGCCCACGATCACCGCCACAATCACGACGATAATCATGTCGAAGCGCTTGCGCTTCTCGGGATCGGCCCACACGGCGGCCATCTTCACGAGCATCGGCTTGTAGATGAGCTGCGCGGTGAGCAGGATGCCCATGGCCGGGAAGTAGAGCACGTTGTAGTAGAGCTGGTTGTCGTAGGAAAGCACGCCCTCCATGACAAACTTGGGCATGTTGTCGATGAGCGAGTAGAGGAACAGCGCGACGAACAGCGGGGCGCACTGTTTGAAGAGCGCGACGACGCTGTCGAAGCTCGCGCGCGCCGACGTGGGCGTTTCCCAAATCGCGAGGGGCAAGGTGAGCACGATGAACGAAACGCCCGCAGCAACGGCCATCGCGATGCACGAGACGCTGACGCTGCGCGTGATAAACAGCGCGACGGAGAACACCACGAGCACAAGCACCGAGCGGAACGCCTGGGAGATGCCCGCGAGATAGAGCTTGTCCTTCTGCTGAAGGCGGCCCTCGTAGACGTCGGCTAAGCCATCGACCATCTTGTAGACGTACACGCCCATGCTGATCGTGAACATCTCGCCTGCATAACCCCTGATGGCGCAATAGATCCACCCGACGACGAGCATCGCCGCGCACGTGAGCCAGCGATTGAGCTGATAGTCCGAGAACGAGTGCGCCTCATCGAGGTCGGAAATTTGGTAGGTGCGCACGCCGTAGTTCGCGAGGATCATGAGCAGCGACCCCGTGACGAAGGCGAGCGAGAACATGCCAGCGAGCTCCACGCCCGCGAGCTGCGTCACCACGATGGTGAGGACGGGGAACACCATGCCCCACGCGCTCGTGCCAAGCGTGTTGCAAATATAGTCGCGCGTCGTGCGGTGCGAAGCATACTCTGCCGGCTGGTCGGCGAGCTCGCCTTCCGTCACCGCGCCCAGGAGGCGATTGCACCACCCGTTGACGGCGCGTGTAAGGAAGAATTTATTCGGGTCGAATGCCATGGAATCGCGCGTGCTGTCCCTTCGTGTCGTGTCTCATCCAAGGATTATAGAGTCGCTCTTCCGACGGGTTGCCAATTTGCACAGAAAGTGAAGAAGCCGAGCCCCGAAGGACTCGGCTTCACATGTTTCACGTGGAACGCGCCGAAGCGCACTCGCATGACGCCGCAGCGGTTAGCTCGCATTCCTCAACCGCGCGGAAGACGCCCGCCTTCCGCAATGCGCGGGGATCGCTCGCCGCAAGCCGCACGCATCACCGCAAAGAGCTAGAAGCGCTGGAACTTCGCCTTCGGAACGCCGCAGATCGGGCACTTCTCGAAGTCGTCGCCCTTGTGGATGTAGCCGCAGCCCGGGCAGAGGTAGTATGCGTCGTCATCGGCGGCATCGATGTTGTTGTACGCCTCGAGATACTTCTCAGCATGAACAGCCTCGGCAAGCTTTGCCCTGGTGAACACCTTAACAGCCTTGGCGTGGCCCTCTTCCTGCGCCTTCTTGATGAAGGTGGGATACATGTCAGAGGTCTCGAAGATCTCGCCGTTTGCGGAGGCGATCAGGTTGAGGTCGATGGCTTCGGGGGCCGGAGCCTCGGCGGTCGGGCGGGTGTAGGAAGGATCCTCGGCCTCCACGAGGGAAGCTTCGAGGTTGATGTGGATCTGCTCGGCGGCAGAAGTGGCCTCCCACAGACGTGCGAGCTGGTCGAAGCCCTGCTCCTTGGCGGCCTTGGCGAAGGCGGCGTACTTGGCGGAAGCGCCAGTCTCGCCTGCAACGGCGGCCTTCAGATTCTCGAGCGTGGTGCCTGCCTTGGTGGCGGCATCGGCGACAGCATTGAAGTTGCTGGAGTTCTCAGCGGTGGGAAGTTCGGTACGAAGGTTCATAACGTGCCCCTCTCAATTGTTCTTGTTAACTGTTTTGTTAACCTCATCTTATTGAGAATTTATCTCAATAAGGAACTATAGCGAGTTGCCGAACCTTATGCAAGTCGCCCCCTCGCATTCCCCGCCGCAATTCGCAGAACGTTCACATCCGCCGAGGCATAGGCGTCGTGCACTATAATTGGCCGCATCACGATACGCCTTGGGCAACACGAAAGGTCGAAGGACATGGAACACGAAGTAGCTTGGAAGAAGTACGACGAGGTTGACCTCGAGGCCCTCGAAGGCCTGGCCAGCAACTACATCGACTTCATTTCGGAGAACAAGACCGAGCGCCGCTGCGCCGCAACCGCCATCCGCATGGCCGAGAAAGCGGGCTACGTCTCGCTCGCCGACGCCGTCCGCGAGGGACGCGCGCTTTCCGCAGGCGACAAGGTGTGGGCGCATTCCCACGGCAAGGCGCTCATCCTGGTGCAGCTGGGGAGCAAACCGCTGAGCGAGGGCATGAACATCCTGGGTGCGCACATCGATAGCCCCCGCCTCGACCTGAAGCAGAACCCGCTCTACGAGAGCAACGGCTTCGCGCTTCTCGACACGCACTACTACGGCGGTATCAAGAACTACCAATGGGTTACGCTCCCGCTCGCCATGCACGGCGTCATCGCCAAGAAGGACGGCACGGTCGTGGACATAAACGTGGGCGACGACGAGGGCGACCCCGTTTTCTGCGTGTCTGACCTGCTTATTCACCTCGCAAGCCAGCAGATGGACAAGAAGGGCAACAAGATCGTCGAGGGCGAGGACTTAGATATCCTCATCGGCAACCGCCCGCTGTCCATCGACGGCGAGGATGCTGAGCGCGAAGCCGCCGGCAGCGAGGGCGCAGAGAGCAAGGACGCCGCGAAGGAACCGGTGAAAGCGTTCGCGCTGAAGCTTCTGGCCGACAAGTACGGCATCGAGGAGGCGGACTTCCTTTCCGCGGAAATCGAGATGGTGCCGGCAGGGCGCGCCCGCGAGCTGGGCTTCGATCGCAGCATGGTCATCGGCTACGGGCAGGACGACCGCGTGTGCGCCTACACCTCGCTCATCGCGCAGCTCGAGGCGCCGGCGGATTTGGCGAAGACGGCCGTCACCGTGCTTGTCGACAAGGAGGAGATCGGCAGCGTCGGCGCGACCGGCATGGCGTCGAACTTCTTCGAGAACACCATCGCCGAGATCATGGAGCTTGCCGGCGAGGGCGGTATGCTCCCGCTGCGACGGGCGCTTTCCGCGTCGAGCATGCTCTCCTCTGACGTGTCGGCCGGCTTCGATCCCGCCTACGCGAGCGTCTTCGAGCCGAAAAACGCCGCGTTTCTCGGGCGCGGGCTCGTGTTCAACAAGTACACGGGCGCACGCGGGAAGAGCGGCAGCAACGATGCGAGTGCGGAATACGTGGCGCGCGTGCGTCGCGTGATGGATGACGCGGGTGTGTCGTTTCAAACCGCTGAGCTGGGCAAAGTCGATGCAGGCGGCGGCGGGACGATTGCTTATCTGCCCGCGAAGTACGGCATGGACGTCATCGACTCGGGCGTGGCCGTGCTTTCCATGCACGCGCCCTGGGAAGTGACGAGCAAGGCCGACATCTACGAGGCCTACAAGGGTTACCTGGCGTTTTTGAAGAACGCATAATGGCGAGAAAGCGCCGACAGCTAGCGCCCGCAAAGCGAGGGGCCAGGCAAGCCGAGCGGGTTCAAGCCGTAGGCGTGAAGTGATGGTCTTGCCGCCAGGTGCCCCACGTCCGCGGAATGGGGGGTTGCTCAACCATCGAGCAACCCCCCCATTCCATGACTGAGACAAATCACCCGACCCCTGTCCCGTTCGTGGACCCCGGTGGACCGCGCCCACGCGCTTTCGCAGCAAAGCCCCGAGGACGAGAATTCGGCCGACCTTACGCGAAGTCGTGGCGCAGCACGACCTCGCCGCAGTGCGGGCCGCGCGTGGTCCGCTCGACCCAGGCGCGCAGAATGCGGCCCTCCCACACGTCGATCTTCGCCACGCATTGCGGGAATCCCCCGCGGGGGTTGGTGGGCGAACCGGGGCAAAGCAGCAGGTCAGCCGGGCGCGCTTCCTTCCCCACCACGATTTCGGGAATATGGGTATGCCCGTGAATGCACACGTTCGGCAGCGCGTCGCCCGGCGCGAGCACGCCCGAGCCCGCGAACGTGATGTGCACATCCCGCGGATAATGTGCAACAAGAAAGCGCACACCGTCGACGACGGGCCGGGCGAAACGGCGCACCGAAGAGCCATACTCGTTGAAATCGTTGTTGCCGAGCACTGCCGTCACGGGCGCAAGCGTTTGCAGATCGCAAATAATCTCGGGGCTGCAGATGTCGCCCGCATGGATGATATGCTCGCAATCGGCGAGCGCATTAAACGCTTCAACAGGCAAAACGCCATGCGTATCGGAAATCACGCCGATTCGGGCCATGTCACACCACGCTTCCTTTCGCCCCTTACTCCCCAAAGCATACTCGTTTGATGAGCGCTCGAGAATACCTGTTCGCGATTGCAATGCGAAACGGGTCTCGCCGCTATCGCGGTACAGGGCGGAATGACGGAGGAAACCCAGGATGAGAAGCGCGCATCAAGACGCGAAAGGGGCGCAAGCGGCGTGCTGAGAGCGAGCGAACACCCTGCCCCTGCCCCTTCTCTTCGGCATCGCCTTCCAATTATCTAAGCGTAGTCCACTCAAGTTACCTTCTAGCAAATGTGTCAGGTTTGTGACGAACTAGCACTCTTCATTGACGAGTGCTAACGAGGAGTCTATAACAATAGTCGAACCAAGAAGGGACGCCGAGAAGAAGCGAAGGCAAGGCGCCGTAAGGCTTTAGCCCACTGCAGGCGGGCACGACAAGGTTGCCGCCCACCTCAAAAGCGAGCGAACAACCGCGGCAGCAGGCTTCCGCCGATTCCCAAAACAGAGCGCCCCCCGTTATTAGGAGATGACAATGATGACCATGCTTATGCCGACTCGTAGGAATTTCTTCAATGACCTGATGGCCGATCCGTTCGACGCGTTTTTCAACACCCCGTTCACCCCGGCTCCGAAGTCTTCTTCCACGCTGATGCGCACCGACATCAAGGAGCATGATGACGGCTTCGAAATGACCATCGACCTGCCCGGATTCAAGAAGGAAGATGTTCAGGCGGAGCTTAAGGACGGCTACCTCACCGTAAATGCCGAGACCAAGACTGAGACCTCCGAAGGCGACGAGAAGAAGGGCACCTGGGTACGCAAGGAGCGCTTCGAGGGCAAGTGCAGCCGTACGTTCTACGTGGGCGAGGATGTCAAGGAAGAGGACATCAAGGCCCGCTTCGAGAACGGCACGCTCGTAATCGACGTCCCCAAGCCGCAGCCGCAGCCGAAGCTTGAGGAGAAGAAGACCATCGCCATCGCGTAATCTTTCCCTTTATCTCGATTTTCCTTTCCCCCTCTTTTCTCCAATCGACGCCGGGCGCACCCGATAAGCCTAGCGCGAAAGCCCGTAAGGATCCTCCCCTTGCGGGCTTTCTTTTTCTCGCCTTGTGCCTGGTGTATCATGGCGCCGAACAACAGCGAGGCAAAGGATGGGCAGATGGACGCAGCAACAACCCGCGGCATTCCGCAACTGAAGAACATCGAGCAAGTCAGCGAGGGATGGATCAACAAGTATATCCTCACTTACGAGCTGCCCGACGGCACCGACTACGTGTACGAGAGCACATCGCGCAAGAAGCTCGAAGCGTACCGTACGGGCCTTTTGGCGAACGCCCGCGGCGAGGCGCCGCGCGTTGACGCCGTTTGCATCGTGGGCGAAACGCGCGAAGGCACGCTGCTCATGATCCGCGAGTTCCGATATCCCTTGAACTCCTGGTGCATCGCGTTCCCCGCAGGATTGAAGGAACCTAACGAAAGTATTCGGGAATGCGTCGACCGCGAGCTGCGCGAAGAGACGGGATACCGCCTGCGCACCGACGTCGATGAGCCTGTCCGACTTTTGCCCCAGGCGGGATTCTCGTCGACAGGGCTGACCGATGAGGCAATTCAGATCGTATTCGCCCAGGTGGAAAAAGCGGGCGATGCGCAACCCGAGGAAAGCGAGCTCATAAGGCCCTTCCAACTGCCCCTCGGCGATGTACGCCGTTTCCTCGACGAGAACACGACGCTCATCGGGACACGTGCCCAGCTCATCCTGGAAGTCTTCGCCGCGCGCGGCGAACGCTAGGAGGTTTGCGGGCTATTCTTTCTTATCGCCGAGCGCCTCGAGCGCGGCGGCGTAACCGCCCGACCCGTAGGAGAGGCACTTCGACACGCGGGCGATGGTCGTCGCCGAGGCGCCCGTAGCCTCTTCGATCGCAGAATAGGGCTTGCCCGAAGAGAGCAGACGGGCCACAGCCAAACGCTGCGAGGTTTCGCGAATCTCGCGAATCGTGAACAAGTCCTCGAGCAGGGCAAATACTGTGTCGTTGTCATTTAGCTTGGCGAAGACGGACAGCAAGTTCTCGACTTCGGGGGTTCTCAGCTCGCTCATTTCACTACCCTTCTGCTCGTATGAGGCCGTACTCGATGGAATCGACAAGCGCGTTCCACGATGCCTCGATGATGTTCTCGCTCACACCGACCGTGCCCCAGCTGCCGCGCTTATCGCTCGTCGTGATGATGACGCGCGTCGTAGCGCTCGTGCCGGCGCCTTCCTCGTCCAAGATGCGCACCTTGTAGTCGGTGAGCTCCATGTTCGCCACCTGGGGCAAGTACTCAGTGATCGCCATGCGAAGCGCCGCGTCGAGCGCGCCGACGGGGCCCGTGCCCTCACCCGTGGCGACGATTCGGCGATCACCCACATGAATCTTGACCGTGGCCTCGCTCGCCGCATCCTTCGCGAGGGCGCCCGTGTCTTCCCGATCGTCCACGATAACGCGGAAACTCTCCAGCCTGAAATGGGGCTCATATAGGCCGAGGTGCCGCCTGATCAGCACCGCGAGCGACCCGTCAGCCACCTCGTAGGAGTAGCCGTGCGCTTCGCGCGTCTTCACATCGTCCAAGATTGCCTGGAGCGTCCGCGCATCACCCGAAAGGTCGATTCCCAGGCTCTTTGCCTTCGCAGCAAGCGACGCCTTGCCCGCAAGTTCGCTCACGAGCATTCGCGTTGCGTTGCCAACGTTTCGAGGATTCGTGTGCTCGTAGGCTTCCGGAAAACGCGCGATGGCGCTCGCGTGCAGGCCGCCCTTGTGCGCGAACGCCGAAGCGCCCGTATAGGGATGGTGCGCGGGAACGGACAGGTTGCACGTTTCGGCTACGAACTGGGCGGTCCGCGTGAGGTCGCGCAGGTTGTCGGGGCCGACGCAATGGAGCCCCATCTTGAGCTCCATGTCGGCAATGGCGGTAAGCAGGTCGGTGTTGCCCACGCGCTCGCCGATGCCGCCGACGGTGCCCTGCACCTGCAGCGCACCCGCACGGACAGCGGAAAGCGCATTGGCCACCGCACAGCCGGAATCGTCGTGACAGTGAATGCCCAGCTGCTGGTCGGGAAGCGCACACGCAACGACGCCGACTATCTCCTCCACCTCGAAGGGAAGCGCGCCGCCGTTCGTCTCGCAAAGATCGATGGAGTCGGCGCCAGCCTCGCTTGCCGCGCGAATGCACGCGAGCGCGTAATCAGGGTTGGCCTTATAGCCATCGAAGAAGTGCTCGGCGTCGAACACGACGGTGAGCCCGTGAGCCTTCAGATACGCGACCGAGTCGGCGATCATGCGAAGGTTTTCCTTAAGCGTGGTCTGCAACGCGCGCGTGACCTGGGCATCCCATGTTTTCCCCACGATAGTTGCCACGGGAGCGCCACACTCGACGAGGTCGGCAAGGCCCTGATCCTGGTCGGCCGGCGTGCCCTTCTTGCAGGTGGACCCGAACGCGGCGATGCGCGCATGGTCAAGCGGCATCTCCTTCACGCGGCGGAAGAACTCGATGTCCTTCGGGTTTGACGCGGGGAAGCCACCTTCGATGAAGTCGATACCGAATGCGTCGAGCCGCTCCACGATGCGCAGCTTGTCGTCGAGTGAAAGCGAGATGCCCTCGCACTGCTCGCCGTCGCGCAATGTGCAGTCGTATGTGAAGATGCGCTGAGTCAAACCCCGTCTCTCTCCAATGGAAGCGCCGATTGAATAGCCGTTCGTCCACGGGCTATTCTACTCCAACAGACTAGAGCGGGAGAGCGCTTTTCGGGGAAGGTTTCGCCGTCAAGCACGAAGTGCAGCTCCAAGGGATACATCATTAGGGAGCTAGCGGTCATCGAATGCGCGGGAACCTGCAGCTTTCGAGTACGCGAACAGTCCGTCCAAGCGAAAGTCGAGCCCCCGACGAAATAGAGGCTTGAGCGCAGAGGGCAACCACCCGACGCTTACTTCGACCCACCGCCACCAAGCCCGATGAGCAGATAGAGAATCCAACCTGCGGCAATGATGCCGTACCTAGCCTTTTTGCTCATGTCTTCCTTGTTCAGCATGATAATCGTGAGCGGAACGGGGAAAATGCAGATCCACCCCAGAACCCACAGCCACGTTTTGCGCCTCTTCGGGGGCTCTTGCGGAGCCGGCTGACAGGAGGCCTGCTGGGGTTGGGGAGGGACTTGAGGCTGGAAAGTTGGCTGAGAGGCTGGTTGATAGCAGGCTTGCTGAGGCGGAAAAGATGCCTGCGCCGCTTCCGCTTGAGCCCTTTGACGACCCTTCTCGAATTCGTAGCCGGCCTTTTCTGCCCCGTCGAGCTGGACTTTCTGAATCTCGTCATCTACCGGCAGGGCGGCACCGCAATAGCTGCAGAAAGCCATTTTCCTATCCATGTCGACTTCAAGCCGAGCGCCGCAGCCTGGGCAGGTAAGGTTGACGATCTTCACGAGAATCCCTTTCGCATCACGAGCACTAACGCGTCTCGAAAGACGGGAATCATTTCGGCCGCCGCCTCTTCTAGATTTGCTATACCCACCATACTCAGCACAAGGTTGATGAATGTCCCGACCATAGTACAAGTGCGATCGAAAGGAGTAAATACGGCGTGGACGAATAGATACGGCGACAAACTATGACCGAGCGCGACGCAGCAAAATAATTGTCATATCGAGAGACATCTCCGCCTCACTCAACCCTAAGCAGCAGATTGCGGGCCGGGTGCCAGCGCACCCAGCCCGCAACAATGTCGAGCAGCATGCATTGTCGGCAAGTTAGCTGCTATGAAACTCCGTTAATTCGACCTACAGCCCTTGGCTGGCCGCACCATGCTCCGCCTGCTCAGCAGTAAATCCCTCGAATTCGAGCTGATCCACCAAGCCGTCATGCGAGAACGACTGCAGTTTCAAATAGGATTCAGCTTTCTTTTCGGCTTGCTCCATCCAATCAGCCCCACAGTTGTCGACTGCAAACGTCGCATCTTCGGTCGAGAACTTCTCGAATTCGAGCTGCTCAATGAGGCCGTCGTGCGAGAACGCTTGCGTCTCCAGATAGGACTGAGCCTTCTTCAGTGCTTGCTCCTGCGATTTGGTCATGGCAGGTTCTTGGGCTTCCTGCTCGGTTTTCTGATCGGCAGCTGGTTCCTCCTTAGCGGAAGAAGACGAATCAGCCGCCTTCTGCTCAGTTTGCGTCGTTTGAGCCGTTGACGTCGAGTTTGACTTCTCGCTACCAGAACCCGCACCGATTGCAGCGAATACAAGGATTACCACGACGACGATGGCGACAATTTTCCCTTTTCCCATCTTTTTCCTAGGCTTCTCGTTAGAAGCTTGCGGCATCTCGCTCTTCTGCTCTTCCATCTTTCTTCCCTTCGATTTCGAAAGCCGATACTCTCAGCGCCTATGTAGACGCAAGAAAACTATCCATCGCAAACTTCGAGACTCGGCATCCTCGCCTGCTAGGAGCCTCGCCAAATGCACTGTTATCCTTGCTGTTGCTTACTATATTCAAGCTATAAAGATTCCATGTCCCGACCATAGTACAGGCTCGATACATGTATTACTTTGGAACCTAGTCGCATTCGACAATACGCAGAATCAACCACCTATGTGCGGAGAACTCCGCCGTCGTTCGGAGTGGTGTTTGCCGCGCCGGTGTCCCCGGCTGCGTTTTGGTTAGGCATCTCTCTGCCCCTTTCCCGCCGTCGTTAGGCGTATGACTTGCGTGAACCCCCGCCGGGTGGATGCGTGAACCGCCGCCGCACGGCATGAATCAAGGCGCCCGATCGGTCGCCTTGATTCATCAGTATGTCGGTCGCAGTTTAACGCCGTGCCCGGGGCATGAGAAAACCCGCCGAAGCGGGTTTCGGATAATCGGTTAGTTGCGGCTATTGCCGGCTGGAGAAAAAGTCCCTCCGGTAAGGATTCTCCCTGTCCAAGACCTCTTTCTGCTCGGACGTGAGCTTCCATGGGTAGTCGGCGAACATGTTGAACCGCCTCTTCTTGTCGAAGCTAAACACCCACTCGCCCTTTGTGTCAGCTCCGTTGTCAAGCCACCAGATGATGTCTTCCGTGTTGTTCTTCATCCATTTACTTGGCATTCCCGCGGTATCCCTTCTTTTGTCCATACATCGCAGTATTGACGAACCCGAGCAGCGCTCTGAACTCATATGTCGAGAAATCGCTCTCGTCCATGTCGGCCATGAAGCTACCGTCGGAAATGCAGTCCTCGCCAATCATCTCCTGGCGAACGCCAATCGTCTCGAAGAAGAAGCTCCTGCCATGGGCAAATCACGGCATTCGCAGCTTGGGCGCTAAAGAATAACGAGCAACAAGAGAAGCAGCGCGGACCCGCCAGAGCAGAAGAGGACAACGAATATCGCAATCAACCAGTACCGATAATTCTTCTCCACGAATTTCGCCACCTTAGGAAAGCGCGCCGGGACGGCCTCTTTGGCGAGGGAGAAGACAAACCTGACCGCAATCACGACAAGCGCAATGGCGCACACGAGCATCACGAGCTCCGAGACGAAAATCAGGAAATCGAGCACCAGCTTCATCGCGAACCGTTCTCACTTCTTTCCCTGTCCTCGCGAATGAGGCGTTTCAGGTATGACGACATACTTTCCTCCCGATTCCTCGCGAATTCGTACAAATCGTAATCGGGCGGAAAGAAATTGCACTGGATTTTCTTCTGCTTCGCCTTCTTGTACTTGTTCTCCGCCGCGCGCTGCGCATCGGTGCGCTTCACGGCGCGCTTCTTCGGTTCCGGCATCGCAAACCCTCCCTAGAAAAACGGCGAAGTCGGGGTTGTCCCGCACGCTCGGGGAGACACCTGCGAAAGGCGTTGGCCCCGGGACCCGTGCGCTGAGATTGCCGCGCGCGGGGAGCGCTTAAATGACTCGCCACCTCTTCGCCGCGCCCTTTGCTGGGTTCACTATACTCAGCCCGAAGCGGCCGTATGTCCCCACCATGGTACAGGTGCGAAAACCGTCCGTTTGGCACGCATCGTCCTTGAATGAGACTCTCACGGCCGCCCCCACGAGCGTCCCAACCTGCCAGAAATCGGGCGGTTTTCATCAACATGAGCCGCTTGGGAAGCGATCTTCACCCCCTGCGGCGGGTCACCACGAACGACATGCGGACATAAGGCCAGGTCAGCGAAAAAGGCACCTCTCGATGACGTCCTTGCCCCTGAGGACTTCAAGCCATTCGGCGGGTATTCCGTCCATCCCGTAGAGTATGCCGGCGAGCGCGCCAGCGACGGCACCCGTCGTGTCGGTATCGTCGCCAAGGTTGACGGCAAGAAGCACGCAGTCGCGATAGCTCGCTGTGTTGGCAAGGCACCACAGCGCCGCTTCGAACGTATGGCACACGTAGCCACTTGAGCGAATGGCTCCTCGGGGCTTATCCGGATCGACGCCGTAAGCCAAGGCCTCTTCTCTCGCCCGCTTGCCCGAGATAAGGGAGCGGGCGGCGCCGACCATCCCTACGCAGGCCTCGGTCGACGTAGCGTGAGCATGCGTGATGGCAGACACGGCCCGTGCCTCATTGTCGGTAGCATCGGTGAAGGCCAGTGGCACGGTTCGCATGAGAGAGCCGTTGCCGTTATCGCGCTCGCCGGAAAGACCATGGCCAAGCCTTAAGGCCGTGGCAGTAGCGTTGCCGATGTCGAACAGGCCGTCGCAGGAATACGCGCCGTCCCGATACCAAGCGAGAAATTTCTCGCGAATGTCGGCGATGTCGATACACCCAAGCTCACGATAGCTATCGCATATCGCGAGGGCCATCGACGTGTCGTCGCTCCATGTGCCCGGCGGCTGGTTGTGCGTGCCGCAACCGGCCATCCCGACGCATTTGAACGTATCGCGAGGCATGAACTCATAGGGCACGCCCAGGGCATCGCCAACGGCCTGGCCGTAGATGCAGTCTCGAAGCATTGCAACCATGATGAGCTCGCTCGCTTTCCTTCGCGCCTTCTGTTGCGCCCACTATACCCAATTCGGAGATGTCGTATTTCCTGACCATAGTACAGGTACGGGAAATTGCGCTATAGGCACTCGCAGGGAGGCTGGTTGCACAAGCGTCCCAACCCGCCAGAAATTCGGGAAGGGCGCGGCAATGGAATGGTTACCTCGCGACGCCGACTGCGCCAGGCCCCGATCCCATGCCTCCTACGCTCGACGAAGGCGTGGTGCTCGCGGTTGCAGAAGTCGAGCTACCGCCCGTAACTGTCCCGGAATCGGTATAGCCATGCGCATCCGCGTTCGTCAGCACTCCGCCTATCACCAGGGTATATTCCCCGCCTTCGGTAAACTTCGGGCTGCTTGCCAGCACCATGCCGAATTGCTTGGTGGCTGTTATCGACGCAATCACCTTGCCATCTGCGTCTGCTATCGCAACCGTATCGCCCGCACTGCCGTTCACGTTCGCGGTGTAGAGAAACGGCTGCGTGCCGCTCGAGAAACTCTGCGCCATACGCGACGAGCCGATTATGAGCACCGTACCGCCCGAAACGGTCGCCTCGCTATCGTAGTCAAACGCGCCATCGCCATCGCTCGACGGGCCATTGACGAGTACCGTGCCGCCCGTGATTTCCACGCTGCCGTTGCTGTCGATGGCATCGCCCGCCGAGTCGAGTACGAGCGTTCCGCCGTTGATCTGAATGAGGCAATCGGAAGAACCTGCACCGGGGGCTCCACCCCGATTGCCACCACCCTTGCTACCACCAGGGAAGCTACCGCCATCCACAGGACTCCCACCCGCTGCGGGCCCACCTTTGCCTGGTGTTTCTCCATTGACAGTAATACCGCGCTCGCCAGGAGCTCCGTTATCGTTAGCGTCCTCGCTTTCGTCCGAGCCATCCGAGAGGTCGGCAGCGCCTGAGTTCACCGCGTCATCGGACGCCACAATGGAAGTATCGCCGCCGCTCACGTATACTTTTTCCGCCTCGAAACCTTCGCAGCAGCTGGTCACGTCGATGGTGCCGCCGTCGACCGCAAGCTCGGTTTCCGCATGGAAGGCATCGTCGCCCGCGCTCACCGCAAACTCACCGCCCGCAATCGCCATCTGCAAGTCGGAATGGAATGCATCGTCGGCCGAGGTCACGCTGAACGTTCCTCCCGTGATGCCGATATAGGTTTTCGCTTGCACCGCGTCGTCGCCCGCGTTGATTGAGAAGGCGCCGCCCGTAATGCTCACGAAGCCCTGCGTCGCCTCGGTGTCCTTGTTCGACTTGATGCCGTCACCTCCCGCCACCAGGCTGAACGAGCCACCAGCAATCTTCACGCAATCGCGGCCGCGCAGGCAGTCCTCCACCGCCGTCACGTTCAGGATGCCGCCTGTGACGACCAAGTCGTCCTTCGAGCAGATGCCGTGGCGATAATTCGCCGTCACGTTGAGGGCCCCCGTGCCGTTGACAGTGAGGTCACAGCGGCAAAAGAGCGTCGCGTACGGCTCGTCAGAGTCATCTTCAAGCGTGTAGTCGGTGCCGTCGGAAAGCGAGTTTTGCGTGCCATCGGCCAAGGTCACGAAGCATTTATCGGCGTTCTTCGCATAGATTGCGGGACCGCTCTCGTTGTGGATAGTCGCCCCCGCAAGTACCAGCTGGACCTTCGCGTCATCGGACACGTCAACCACGATCTGCCCCGATGAAAGCTCACCTGAAATAATGTAGGTTCCTTCTGATGAGATGGTCACCGTCGAACCATCGACTGCGGCGCCCGAGCCGTCAACACTTGCGGACGACCCCGAAAGCGCGATGCGCGTGGCGGACGTCTCATCGTAGCTTGCATCCAAGTCGCGCTTCGAATAGTCCAGATCAAGAGCCGAAACGTCGAAAGCTGCGGCAACGTCTTCAAAGGCGGAAGACTCCGAGTCAACCGCTGCAGCAGCATCGCTTGACGCCGCGAAAGAAGACTGCTCGTCCGCGCAGCCGCCCAACCCCGAAAGCAAGAAAACGAGCACAGCGGCGATGCAAAGTGCGGCAAGACGTCTCATGCGACCCGACCGGGCCCCTTCGGCGGCGCCCACAAAGCGAGTTCCGCAGCGAAGCGAGGACTGTTTGAGCGACTGGGCGTTGTCGGAGGGGCTGGAGCCCGCAACCTGGCGGGGCTCTTCGGCGGCGCCCACAAAGCGAGTTCCGCAGCGAAGCGAGGACTGTCTGAGCGACTGGGCGTCGGCGAAGAGCCCCCTCTCGCTGCCCGACTGAACGTTGCCGAAGAGCCCTTTCTCGCAACCCGCACTCGCCTTCTCTACCGTACGCTTTCCCATCTCTACAACACCCCCTGCGGCTTGAGCTCGCATTTCCCAAGCGTCACCTTCAAGTTCCCATTAAGGCAGCGCACCTCGTCGATCAGACGTTTCTCCATGCCGGGCTCACGAAGGCGCAGCGTGTACTCCAGCGTGTAGAGGCTCCCCATGTTCGACGTGGTCACTTCGGTGAGCTCGTGCTCGGCGGCGAAACGATCGAGCACGTCATCGAAGATGCCGTCGAATTCCAGGTCCTCGGGGACGACGATCTTGAGCGTCTTCTCCGCTTCGCGCGGACGACCGAGGGGCGAGAGCACATACACCACGTTCACGACCGCGATGATTGCGGTGAACAGCACCGCCAGGCCGAGAAAGCCCATGCCCGTAGCAAGGCCTACCGCCATCGCCAGAAATACGCTGCCGATGTCCTTCGCGCTGCCGGGAATGGAGCGGAAACGCACCAGGTTGAACACACCCATAACGACGATACCCGCGCCAAGATTGCCGTTGACCAGGGTAATCACCATCTGCACGATAAGTGGCAGAAGCGCCAGCGTAACCACGAAGTTCTTCGAGTACCGATGGCGGAACATGTAGACCCCGGCAATCACGAGGCCGAGGACGATAGACACGACGGAGCACAAAAGAAAGCTCGACGCCGAAACCGACGAGACAAGCGAGTCGGCGGTTCCGAACACCGACGAGAACATAAGATCCGACATGGAAAATCCTTTCTTCAGGAGGAACTATCGAGGCAGAGCAGGGCGAAGATCGGAAAATGGCCACGCCGCCTTCCCCTACGGCGTCTCGCTCCCTACGACGCCTTGCGCATGCTCGCCTGATAGGCCGCACCGTATTTGGAAAACGACGAGGGGTACGCCTCGCAACCGCCGAGCGCGTCGACGAGCCACAGCGGGAAGGGACCGGCGCACTTCACCTCCATAATCGCCTCGTCAGCAGGCAGAAGCGGGCGCGGCATGCCGAACCCGACAGGCGGGCGCCTATGCGAGGCTCGCGCGATGAGCGCTTCCTCGAACAGGTCGCGATATGCCACGTTCTCGTCGAAGGTGATGCGCAACGTCGAGGGGACGCCCGTCGCCTCGCCTTCCCCGCCAATCGCGAGAGGCGCATACGCCGTACGGTCGCAGATCGTGACCATCGACGCACGCAGCGGGGTATAGCGCTCCTTGAAGGCGTCTATTTCACGCGCAATCTGCAAACTCCGCGGCGAAAGCGACGCCTCGGCGAGAATCGGGTCGGGCAGCGGGAACTCGCGACACGCCTGCTCATAGGGCATGCCGCCCATATACGCCCGCGCCGCCGCATACGAGCAGCCGACACGACGCTTGTACACGATGCCCTGGTACTTCTTCTTGAGCTCGACGAACACCTGGTCGTCCTCGCCGGGAATGCCGTAGCTGCGCACACGGAGCTTCTCCTTATAGAGGGGCTTGTCCAGCGATCGCTCGATAAGCGCCCGGTCGGGCGTGTCGAAATAGCGGCTGACAATACTCGTCGTCCCGTAATCGTCGACGGCCATGCGCCCTTCGAGCGCCGTAAGCATCGCATGGCGCTGAGCTGCATCGAGGCGGTACTTGACTTCCTTGCGCTCGAAAACCTCTTGATAGCTCGTCATAGGAAATGCCTCCTTTTGAAGAGGGGCGGAAAGCCGTCCCTTTGGCGGTCGTGTCGTCGGCGGCGCGGGGCCGATCATCGATACAGGAAAGGGAGGAGGGGGAAGAGGATGGCCCCGCCTGCCGACACCCCGAATGCTACGGAGCACCCCTGAAAGAACCCTGAAAGAAACGCTCAAACCTAAAAATCGGGCAGTTTCTTTCAGGTTATTTTCAGGGTCGTCCCCGACAATAACCTCACGGCCGCAACCGCCCCATCCAGGATCCCCAGCGCGGAGGCGGTGGCGGCCGTTCGCGTCTCGGCGAGGCGCCCGCAAGGACCCGCGTCGAGGCGTTTCCTTAGCAAAACCGTGCTAGTATTCCAATCAAGAAAGCACCAAACGTGAAAGAGGAGCGCTGTGCAGATTCTCGTAGCCGAAGATGATGTACGCCTTGCCCAGGCACTTTGCCGCATCCTCGAGGAAAGCGGCTACAAAACCGACGCCGTGCACGACGGGCAGTCGGGGCTCGATTATGCGGAAAGCGGCATCTACGACGTCGTCATCCTCGACGTGATGCTGCCGAAGATGGACGGGTTCACCGTCGTGTCGAACCTGCGGCGCGCCGGCGTGAGCACCCCCGTGCTGCTCCTGACCGCGCGAGACGCCGTGCCCGACAAGATCTGCGGGCTCGACTCGGGCGCCGACGATTACATGACCAAGCCGTTTTCACCAGCCGAGCTCATGGCGCACCTGCGCGCACTCACGCGCCGCCAAGGCGAGGTGCTCTTCGAGGCGATCACGTCGGGGGACGTTTCGTTGAACCTGGAAAGCCACGACTTGACCTGCGGCGACCAGTCGATTCACCTCAGCTACAAGGAGTTCTCACTCGCCCGCGTCCTTATGGCGAACGCGGGCGCTGCGGTGTCGAAGGCCACGCTGATCGAGAAAGTGTGGGGCCTGGAGGCAGCCGCCGACGAGAATAACGTAGAAGCCTACGTATCGTTCCTGCGCAAAAAGCTGAAGTTTCTCGGCTCGGCATCGCGCATCGAGACACTGCGCGGCGCAGGGTATCGCTTCGCCGCGGAAGGCGCCGCAACCGACAATCGTGCGAGCGCGTAAAACTGCGCCGCACTCCACGAAGAGATTCCTATGCTGAAAAAGCTCCGCATCAAGTTCATCGCGCTCAACATGGCCACCGTGGCCGTGGTGCTCGCCGTGATTTTCTCCGCCATCTGCGTCATCAACTACCAGCAAAGCGTGGCTTCCGCGCACGAAGCGATGAGCAACGCCATCGCGTTCACGGAGTCGAAGAATCGCGCGCTGACCGACGGCGACACCCAGGGGCAGGAAGGCGCACGGGAACAAGACGCGGGCGACCCCGACGAGCAGGCGGACGGGGACTGGAAAGACGATGGCACGCGGCATGGCACCCCTCCGCAAATCGGCGGCGGACCTGCGGGAAGCGGCCCGCATGTCCCTGTGGCGGTGTATCGCATCCTGAAGAGCGGCAGCTACGAGCTCGCAGGGTCGGCGGCTTCCGCATCGATTGCAGACGACGTGCTCGAAAAGGCGATATCCCAGCTCGCGGACGCCCCCGACGGTTCAGGCGAGCTCTCCGAGCTGGGATTGTTCTACGAGAAGCGCACCTCCGACACCGGCATCGCGCGCGTCGCGTTTGCCGACGTCAGCTCCGCAAACGGATGGCAGACCCTCGCGCTCACCCTTGCAGGCGTCGGCGTGGTCGCGCTCGCCATCTTCTTCGTGATCAGCGTGTTCTTCTCGCGCTGGGCCCTGCGCCCGGTGAAGCGCGCGTGGGAGCAGCAGCGGCAGTTCGTGGCCGACGCCTCGCATGAGCTGAAGACCCCGCTCACCGTCATCCTCGCGAACACGTCGATTCTCATGTCACACCCCGAGCGCACCATCGCAAGCCAAAGCCAGTGGGTCGAAAGCACGCAGGCGGAAGGCGAGCGTATGCAGGGGCTCGTGGCCGACCTTCTTCTCCTGGCGCGCCTCGACGCCGAGGAGACCGACATCGTGAAATCGAAGCCGAAAGAACGCATCGACCTGTCGAACCTGGTGGAAGGCGAGCTTTTGCAGTTCGAGTCAGTGGCATTCGAGCGCGCCATCGAGCTGGAAAGCAACGTGGACGAGGGCATCGCCGTGTTGGGATCGATCGAGCGCCTGCGCCGCCTGATCACGACACTTCTCGACAACGCGTGCAAGTACGCCGGCGACAACGGGAAAGCGCGCGTCGAGCTGCATGCGCAGAATGGCAACGCATGCCTCGTCGTGCACAACACGGGGTCGCTCATCCCAGCGGAGAACCTACGGCACGTGTTCGACCGCTTCTACCGCGCCGACAAGGCACGCACAAGCGGCGCAGGCGGCTTCGGCCTGGGACTTTCCATCGCGAAGGAAGTCGCAGAAGAGCATGGCGGCACGATAACCGCGAAGAGCAGCGACGAAGAGGGCACCACCTTAACAGCAACCCTGCCGACCGCGTAATCGAATACCTAAAAGCAGCTTTCCAGGTGAAATCCCCACATGGAAAGCTGTCGTCTTTTCTTCACATTCCCCCTTCGCCATATATGGCAATCCGCAATATATGGCAACATCGCTTGCATTTTTGCCCATGATTTCGAAAAATGACGGCAATAAGAGCGCACACGAAGAGAGCCTACGTTACAATCAGGGGAAACGCGGTCACGTCACGTTAACCACAAACGCAGCCGAAACGAAACGAGGACCCCATGACCGACTTACGGATGAAGATCATCTCCATCGCGTGCGCGCTCGCACTTGTTGCCGGGTGCATGCCCGCTGTGGCGTTTGCGCAGGAAGAAAGCGAGGACGCCCCGTCCCCCGCGCCCACCCGCATCCCCATCGACAGGCAGGCATTTGCCCAGGCAGAAGATGAGGGCATCACCCTGCAAAGCGTCAACCTCAACCCGACCGTCGCACCGCACGACGCGTTCTCCGACGAATTCCTCTACTTCACGAAATACGAGAGCGGAAACAGGCTCACGAGCGGCGAGGGCTATGACATGCTCCTCTCCGCGGGCGACAACTACCACGCCATGGGCTGCTACCAGTTCGACAACCGCTACGGCCTGCAGGATTTCCTCGTCGCCTGCTACAACTACAGCCCGACACGCTACTCCATGTTCGCGTGGCTGAAGGACGCAAGCGTGGACATCTCGAACGTGAAGCTCTACGACTCGAGCAAGAAGGCCTTAACCGACACGGGGAAGAGGCTAAACGATTCGTGGTCCGCCGCCTACCAAACGAACCCCGAGGAATTCTCGCGCCTGCAGGACGGCTGGTTCTACCAGGAATACGTCGAGTACGCGCTGCGCCTGTGCAACAACAGCGCGCACAACTTCAATATGGACATCCGAAGCGATTGCATAAAAGGCCTGGTCAGTGGCATTTGTAACCTGTTCGGCTCAGGCAGCATGCAGTTCTTCGTCGGCGGCACGCTCTACGGGAAGCACTACGACGGTGCGGGTCTCTCCGGCACGATGAGCGACCGCGAGTTCGTCACCACGCTGTGCAACTACATCGTCGACCACGTGGCGGAGCTACCTTATGTGAACAGCCAGTACGTACCCAGCTATCAGAATCGCTACCGAAACGAGCTCGCCGATTGCCTCGCCTATATCGACAGCAAACCCGACCTCAGCAATCCGACACCGACGCCTGGCGGCTCCACCACCCCAACACCCGAACCCAACAAGGCGTTCAGCGATCTGGAAGACGGCGCCTGGTACCTGCAGGCCGTCGAGTACGTGTCGAGCCGCGGCATCATGAAAGGCTACGATAACGGCACGTTCGGACCCAACGACACGCTTTTGCGCGGGCAGCTCATCACTATGCTGTGGCGCCTTCAGGGCTCCCCGCAGGCGGACATGTCCACGGCCGCGTTCGCCGACGTCGACTACGGCAGCTATTGCGGGGACGCCATCCGATGGGCGCGCGCGACCGAGGTAGTGAAGGGATACGGCGACAGCAACTACTTTCGCCCCGACGCGTCCATCACGCGCGAGGAAATCGCCATCATGCTGGCAAACTTCGCCAAGCGGGTGGACGGGAAGAATCCAACGAGCGACGGCGTGAAGCTTGGGCGGTTCCCCGATGCCAACGCGGTCGACACATGGGCGAAAACAGCTCTGAGCTGGACTGTCGACAAGGGAATCATCTCCGGCAAGATCGACGCGAGCAACAAAGCATGGCTCAAGCCAATCGACAACGCGACCCGCGCGGAGGCGGCGACCATCCTCATGCGCTACCTGCAAAACCGCTAGAAGCCCATAGCGGGCTCACCTGCTATGGGCTGGACTTGATACGATGCAAACGCCGCAAGGCCGAGCCCCTGCATCGGCGGCAGAGATCGAATCAAGCCCGAAACCAAAAGCGAGCGACCATCCCGATCGCCCGCTTCGCTTCCAGTTATAAGGTTGTTCTGCTAGGAAGGAAAGCCCTCCCCCTAGCACGCCATCTGGACCTCTGGCTCGCCGTCCCCGAAGAGCAGCTCGCGCTCGGGACCGGAAAGCGCGGCGCGTGCCTGATCGCGCAGGTTGTTCATACCCGAAAGGAACTGACGGTACATGACGAGGGTCAGGTAGCGGCCCTTCGTCGTCAGCGTGAGCTCGTCGTCGTTGTCAATCGCGAACGACCTGTTCGCGCGCATGAACGCCAGCTCAATCGGCAGCGCCAGCTCAAGCGGCTCGCCGAATTCGCGCTCGAACGCGCGCTTGTCGAGGTGCAGCTGGTACAGATGCAAAAGGAAGTAGTAACGCTCCAGGTCGCGCTTCGCCATGACCGACTTGCCCATGATGGACATATGGCCCGCCTGAATGGCGTCGTTGTATTCCTGCAGGCTGAACGAGTTCACGTACAGGCAGCCGTTTAGGTGCGTAATCGAGCCCGAACCGATTGCCGGGTACTCGTTGTAGGACACCTGCAGCTCCTCAAACGGCAGCTCGACGTCCTTTTTCCCCTGGTCATTCAGGCGCGTAAACGTCCAGATGGTGTCGCGCTCGAAGAACGGGTGATCGCCGCCGGCAAGCACGCCGTCGAGAATCTGGTAGTAGCGGAACTCGCGGTTGTAGTCCATGCGCCCGAGCGTCTCGACCATCTTGCGCGTGGTTGCAGACGAGATGTAGAGCGGCGAGAACGTGGTCTGACGCGCGCCGCATTCGACGATCTTCTCAAGGTCGCTAAAGAGAATGTCCTCGGTTTGCGAGGGGAAGTTGAAAATCATGTCCACGTTGAGCGAGTCAAAATACGGAACCGCCTCGCCGATGCGCTCGAAGATTTCCTCGCCCGAGCCGTACTTGTGGTAGCGGTCCATCTGCTTGAGCAAATCGTTGTTGAAGCTCTGCACGCCGACGGACAGACGTTGGACGCGTCCCTTCAGCTCGTTGAGCCACGGCTGCACGAGGTGGTTGGGGTTGGTCTCCGACGACACTTCCTTGATGCTGAAGTTGTCGCGCGCAAGGTCGATCGTCTTGCACAGCTCGTCGAGCATGATGGTCGGCGTGCCGCCGCCGATATAGAGGCTCTCGAAATCGTAGCCCAGATCCTTGAGCATCATCATTTCCTTGCGCATGTTCTCGAAATACGGACGCGCAACGGACTCGCGGAACGGATAGCGATTGAAGCTGCAGTAGGGGCAAAGTACCTGGCAAAACGGCACGTGCATGTACAGCATGTACTTCTCGCCGGGCTTTGGACCAGGGAAGAACTTCTCGTCGGTCGGATGCAAGTCGAGGTGCTGTTTAGCAATGCCTTTGACCAAGTTGGTGAGCACTCGTTCGGATAGCATAGGATCCCTTCGTGTCTTTCTCGAAATCAACGCCACATGGTAGCGCTTTTGCATCCCAAACGCGCAGGAACTATTCGCTTTCTACGGGAACTGCAAGAAGGGGACCACGCTAAAGGCGGCAAGGCGAGCGGGCAAGGCGGCGCCTCTTACGCGAGAGCGGCCGCCAGCTCGCTGCGCGAGGAGAACGGCGTCTCCCTGTTGCCCGCCGCGCGGTCGATCGCGACAACGGTCCCCTTCCAGGTCGGCTCGCCGCCTTCCCCGCGAGCCGCCTTGTACTCGTCGGTCTGCACGACGTAGCGGCAGTCGAACTCTTCCGGCTTCGGCATCTCCTTCAAGTCGAAGCCGTACTCCATATCCTTCAGGATGCACTCCATGACGCCCGGGGCAACCGCCGCGGATCCAAGCGACACAAGGCCGCGCTCCTTGTTGAAGAGCGCCGTCGGCGACACGTAGATAGTGCGCAGCCGCTTCTCGCGCTGACGTTCAAGGTGATTGACTCCCACGATAACTGCGACGATAACCACCAGCCAGATAATGAAAATTACCAGGTCAAGCGGACTGTCAACCTGATTGAAGCCCAGGAAGAACCACAGCCACAGAAGGAATACGTCGACCAGCACGGCAATGGCGAGGCCAATCCAGTTGCTCTTCTTCATTATTTGTCACTTCCTTCCTTGGCGCCCGACAAGACCGCGTCTATCTCCTTGTCGAGATCGGCGGTCATGCGGCGTCGGCGCAGCAAGACGACCGCGCCGTAAACCAGCGTTGCAATGGTGCCGAGAATCATGAGCCAATGCACCCAGCAGCTCGTCGGCTGCTCAGCGCCCGATGCGTTATCGGGACTCTGCTTCCCTTCCGACTGAGCGTTGTTTCCGGAAGTCGCCTTGTCGGCGCTCTTCGGCATAGTGGTCTCCTTCGAATCGGACGCCGTCGGGACGGAACCCATATCGTCCGACGTCGTCGAACCCGACGGCGTCACGTCGGAAGAATTCGTCGGGCCATTCGGCGTCGATGGATTCTTACCAGGGCCGGGCGTCGGCTCGTCCGTGCCAGGGCCAGGTGCCGGCGGCGTGTACGCGATAACCGTAAGCGTGCCGTTCACCTGGGTAATCTCATAGTTGTCGAGGCTCGTGTTCGCGCCGGCCTTAACGGTGAAGGTGTTGTCGGAGGTGCCGACCGCCGTCTGCGCTCCCGTAAAGTCGTAGCCGAAGCTCTCGCCTTCGACGAGCGACCCAGCCGTCACCATTGCCTCGTGCTTGGTGAGTGCGGCACCGTCATACACCTTGGAATCCGTCGCGGAAGTTACCGTCACGGGACGCTTGGTCACGATGAGCGGGGCCTTCCCGCACGTCACATTGGCGAACTGGGCGGTGACATCCTCACCGGCGGCGTTCCTTATCACGATGGTGGAAGCGTCGATCTCGGCCAGAAGCTCGCCGGCGTCCGTGATGGTGCCCTTGGTCGCGGCCTCGAGCGTGAAGCCCGCGGGAAGACCGTCGACGTCGATGCCGGCGCTGATCAGCGGCTTGCCGTCGTAGACCTTGCTGCCGCCGTGCGGCGTGACGGTGATCGCCACCTGGCTCGGGGTGACCTCGAGGGTACCGATAGCGCCTTCCACGACGTTGTAGTTCGACTCCTTAGCAGTGCCGTCCCATGTGATGGCATAGGAGTTGGCGCTCGTGCCCACAAGCGTCTGGCTGCCGGTGGTGGCGAAGCTGGCGGTCTCGCCGTTCACGAAGCCCGAGATCTCCCCCGAAGCCGTGAGCGCCGTGCCGTCGTAAGGCTTCGACGCGCTATGCGTGGTAACGGTGAGAGTTGCGGGCAGGATCGTGAGCTGCCCGTCCTCGATCGCGAAGACCACGTTCGAGAAGTTGGCGCTCCTGTTCTCGAAGTCGCCGGGGAGCAGGCCCATGTCGTAGTCGCCGGCGTCGGTGCCGGTGGCGACCTTGTGCGCGGCGTCGCCCACGAAGGCGAAGTCGCCCTCCTTGTAGAGGGCGGAGGAGATCCCTGCGACCTCGTAGCCCTCGGCGGTCTTGGCCTCGCCGTCGTAGGGGAACGTCGCGCTGTTCTCCCTGATGGTCACGACGACCTTCTCGGCGTTCGCGGTCACCTCGAGCCTGCCCTCGCCCAAGGTGATCTTGTAGTTTGCGAGCTTGGTGGAGCCCGCCGCCTCGTAGGCTGCGATGGTGCTCCCGCTCTCGCCGGCGTCGGTCTGCGACCCGCCGTAGGACACGCCCTCGACGCCGTCGCCCCCGGCGAAGCCGGCGGCCTCGAACTCGCTCGCCACGAGAGGCGTGCCGTCGTAGGGCTTGCTCGCGTCCTTGGGGCGGATGGTCGCCTCGGCGGGGTCGATGACGAGCGAGCCGTCCTTGATTTCGACGGCGAACTCGCTCGTCACGTCGTTGCCCGCCGCATCGGACACCTTGGCGGTGCCGGTGACGTTGTTGGTGTAGGTGCCGGCGTCGGCCGCGCTCGGGTCCTCGGTGGAGAGGCCGGAGACCGTGTACGCCTTCCCGCCGACCACGAACTCCGTTGTCTTGAGGCCCGCGGCGGAATGGGTCCCGCCGTCGTAGGTCGCCGACGTCGAGTTCGCCTCGACCGTGATGGTCTCGGCCGCCCCGCGCGAGGTCACGTTCAGCGTGCCCTTCTCGGTGCGGATCTCGTAGTTGCCGGCCTTGGTGTTCTCAGGGTACCCCCACGAGACGATGGAGCTCTCGCTCGTCCCCGGCGCGGTCTGCGAGCCGGAGAACACGGGGTCGGAGATGCCCTGGCCTGCGAGGAACTGGTCGGGCGAGCCCTCGGCGACCTCCCACTCGCTCGCCTCGAGCGCCTCCCCGTTGAAGACCCTGGAGGCGTCCTTGGGCTTGACGACCACCTCGCGCTTCGAGATCGTGAGCTGGCCGTCCTCCACCTCGAAGCTGACGTTCGAGAAGTTCCTGCCGGCGTAGCTGAAGTCGCCCGCGTCGAGGCCCATGGGGTAGCTGCCCGCGTCGGTGCCCGTTACCTTCGCCGTGCCCGCGAACGAGATGTCGCCCGCGTCGAAGCCGGCGGGGGCGCCGGCGCTCGCGGCGCCGCCGACCACGTAGGAGACGGTATAGCCCTCGACGCTGTGCTCCTCGCCGTCGTACTTCCCGCCGCCCGTGCTCCCCTTGACCTTGACGACGACCTGCTGGGAGTTCGAGTTGATCACGAGTTTGCCGTCATTCGTTTTCGCAACGATGTACTTGCCATCAGTGCTCACCGTGCCAGCGGTTCCGGAAGCGAAGGTATACGGATAGTCGCCCGCATCGGTTCCCTTGCCGCCCAGAAGCGTAACGCTCGCAAACGCGGCGTCCGCGACATCGCAAGTGTAGCCTTCGACGCGCTGCTGCTCGCCCGTGTATTCCCTCGCTGCAGAATTCGCCGTAAGCGTCACATTCTGGTAGTAGTAGATGTTGATGACGGTGCTGCCATCGCGCTCGACAGTTGCAGTTTCCGTCTGGCCAGGCACTACGGTATATCCGTCGATGGCCTTCGCGAGGTTGGAGGCTGCAACCTCGCTCCCCCACGGGGCGCTCTGCGTCTCAGAGTCGGCAACTTTCTGCTCGGTGCCGTTGAGGAAATAATTCACCTGGTAGTTGGCAGCGTCCTTCTCGTAGTAGAAGACGATTTCGGGCGTCTCGCCTTCGACGAACGTCGCTTTCCCAGACGCCTGCGTCGAATCGACCAGGTGATAGCCTTCGATGTCGCTCTTCGCGTTTGCCGTCACGACATCGCCGGCGTGCCCATAGAGCGTGTCGGCAGGGGAAAGCTCCTTGCCGGTGCCCTGCTCCAGGTACTTCACCTTGCAAGCGAGTAATTTGTTCCACGTCGCCGTGAACGTGACGTTGTTGTCGGGCATGATAAAGCTCTCGCCGCTTTCAAGCGTCGTCACGCCGTCAAGCCCCGAAACAGTCCAGCCGGCGAACTCGTACCCTACGCGGGTAGGCTTGGCTTTCACCGTCTGCGTCGAACCCTCTTGAGCAGCATGCACGAGAGCATCGCTGTTGTTCCAGCTTCCACCCGCCAAATCGTAGATGACCTGGCGCCCCGAAAGGTACTTGGCGTAGAAGCTCACATTCCCGTCTATCGTATAGGGGAGCTCCACCTGCTGAGTTAATGCTTGGTCGGTATACCAACCATTGAAGGTATATTCGATGCCGTCAACTTTCTTGGAAAGCGGAAGGCTCACGTCAGGAAAGTCGGTGATGTTGGTGGTATCGCCCTCGCGGTACGTCAGCTTCGAGGCAACGAGCTGGAATCCCTCGCCCGGCGTCGTCGGGTCGTCGACATAATAGCGGGCGTTGAAGAGGTTGCGGCACGTGATGGACACGGAGCAGTCGACATGGTAGCCATCGTCGTTGTTCGTCAGCTTGTACGGCTTGATGCTGATGGATTCCACGTCATCATCGGTCACCGTGACGCCTGGCAGCTTCCCTTCGATTTCCGATTTGTACGCCTTGAAAATATTGTTCCAGTTGCTGCTTCCGCGAAGAACCTGGTACTCGTCCCCCGTGGAGCCGTCGGGCCAGGTGATTACGCGATCAGAAACACGATCGAAGATGGCGGTCTTCCCGTTGTCTTTTGGGAAATTGCTGCTGTCGAGACCGGTGAGGTTCACGCTGCCGCCACCAAGGCTGGCCCATTGGGTCGTGCTGATGGAATCGAGCGACCCGTTGGGGTTGTTGGGGTAATAGAAGAGGGCGTATTCAGTTGCAGTCGTGGGGGAAGTGACCGTCACGTCGTGCGTCGCCTCAAGCGTGGTGTTGTCGTCCGGGCTTTTATAGCTGAGCGCGACTGTTGCGGTGCCTTGGCGGACGCCCGTCACCGTTCCGCTTTGGTCGACCGTGAGGATGTTGTCGTTGTTCGAGGACCAAATGTAGGTCCCCTCAGCATTTGAGGGGCTCGTCGTCGCCGTCAGCTGCATCGTAGAGAACTGCGCGACGGCGTCGGCACCGGTGATAGAGAGGGACTGCGCAACCGTGGAGTCCGCGGCGGCGGAAGAATCAGCAGCCTTGCCGGATTCATTGTTAGTGGCTGAAGGGGTGTTGGAGTCGCCGCTATCGCCCGCAATATCGGATTCTACGCCCCCAAGCGCAGGAGAAGAGATTCCCACGGATTCGCCGCTCGGGCGAGCGGGAGCATCGTCTCCCCCACCCAGCGTCGCCGCAAGGTTTGCAGCGTCGCCAGAAAGCTGGGAGCACCCCCCCCCGCCACTGGCAGCGCCATCTTCCGCATACACCTCGGCAGGATTCACGGCAGGCCAGCCGAAACCCAGCAAGATGGCAGACAGCACGACAGAGACAATCTTGTTGCCCCATGATGTGCAATTGGCCGAGCTTTTAGCCTCTCTCATGTGCTTTATCGTATTATTCATGTTCCTCACCCCGTCAGCCCAGGCTCCAGATGAAGCTTACGGCCTAACTATCTCCGCAATTTCAGCTGGTCATACTTGCCTCTCGTCATAGGCAAGCCCTCTGTTATAGAGGGATATTTCCAGATGCGGTTTTCCAAATTCAGCATACTAACACTTTTTGGGTATTTGCAGGATGACAATATCGTAAATAGTTACCTCAATATATTGTTCGCTATTTATCACCACCTGCTGTTTCATTGATTCACGTACCAATTTTTAGTAAGGTGACGAGGTGATTCACCATACCCATTGCTTCAGTTCGGCGTAAGAGAATATGGGTGGGGTGACAAATTGGTTTCAAAACCACCTTTGCGGTAAGGCTCGCTCGACGCCCTCGTGCCGAATATGGGACAATGGCAACCAATGAGAACGGAGGCGACAATGGCAAAGCATATGACAAGAAGGGCATTTGTGACGACAGCATGCACAGCCGTTGCCGCAACGGCACTCGGCTGCAGCGCCTCGGATGACGCCAAAGCCGCATGGACATGGACGCAAGACGACGACCTGCCCGTATTGTGTATGCAGGTTTCCGGCGGCGCCATCGTGGCCATGCCGAGCAGTGGCTGGAAACCGCAAGACGGCTGGATTCAGGTGCAGCTTTCAGGAGGGTCGATTCCCGGAAAAGAAATCGAGTCGATCATCCAGGAAGAATCGACCCTCGTTGTGCAGCTGAAAAAGCCAGCGAGCGATATCGAAACCATGGACCTGCGCCTCACCGAGTACCGAGTCGAAGGTGGCGATGCCTCAAGCATCGAGTCGGTCGACATCATCGACAAGGGCGAGCGCCACGAAGCCCAACTCGGGGTGGACGGTTAGCGTTAAGCCCAATCGCGCAGAATCGTTTCCCACTTTGCGTCGCGCGAGCGCTCAACCAGGGAAATCTCCTCGTCGCTAAGAGCACGGAAGCGGCCTTGGCTCTTCAAGTAATCGCGCACGCTCGCAAACTCGCGGGGCTTGCGGTTGAGCGTGAACTTCCCACCAGGGACGCCGCTCTCCTGCTCGCCCTCGTATTCGGCGAGATACCACAGCCCGCAATCGACCACATCGCGGGCAAGATCGACCATCTTCGACTCGGGAGCACCCCACCCCGTCGGGCACGGCGCGATCACGTGGATGAATCGCGTGCCATGGATATCCTTCGCGCGCTCGAGCTTTTTCAGGAAGTCGCTCATATACCCGACGCTCGCCGTTGCGGCATAGGGAAGCCCGTGAGCTGCGATAATCTCGAACACGTTCTTCTTCTGCGTGAGGCATCCGTGGGAGTTCTTCCCTGCGGGCGTCGTTGTGGTCTTAGCGCCGAAGGGGGTGAGCGAGCTTTTCTGGATGCCCGTGTTCATGTACGCCTCGTTGTCGTAGCAGATATAGAGGACGTCGTCGTTGCGATCGATCGCGCCCGAAAGCGCCTGGATGCCGATATCTGCCGTGCCGCCGTCGCCCGCAAAGCCGATGACCGTACAATCGTCGGGCTTCTTCCCCTGAGCCCGCAAACCAGCCTCGATGCCCGTGAGCACGGCCGCCGTGGCCGCAAAAGGCGTGATCATCGCGTTGTTCGCAAAGCACAGCTGGGGGAAGTTGAAGCCGACGGCGCTCATGCAGCCTGCGGGCAGCGCAGCTACCGCGTTCGGACCGAGCACCTTCAGCGCCGCGCGGACCGCAAGCGAACCGCCACAGCCAGCACATGCTTTATGCCCGAAAAACAGCTCGTCAGCAGGCATGTTCTTCGCATTCATCGCCATTATCGCGCACCTTCTTCGCAATCGTCGCCGCATGCAGACTGGCTTGCAACGGGAAAGTCTATCCCGAGGAAGCTCACACGGCTGAGCCCAGCTCCCTGGCCGGTAGAGGCATCGTCGCAGCTCCGCCCGGCGGCAGCATCATCGCGCCCTCGCTCGCCCACGCTATCGAGCAGCGCGTCGAACATAGCGTCCATCTGGGCACTCGTGATGTCGTCACCGCCGAGGCCGCCGATGAAGTTGAACGTCGGCGTCGTGCACCCCGCTTGCTGGAGCGCGGAATTCACGTTCGTGAACACCGTGCCCTCAGCCCCGAAGGAGATGTCCTTCTCCAGCACGCCGACCGCCGCCGCACCCGCAAGCGCTTCGGCGATAAGCTTCGCCGGGAAGGGGCGCATGTAGCGGATGCGCAGAAGGCCCACGCGCTTGCCCTGCTCGCGCAGCCTTGCGACCGACTCGCGCGCAAGCCCCGCGACCGAGCCCAGTGTCACGAGCACGACTTCAGCATCATCGCAGCTCACTGCTTCAACAGGACCCGTATACGCTCGGCCGAAACAATCCGCAAAACGCGCTTCCACGCGATCGATCGCTTCGAACGCGCCGAGCATGTCTCTGTGCTCGTAGTATTTGAAGTAGCGGTTGTAGTCGGGTCCGGCAGAATATCCGATGTTCTTCGGATGCTCGAAGTCGAAGCAGTTCGTCGCCTGATACGGCGGCAAGAACGCATCGGCGTCTTCCTCGGCGGGCACATCGACCGTCTCGTAGGTATGCGTGAGCGCGAACCCGTCGAGGTTCACCATGAACGGAGTGAGCACCGCGGGGTCTTCAGCCACTGCATATGCCATAAGCGCCAGGTCAAGCGCCTCCTGGTTGTTTTCCGCATACGCCTGGATCCACCCATGGTCGAGCAGCGCCAGCGAATCGCGCTGATCGCCGTAGATGTTCCACGGGAGCGCCGTTGCGCGGTTCGCGTTCATCATCACGATGGGAAAACGCCCACCCGCAGCGTAGGTGAGGACCTCCGCCATGTAGAGAAGGCCCTGGCTCGAGGTCGCCGTAAACGTGCGCGCGCCCGTGGCTGATGCGCCCATCGCACAGGAAAGGGCGGAGTGCTCGGATTCCACATGCACGTATTCCGCCTTGAGCGAGCCCTCTTCCACCATCTCGGAAAGACGCTCGACCACAACGGTCTGCGGAGTGATGGGGTAAGCGGAAATCACCTGCGGTTTCGCGAGACGAACGCCTTCGGCGAAGGCTTCGTCGCCTGAGAGGAAACGCTTCATCGCTCATCACCCTCGCTTTCGGGAACCATGGCAAGCGCGCCAAAGCGACACACCTCGACGCACACACCGCACCCCTTGCAGAAATCGTAATCGATAGCCACGGCTGCCGTGCCCGCCGCATCGGCCGTCTGCCGCGCAGGACGGAAGATGCAGCCATCGGGGCAGTACAGGTAACACTGCAGACAGCCCGTGCATTTCCCGGCATTGAGCACCGGACGCATATTGCGCCAGCCTGCGTTCTTCGCCACGAGGTAACCACCGTCGTAGCAGGTAGTATGGGCGAAGTCGGCGGGATCGAGCGCGTCGGTTTGCAGCGTGGGAATGAGCGCCTCGCCGCGGGGAGCGGGCGCATCGAAATGCGCATCCTTGGTCGTTTCACGTGAAACAGAGCCGATGACCTGGGATTCGGGGGACTCGTCGATTTTTACGGCCACTCCCGCTGCGCGAATTTTCCCCACCGCCTCAAGCGCCGAATCAACTACGCGCTTGTTCTTCTCGTGCAGCTTCGCGGGCATATAGCCCTCGATGGCTCGCTTCACGTCGTCGGCGCTCACGTAGTCGCACACCGAGCACAGCGCACCGAGAAGCGCCGTGTTGGGAATCGGCCGGCCAAGAATCTCTTGAGAGATTCCATTCGCATCGATGGCAACGATGCGTGGATCGCCGAACGAGCGCACCGAGTTCACGATGACTTTCCCATCAGGAAGCAGCTCGTCCTCCCAACCTTCGCCAAGCAGCGTATCGTCGAGGTAGATAACGTAGTTCGCCCTGTTCACTGCACTGCGGTCGCCAATCGGCTCGCGTGACATCTTGGTGAATGCGCGCATGGGGGCGCCGCGGCGCTCGGGGCCGAACGAGGGGAACGCCAGCGCATAGGAGCCATCAGCGAACGAGGACGCCGCGCCCAAAAGCCGTGCCGCTGTGAAGGCCCCCTGCCCGCCGCGACCGTGCCAAAGCACTTCGATCATGTAAAACTCGCCTTCTTGTTAGTTTGTGAGATGAGCATCAGTATAGGCGAACCAGGCCGCGCCTACGTGGTTTCGACGATTCAATACGAGCAAGGCAGAATCGAGGTGGGTATTGGTGACTTCATTTTGATGCCGCGGCTTCTTTAGCGGACCGTTATTGGGGAAAGCAAGGGCGTCGACAACGTCGACGCCCTTGAATGAGACCCCATATCAGCGAGAAGAAAGCTCCATCGCCCGCGGTTCGCTCGACTATCCGCCTGTTTGCTCGCCTATTCTCCTGTGCGCTTGGCCGACCCGCCCGCAAAAGAGGGGTCCATCGCCACAGCGTCGAGGCGGGCCATCACGACGTCTTCTACTTCAGGAGAATATGGCGCGTTGTCGCCCTCTCCCGCAAAGCGCGTGCGGATGTAGCTGCCGCACTCGTCGCACGTACCGATGCGATGGCCCTCATCGCCCTCGATGTTGAAGTAGTGCAGGTTCCCTTGGTTGCGCGTGCCGCAGCGAGGGCAGCGGATGCGATCGAATTCCCAGCTCGTCCCGCACTGCGCGCACCACAGGGTCTTGTTGCGGCCGTCGCCCGAACCACCTTCGCCCACGCGCGCGAGCGCGGCGTCGCCACCGCATGCGGGGCAGTGCATCTGATGGTCGTAGAACACCTTCGCCTTCTTACGAGCGCGGGCCACCGCTTCAGCCGGTCCCTCGAGCTGCCAACGAAGCGCAAGCGACGCGAACAGCTGGCCCATCTGCGCTTGAAGCTCAGTCATGCCGCCGTCCACCAGCTGCTCGGCGAACGCGGCCAGGTACTCCATCGGCTTCTTTCCCGCCAGTGCGACATCGCTTGCAGCAATGGCGTCATCCCAGCTGACACCCGTAAGCGCAGCGGCCATCTCGTCGTCGAACCCGCCCAGCTCGGCAGCGCGGGCGATCACCGCGGACATTCCGCGAGCAAGCGCCTCGGCGTCGATTTCCACAGGGGCGTTCGAGAACACGGGGATCTCCGCCTCGGAAAGCGCGGCCACGCGCTCCGCAGGAGGCACCTCATAGCCCGCAGCAGTCTGCCCCGCCGCATCGGCGCCATCGAGCGCCGCCCACAGGCTCATGAAGAAATCGATGCGCGAAACTTCGACCTCATCGAGCGTTTTCCCATAATGCTCCGCCGCAAGCTTGGCAGCCTTGTTGTTCATGTCCACGCCTTTCTCGTCGATCGTATTTGCCTGCCTCGCCCCAATCCAAGCGTTTGACGCGAGGCGGGCAAATAGCGAGCCATCTATCCCCACAGAGAACGGGGACCCACCCGAGATTGTCGGATGGGTCCGCCGAATAAAGCTTTCCACCAGCCACAATGGCCGGCAAAATCAATTACTTGGTAACCGGTTTCTCAACCACGTTCTTGCCCTCAGCGATCTCCTTGCGAGCCCAGTGGCCCCAATGATAGATCGCGTCGGACTCGGAAACCATACCGTTGCCGAACATGAGCTTGTAGGTGCCGCGATACGGCTGGAAGATGCCCGCACCCAGGAAGATGTGAGCCAAGCCGAACACGGCGATCATCAGGAAGCCGAAGTCATGCAGGAACAGCAGGACGCCATGAGCCGTCGTGCCGAGGTTCAGACCCAGCTCGCCGATGAGCAGGAAAACACCAGTGACAGCCATGAGCAGGCCGAACAGCCAAAGCATGCCGTCGGCGAAGCGCTGGCCGGACTTCACCTCGTCCTGATCGGGCATGTGAATCCACTTTGCCATGAACAGGTAGGGGAAGAACAGCATCATCCACTTCTTGTCGTCGGAGGTCCACTTCGCGAAGAGGTTCTTCACGATATGACCGACGCCCTTGGGCGATGCAATAGCGCTGAACAGCGGAACCACGACGAAGATGACGCCGCACACACGATGCACCATGCGGAAGACGAACACGACGTCGGAGCCCACCATCTGAGCCAGAGGCGGAATGAACACAAAGCATCCGCTCAAGCACAAAAGGAGGCAGGCGGTAACTGCGATGCCATGCGTCCAACGAGCCTGCAGCGAGTGGCGCTTGATGTAGCGCTCGGTTCCAGCGGCTTCGCGATCTTTGAGGAACTGCTTGTCAGCGGCAAGCTGCTCAGGAGAAACGTTCACTGCTTCGTTACTCATCGCTGCCTCCCTTCCCGATGCCGAATGGATGATTCTCGAGAATGTGCTCCTTGATGGACTTCTCGTCCTGAGCGTCGCCATGTTTGACAACGTCGCCGGTGATCAGGCTGACGGTGTCCTCGGTCTCGGGGTTGTACACGAGCTTGTCGCGCTTGTAGCCCACGCCCAGAGCGAACATCGCCGCGAGGCCCACAACCGTGAGGCCGGTAACGACGCCCGTGATGGGCTTCATGACACGGGTCATGCCCACCGTTGCCGGAGCGGACGGATTGGCCGGAAGACCCGTAGCCTCGCGCCCGTACTTCAGCACGGAGATCACATGCAGACCGCCCATCTCGTTGACACCGTAGATCTCGGCATCCTCGTAGCCGCGACCCTTCAAAATCTCAAGGCGCTCCTGGGCAAGCTCGAGCATCTCGTCGCGCGGCCCGAAGCGAAGCGCATTGGGCTGGCAAGTGGAAACGCAAGCCGGATCCATGCCCTGAGCCACGCGATCCGGGCAGCCGGTGCACTTGTTAACGTAGTCGCGGATACCTTCGGTGCGGTAGCGCGGCACGTCGAACGGGCACACGCCTTCGCAGTAATGGCAGCCGACGCACTTGGAGTCATCGACGTGGACGAATCCGGTGTCCTCGTCCTTCGTGATGGCACCAGCAGGGCACACCGTGGCACAAGGAGCCTCGGTGCAGTGCTGGCAGGAACGACGGTTGAAGATCCAGTCGACGGGCTTCTGCCCGCGAACCGCGTCGCGCTCCTGGAACGTCTGGATCAGACGCGTGTTGCCGTTCAGGTCGGCCGGGTTCTGAAGCGAACCGGAGAACTTGTTCTCGTTGGTGCCGATCGGGGACGGCAGGTTATTCCACACCTTGCAGGCAACCTGACAGCCCTTGCAGTTCGTGCACAGGGAGGTGTCGTAAAGAATAGCCATTTCAGTCATGTCTTACCCCCTCCTTATGCTTTCTCGATGTTGACGAGGAACGCCTTATACTCGGGCACCATGGTGTTCGGGTCGCCGACGTTCGGGGTCAGGTCGTTTACGGTGTCGCCCGTGCCGTACAGGTGCGTCCAGCCGAAGTGGTGCGTGAGGCCCACCTGATGCTGCGTCTTGCCGTGGATTGTAAACGGCTTCAGGCGCTTGGTGACGTAAGCGTCGACCACGACGGAGCCACGCTTGTTCCACACGCGGACCTTGTCGCCAGGCTTGATGCCCTTCTCAGCGGCGAACTCTTCGGACATCTCGCAGAACTGCGACGGCATAGCCTCCACCAGTGCCGGGCAGGAGCGGCTCTGGCCACCAGTCTGCCAATGCTCGGTGACGGAGTACGTGGTCGCGATGATCGGGTACTCGTCGGTTCCGCCGTGAGCGGTGGACTCGTATTCCGTGAACTTGATCATCGGGTTGTTCTGCGAACCGTTGAGCGCGTTGTCGAACGGGCTTTCGAACGGCTCGTAGTGCTCGGGCATCGGGCCGTCTTCCATACCGTAGGATTCCAGACGCGCGTTCTGCTCCCACAGCATGAAGAACGTGTTGTTGTTCGGCGGAACCTGTTGGCCGTTCTTGGCGGACACGAAGTCGCCCTGGTCGACCAGATCCCACTTGCTGCCGTCCCACTCCATGAGCTTCTTGTCGGGGTTCCACGGCTTGCCCTTGGTGTCACAGGAGTTGCGGTTGTACAGGATACGACGGTTGGAAGGCCAGCTGAACGCCCAGTTGGAGTTCAGACCAAGACCCGACTTGTCGTTGTTGTCGCGGCGGCCGATCGGCTGCTGAGCCGGATCGAGCGGAGCGTCGTTGTTGTTGTAGAAGCCCGAGTAGATCCACATCGCGCAGGAGGTGGAGCCGTCGGCGCCGAGTTCGGAGTAGCCCTTGAGCAGGTCGACCTTGCCCGCCTTGAAATCGGAGTTGGCCGTACGGTAGCCGTTGAGCGCCCAGGAAACCGGACGGAAGTCGATCTTGCCGTTGACGTAGTAATCCCACTTCGTGTTGAGGATCGGATCGGGGTTCGCGCCGCCTTCCTCCTTGTACAGACGGCAGATTTCCGTCCACAGGAGGTCGCACATCTCGAGGTCAGGCTTCGCCTGATCCCACGGCTCGACTGCCTGGTAGCGCCACTGCAGCCAACGACCGGAGTTCAAGATGGTGCCCGGCTTCTCGTAGATGAGCGCGCAGGGGAGGAAGTACACGGTCGTCTGGATCTCGGCCGGGTTCATGTCCGGAGCCTTCCAGAAGGCCGCCGACTCGGTTTCGACCTGGTCGGCCACGACGAGCCAATCGAGGTTCGCCATCGAGCGGCGCACGTTGCCGGCGTTCGGGGCCGAGTGGCAGGGGTTCATACCCCAGTTGAAGTAGCCCTTGATGACGCCCTGCTTCATGAGCTCGAACGTGGAGATATGCGTGTAGTCCTGGTCGCCCTTCTCGGAGGGAACCTTCGGCCACCAGTCGTAGCCGTAGTCGTTCTCGACGGTTGCGGCATCGCCGAACCACTCCTTGAGGGAGGACACGATGAACTTCGGCTTGTTGGTGTAGTAGCCGGCGGAATACGTCTGGGATTCCAGCCACTTGCGCAGGCTGGAACGATCGGTGGTGTTTGCCCACTTCAGGTAAGCGGGATGCTCGTTCACCATCATGCCCATGTCGGTTGCACCCTGAACATTGGGCTCGCCGCGCAGAGCGTTCACGCCGCCGCCGGGGATGCCGATGTTGCCGAGGAGCAGCTGCATAACGCACATAGCGCGCGTGTTCTGGGCGCCATAGGAGTGCTGCGTCTGGCCCAGTGCGTAGAGCACCATGCCGGCACGGCCGGGCTTTGCGGTAGAACCGTAGGTGGAGTACACCAGCTCGAGCGTTTCCTTGTCCATGCCGCAGATGTCGCACACAGCGTCGAGGGTGTAGCGCTCGTAATGCTTCTTCACCTGCTGATAGACGCACATCGGGTCCTGAAGCGTCATGTCGCGCTTGGGGAGGGTGAGCGTCGGCGTGGTGAACTCGGGAACGCCGTCCTTCTTAACCCAGGCGTAGTCGCCCGAAGCGGAGGTGTCCCAGTTCTCTTCCTTCTCGGTCTGATAATGCCAAGAATGGTTGGAGTACGTCTTGGTCTTCTCGTCCCAACCGGAGTAAAGGCCGGTTTCGGGATCGAAGTCGAACTCGGGGTCGAGCAGGTAAGACGCGTTGGTGTAGTTGAGCAGGTACTCGTAGTTGTAGTCGCCCATCTCACCAGTGGCGAGGTACTTCTCGAGATTCGGATCGATCAGGTTCTCGATGATCCAGTGATACATGCCGCCGTAGAAGGCGATGTCCGTGCCCGAACGGATGGGGCAGTAAATATCCGCCTGCTCGGCAGTACGGGTATAGCGGGGGTCGACGACGATCCACTTCGCTCCGCGGTCGTGGGCCTTGCCAAGCCACAGCGAGCTGACCGGGTGGTTCTCAACGGAGTTGGAACCGCAGTGGAGGATGACGTCGGTGTTTTGGAAGTCGCACCAGTGGCTCGTCATGGAGCCGCGACCGAATGATGCTGCCAGACCGGCAACGGTGGGGCTGTGTCAAACACGCGCCTGATTGTCGATGGCGATCACGCCGAGCGATCGCATCATCTTGAGGATCAGGTATTCCTCCTCGGAGTTTTCTTGGCTACCGCCCAGGCTGGCAATTGCCGGGGTGCGGTTCACGGTGAGGCCGTTCTTATCGGTTTCCTCAAACGTGGCGTCGCGCGTGTCCTTAACCTTGCGCGCGATTTCCTTGACGGCGTCCTCCCAGGTGATGTCTTCCCACTCGGAAGCACCGGGGCGGCGCACCATCGGCTTGGTAACGCGATCGGGGTTCTTGATGACCTCGCGCGTTTCCGGATCCACAATGTTGCGGAGCTGGAACATGGCTGCGCCCTTCGGGCACAAGCCACCTTGGTTGATGGGATGGTCGGGGTCACCCTCGAGATTGATCAGCTCGCCGTCGCGCACCGAAAGAAGTGAACCGCATCCGCCTGCGCAATAGCAGCAGATGTTGGTGTACTCTTCAGTGTTCACGAGCTTCCAGTCGCTGTTCGACTCAACAGCCAAAGCAGGCGACTGCTGCGTCAACTGGAACGCCATGCTCGTCGCGAACGCTGCGCCGGTGGCTTTCATGAAGCCCCTGCGTGTCAGGTTCATAATCTCGTCTCTCCTTCCAAATTCTCGTCTTCCCTCGTCTATACCACGTCAGGGCATACGCTGCCCTTTCGTCGATTGCTCATGGTACGAGACTTATCGACACAAATTCAACAAATGAGACCGCAAAAGGGCTATTTGTCGGGGGAACGGCCTTTTCCTTGTAAACTTATACTTGACCTGGGTTAACGTATTTTTCTCTCCAACATTTTCAAAGGAAGCTTAGAAAGCATTTTCTGCAATGTGAAGGTTTTGTAAGATATTGTTGAATTGACCTGCGCTATCTTATCTGAGAATAGCCCACTTTATGGACAGGTTGAAACAGGCTCAAAATGGGTTGATTCTCACTTTCGAATCAACCTTGCGGAATGATGCGCGCGAATTCCCCGCAACAAACTCCCCTGCTGCAAAAAGGCATGACCTCTGGAAAGGCGAGCGGCCTTGCGCAACAACGCCGAAAGAGGAGGCGCGGGGCATCGAGGGGAAGGGACGTCCCCCCATGTCGCTGCTATACTGAATTCGACTCGAAAGGAGACTGTCCATGAGCGACAAGGAGAAAGTTGCGCTGACGAAGCTCACCAGCAAGGGCGGTTGAGCGGCAAAGTGGGGTCCGGGCGACCTCGAAGATGCGCTGCACTGCCTCTCGCCGGCAATCGATTTGCCCGACAAGGACAAGCTCCTCCTCGGGTTCGAAACGAGCGACGATGCGGCAGTATGGGAAATCAACAAGACGACGGCTGCCGTGCTCACGGTCGATTTCTTCACGCCTGTCGTCGACGACCCCTACGAGTTTGGACGCGTTGCGGCGGCGAACGCGCTTTCGGACGTGTTCGCGATGGGGGCCCGTCCCCACGTGGCCTTAAACCTGCTCGCGCTCGACAGCGAGCTCGGCGCCGAGGTCGCAGGCGAGATTCTGCGCGGCGGCGCCGACACGGCGCATGCAGCAGGGGCTTTCGTGGCGGGCGGCCACACAATTGACGATGAGGAGCCGAAATATGGCCTGTGCGTGTTCGGCACCGTCGACCCGGGCAAAATCGTGCGCAACGGCGGCGCGATTGAGGGAGACGTCCTCTACCTCACCAAGCGAATCGGCACGGGGATCATGAGCGCTGCCGTGAAAAATGAGCTTGTCACCCAGCAGGAGTTTCGACCTACCGTCGAATCGATGATGGAGCTCAACATCGCGGGTGGCGAGGCTATGGTCGCAGCGAGCGTCCATGCGGCGACCGACGTGACGGGGTTCGGCCTGGCAGGACACCTTCACGAGATGCTCGAAGCGTCGAGCGTAGCGGCTGAGCTGGACTTCGGCGCCATTCCCACCTTCGAACGCGTATGGGAGCTCTCGTGCGCGTATTGCCGCCCCAACCGGGCGTTTTCTATCATGGACCTCGCGGAGGAATACGTGCGGCAAGGCGCGCTCGACGACGACGAGTTCGACAACCGCATGGGGGTTATCTGCGATCCACAGACCTCAGGCGGCATCTTGGCGGCCATCCCTCCTGACCAGGCAGAGGTTTTCGAGCGGGAATTCAAGCGGCGAGCAGGACGCGCACCTTGGAAAATCGGCCGCATCGTCGATGGCGACGCGGGCACGATCTCGTTCAGCGATGGAGCGCAGTAGCTTTACTTACGAGACCGTGCGGCTCGAAGCATCTGCGCGGCACGGTCTATCTGGCTCGCGGCAAAGTCGATTTCGGCTGTTGTGTTGTAGAATGCCGGCGACAGTCGTGCCACGCTGCTCGTCCCGAGCCAATCGAGCACGGGCTGCGCGCAGTTGTGGCCGCTGCGCAAGGCGACTCCACGCGCATCGACGAGCGTGCACAAGTCGAGCGGATGCACATCGTCGATCGTGAACGACACAAGGCCCGCACGCTCCTTCGGCGAGCCTGCGATGTGGAGCCCCTCGATTTTCCCAAGCACGCCGACCGCATGGTTGACCAGCTCGGACTCATACGCTGCAATCTCCTCGCGACCCAAAGCGCACAGGTAGTCGCATGCCGCGCCGAGCGCGATCGCACCGACGTAGTTCGGTGTGCCCGCCTCCAGGCGCAGGGGAAGCTCTTCCCAGGTGGTCAGCGCTTGCGTCACCTTCCCCACCATCTCGCCGCCGAAATCGCGGGGGGCAAGCATCTCGAGCGCGTCGCGCGTGCCGCAAAGCGCGCCGATACCCGTGCCAGCCATCATCTTATGGCCGGAAAAAGCCAGGTAGTCGACACCGAGATCCGCGATATCGACCACGCCATGGCGCATAATCTGCGCGCCGTCGAGCACGAACAAGGCGCCCGCATCATGGGCCATCTTGGCAAGCCTCTTCACGGGGGTCACGGTGCCGAGCACGTTCGAGCACCCCGTCATCGCGACGATCTTCACCTTGCCATCGGCGAGCAGCTCCGCGTAATGGGCCTCATCGAGATCGCCCTCGGCGGTGAGCCCAGCGACGCGGAAGTCGGCGCCTTTGGCAAAACACGCCTGCTGCCAGGGAACATAATTGGAGTGGTGTTCCATAAGGCTCACCACGACGGCATCGTCAGGCCCGAGCACGTGCGCCAAGCCGCGGGCCACCATGTTCAAGCCATCGGTCGTGCCTCGCGTGAACACCACGCACGACGAATCGGCCGCGCCGACAAAGCGGGCAACCGTGTCCCGCGCATGCTCAAGCGCGTCGGTCGAGGCATGCGCCAGATAATGCATCCCACGATGCACGTTCGCGTTGCTCGTCCGATAGTGCTCGGCAACAGTGGAGAGCACCTGCTCGGGAACTTGCGTCGTCGCCGAGTTGTCCAAATACACGAGAGGATGGCCGTGAACCTGCTGTCCCAAAATCGGGAAATCCTCACGTATGCGTTCCACATCCATGTTCGCCACCCCTTTCGCTCTGACGGCCCCTCGCATGCCGAACATTCTAGTCCATCAGGCATCTCGGCGCATGGACGGGTCATCTTTCGCATCGAAAAGCGCGTCTGCGAGCTGCGTAATCGTCTCAAGGTCGGCAGACTGCTCGGGCGTGAAGCGAACGTTCAGCGCGCGCTGGAGAGTCAAGGACAAAAGCACCTTCTTGATGTCGGTCGAGCTTTGGTTGGTGCACGTGGTCGAACCTTCCGCAAGCTTCACGCTCTTATCGTTTTGGCGCAGAAGCTTCTCGACGCTCTCGTCGGCGAGTTTCAAGATGTCCTCCGTGCCCAAAGCCCGCACCTCGTCTTCGGTCAGGAAGAACTTGGCGAGCGTATAGTTGCGCACCTCCTGGCGAAACGCCTCGCGGCCAAGCGTGCCCGACGTGATC